>Ga0307283_10000016_pt1:0-17500 | contig 29694 bp, 15 predicted proteins | sample ER_DNA_122_FD_194487 | JGI IMG/M metagenome (GOLD analysis project Ga0307283, IMG submission 194487) | Bulk soil microbial communities from the East River watershed near Crested Butte, Colorado, United States - ER_DNA_122 | ecosystem: Environmental > Terrestrial > Soil > Floodplain...
TGTCAACCAATATTAACCTTCATCTATCCAAACCTTTTAGATACATATCTAAACTAAGTAATTTCGATATGACAGTGGGTTGCCCGGGATTCGAACCCGGAACTAGTCGGATGGAGTCGATAATTTCTTTGTTAAATAAGAAACACCTCTCCCCAAACCGTGCTTGCAGTTTTCATTGCACACGGCTTTCCCTATGTATACATCTAAACCCAGCTCCTTTCTTAGACAAGATAAAAAAAAGTGAAATACTGGGTTGATTTAACCCCTATTCCAGGCTACATCAACGTTTCAGAATAGAAATAAAAATTTATTTATGATTATCTCTATAATTCTTTAATATTCAACAATAATCTATTGAATATTTGAATAGAATTCAATCTCACAAGGTTTCTTACCGAACCCAATTATTCATGATTGGCCAAATCATTGATCCAAATAATATCCAAATACCAAACCCTCCTTCTATATAACCTCTGCAAAGAAGAAGGCGCTGTTGGAAAAGTCAAGAAAAGCACTTGCTCTTCCGCTGTAAAAAAGTCTTCTAAGAATTCCGAACCCGATCTTTTTAAAAAAGCACGTACAGTACTTTTGTGTTTACGAGCTAAAGTTCTAGCACAAGAAAGACGCAATATATACTTTATTCGATACAAAGTCTTTTTTTGTGAAGATCCGCTATGATAATGAGAAAGCTTTCTGCATATACACCTAAATCGGCCAATAATCTCAAAATCTGATAAATCTGCCCAAACTACCTTACTAATAGGATACCCTAATCCGTTACAAAATTGCGCTTTAACCAACGATCCAATCAGAGGAAGAATTGGAACAAGGGTATCGAACTTCTTACCCGCAGTATCCAGTAGATATGAATATTCTAGCGTTTGACTGCATATCTGTAACGGGGTTAGCCGCACACTTGAAAGATAGCCCATAAGATCGAGGGAATGCTTGGATAAATGGTTTATATAGACCCTTACTGGTTGAAAGTACTGGTAAAAATGCCATTGGCAGAAACGTATCAAATAATCTTTCCATTTATGCATGAAAAGAACACTATCCTTTGAAGAGAAAATTGACTTTCCTTGATACCTAACATAATGCATCAAAGGATCCTTGAACAACCATAGATTCACTTGAAAATCTTTAGCAAAGAATTCTACGAGAAGTTCTAATTTTTCGTAGAAATATATACGTTCAACAAGCGCTCCAAAAGCTGTTGATTGTAAATGAGAAGATTGGTTACGTAGAAAGACTAAGATGGATTCGTATTCACATAGATAAGAATTATACAGGAAGAAGAAAAATCTTTTCTTTCGTTTTGAAAAAAAAGGACTTACTTTTTTTGGAATAAAAGAACTCGTCCAGTTGTGGAGAAAGACTCGTAATAAATGCAAAGAAGGGACATCTTTTACCCAGTAGCGAAGAACTTGAACCAAAATTTCCAAATGGGCTGGGTACGGTATTAGATAAACTAATACATAGTTTAAATGTGAAAACTTGTCCTCTAAAAAAGGGAATACTGAATGAATTGATCGTAAATTCCGCGATTTGACTCTCCCTTTCGTTTCGAAGAAAGATAAGAATCGTAGAGAAAATGGAATTTCTACAATGATCGAAAATCCTTCTGATATCCTTTGAGAATCAAAACTCTTATGGCGCCTCCAAAATGCATTTTGGTTAGTTCGAGTAATTAAACGTTTCACAACTAGTAAGCTATATTTATTGTCATACCCTACATTTTCCAACAAATGTGCTCTATTTAAATCATGATCATGAGCAAGTGCATAAATATACTCCTGAAAGATAAGTGGATACAAGAAGTAGTGCTGTTCAGAACCACTTCTCGTTAAATATCTTTTGAATTCCTCCATTTGAATCATTTGAATCTCAATTTGAAGAGTAGAGAATTTGGGGGGTTATCAAATGATGCATAGTGCGGTACAGTCAAAACAAGATATTTTTTGTCATAATAAGAAACAAATAGATACCTTGGATCTAAGTAGGACTTATCAACAGACTCTCTATCCTCTGTTTTTTTATGGTTTATCTTCATTATAAGATAACAAAACAAGATGGTTAGAAAGTCTTTATTTTTTCAACCTAACCGCGCTTTTGATTTTGGAAATGTTTTGATCAATATACTGTTTCTTTTAGACACACATCTCCATTTCAAAATGGCAAAAAATAATTAGGATTCATTAAAAAATAGAGAATTCACTCGTGGAAAAACCCTTCCCGTATCAGGCACTAATAAATTTTTAACTTATTATTAGATCGGGAAATCATTCTAATTTAAGAACAGAAGCTCGTTGCTTTTTCTTTCCCTATAATTAATGGAAGCCATAGGGCTCTATCTCTATCCATTTATCCATTCGACCCAACTTGAAATTGAATGAATTCACTTTACTCCGTTTCAATAATTAAACCGAGTTTTAATACTGATCCGGAAAAATAAAATATTCTAAGAATTCTTCGTTGATACGACATGCTGTTTTTTCCATCCATTTCCTTTCCAGATCAGTCGCGGTCTTCAAAACTTTACCGATGGTATGGACGAATGCATCACTTCATCCCAATGTGTAAAAGATATCCTAGTCGCACTTAAAAGCCGAGTACTCTACCGTTGAGTTAGCAACCCGAATAGGAATAGAAAAAGATGTATAGATACAACCAGAATCAATATAAATGAGTATATGAGGCAATCAAACTACCGGACTTAAAAGATAAAAAAATCCATTTTATAATGGATTCGGAAAATCCAAATCCATCGGCCAGATGAAAATAAAGAAAATTCTGAATTATAGAATAAAAGAAAAAGATAGAAAAATGTCAAATGAATAGACTTTCTCTTTTCTTATGTTATCCACTTTTGAATCAAAAAAAATTGCAAAAAAGCGAATTCAACGAACGCATTATTTGAATGAAGTAAGATCAAAAAGAAAACCCTATGAGACGGAAAAAAAAGTCTACTTTATCACAATTAATTATATTTGTTCGATATATTGTTGTCAATATAAATATGGAGATTTGGGATAAATAATAGAATGAAAAAAAAATGAAATTTCAATAATATTCAAAAAACTTGTGTTGGATTAGCACTACATAGATAAAAAGGGGTTTAGATAAGGGAATCCATACCATATAAGTAGAAAAATGATAAAAAAAATTATACAATAGAAAGCAAAGTGATCTAAGAATCACCCCCCCCTTTTTTTATTTACTTAACTTGGGTTTGATTCGGGTAAAGTTCCGCAAAAACCTCTGCCCTCCTTAAAATATCCTTAACAGTTCCTGTAGGCTGAGCACCTTTTTCCAGGAAAAAGAGAATAGCAGGAACGTTTAAAAAAGTTTGATTCTTTATCGGATCATAAAAACCCACTTTACGAAGATCTCTTCCTTCTCTTCGGCATCGAACATCAATTGCAACAATTCGATAGACGGCTCATTGGGATAGATGTAGATAAACAACACCCCCCCTAGAAACGTATAGGAAGTTTTCCCCTCGTACGGCTCGAGAAAAAATGATTCACAGCTTTCTCTATATAGATATAGAATTCTAATGAATGGGAAAAGGGTCCATAAAAAATTAGACTAGGATTTCACTAATTTTTCCTTGTTCCTTCCTAAAAAAGCATTTGTACTCATAACTCAAGTTGGATAATTCTCAAAAATAGCTTAAAGTAAAAGATTTAGGCAATTTTAGTTATTGAGTAGTCTTTAGCCCCCTTTTGTTTGTCTCATTTAAAACCTATTTGTACTCTTTATTTTGATCCAATTATTGATTATTGAGACAATTGAAATGGTCTTTCCTTGTTTTGGGATCCTTTCTCTTCGTTTTAAATCATTGGGTTTAGACATTCCTTCGGTGTTTCTTAATCTTTTCAAAATGGTAGCAACATACCCCTTTTGCGATTTCTTTGTACTAACGAATCATACGCATCGTTGATTCTCGCGTGATACACTGTGGATCAAAAGAGTTTGATCAATTCTAACAAATTTTGTATTAAAACTTGCCTAAATCAGATCTTTTCGATTTCTATATAGAAAATCTACTTACGAAGTTCTTTCAATTTATTGATTGGTATTAACCCTAGATCGTTGCCCCCGAGAAATTCATTTTTTCTACTCGAGCTCCATCATGTACTATGCTTATTTCCATTACAACCCCCCCAAATTAGGGGTTAGAGTGGAAGAAATGATGTCGAGTCGAGAGCACCCTCATTCCAATATAAAATGGTGGATATAAGACTAAGCATCCACATCGGATCACATCCTTCAAGTCGCACGTTGCTTTCTACCACATCGTTTCAAACGAAGTTTTACCATAACATTCCTCTAATTTGGAACCTTTCTGAAATTGATTCAATTATGAAATCATGAATAGTCATTGGTTCAGTTCAGTCAGTAGATAGATATAGTAATCTACCCCTTTTGATTCTATATCGAAAGACTGCTTGTTACTAAAATACAACAAAATAAAACAATACATACAAACTAGGCATTTCCTCATTTATATGTATTTTCTTATTTTGTTTAACCCGGGATGATTAAGTAATCATTTTGCCATTCAAGTGAATAAAATATATGAGTTTCCCTCCGTTTCTTAAGTCCTTGCTACGATTTATTTCATTAGTTTACGCTAACCTCAACCTTAAGAGACACAACACAATCCAATTGATAAAACGGAATTAGTACTAAGAACCCCCCCTCTTTACTCTTATTTACGAATTCAGAAATCCACAGAACGTTAAGATTACTAATTGGAATACCTTATTTAAAGTTAGGGGGGTGGGAACAAGAACTATGGAAATTCTAGGCACCTTCCCATTTTGATTCAAAAAATTTTTGAAATTCAAATAAAGGTAGGACCTAAGGTTTTTATTTTATAAGTAACTGGCTTACTTCACTATGAAAGGAGTGTACATACAATGAAAAGTCCACCCTACCCTCTTTGAATTAAAACTTTTGTTACCATCCTACCGGGATCCCAAATATATTCAGTTACATCTGCATGTCATTTGCAGTCAATCCAATGCAGTTTGTTGTGAAAAAACAAGAGAAGACGTGTCTCTGAATCAAAAAAAAAATTACACTCTAGTGACTCATATTCCACCTTTAAACATTTAAACGAAGTTTCAAAATAAAAAGGAAAAATGGATTCTAATGGATACATTCTGGGACGGAAGGATTCGAACCTCCGAATAGCGGGATCAAAACCCGATGCCTTACCACTTGGCGACGCCCCATTTCGATTTCTATTCGAAACTACTAAAGACTAATATGCGTGTTACGTATTCGTCAATTCCAGCCCAACTATTTATCTAAAGTATTTTTCTAGAATTATAGAATATATTAGATTCTTGCTAGGATTTTGACACATGTAAATATAGAATTCAACTTAATTGATTGATCATTACATATAATTCAATTAAGATATTGTATGAAAGTAAGATTTCTTCTATTCTCTTTTGAGAATTGGACCATTTTTGATTGGGTGGGTTCAAAGAAAAAGAAAGGCTTTTTGTCTACCTTACTTCATTTTTCCTTCTTTATATCAATAACTCAACCAAAATGCAATTATCTCCAAGAACAAAATGTCTGTTATGCTTAATACCTTTAGTTTGATCTGGATCTGTCTTAATTCTGCTCTTTGTTCGACTAGTTTTTTCTTCGCCAAATTGCCCGAGGCCTACGCGTTTTTGAATCCCATCGTAGATGTTATGCCAATCATCCCTTTGTTCTTTTTTCTCTTGGCCTTTGTTTGGCAAGCTGCTGTAAGTTTTCGATAAAATCTTTAAGACTATCCTAGAAAATTCATGATTTATTCGAGAAAAAATTCTACCAATTTAGAAGATCAACTTCCAACGAAAGACCATACCCTAACTAGGGTTAGGCTAGGGTACCCCACAATACTTAATTGTGGGTATGAAATCTATGAAGGACTCTTATTACAAATGATTTTTATTTTCGTAGAATCCTTTTCTATTTTTTTCTATTTCTAGAAATCACTGCATTTCTTGGTGTCAAAATGGACTAGTTAGAATATTCTAATATTTAGAATCTCATAGTATAAACTGGAGAATCTATTTTCTTTTCTCATTTTTTTTTCAAAAAAGGATCTTGGAGATTGCGTCATGCTTACTCTCAAACTTTCCGTTTACACAGTCGTGATATTCTTTGTTTCTCTTTTCATCTTTGGATTTCTATCTAATGATCCAGGACGTAATCCTGGACGTGAAGAATAAAAAAGGAGTTTTAGTTGCTTTCTTAGGATTTTTTTATATATTCCACATGCCTAATAGAGGCAAAAAAGTATTTTCAAAATTGGAAAGATAACTCAATCATCAAAGGAAACGGAAAGAGAGGGATTCGAACCCTCGGTACGAATAGTTCGTACAACGGATTAGCAATCCGCCGCTTTAGTCCACTCAGCCATCTCTCCCAATTGAACAAGAGAATAATGACTATGTTACACATGAAGTAAGAAAAAATCCCCCTTATTTCTTTTTTTATTATATAGATATGTATAACTTTGACCAGCAATTTCGTTTAGAATTACTATCTAAGTAAGGGCTCAAAAGATCCAAAAACAAATATAAAGACAAATTAAAGAAGACCCCTTTGATTTTGTTCCCCTTATTCACACGGCCTGGCCTGGTCAATACCTAGCCGGGCCCTTTTTTTTGTTCCAACAAATCTTAGCTAAAGTATTTATCTGGGTTGAAGACGAAAATACTTGCTATTAAAGCATCCATAAAAAGATGGAGTTTTATTTCCATTCTGATTCTATACTATTCTATTTATATAAAAAGTCTCCTTTCTTATTATCCCTTCTTTTTTTTTTTTTACTTGATTCCCTTACGGGAATCTAAAAATATTTAGATTTTAGATTATTTAATTTAGTTATTAAAAGGAGTCCCTCTTATCCAGAATCTGATTCAACTGAAATCCGCCGACATTCTTTTTTTAATGATTAGGACCCTATAATTTTATTACTTTAAGTTTAGTACGATGACGCATAATTCCTCTGTTCGACAAAACGTGCATTTTTATGTATTGTATACACATGTATTCTAATATAATAGCGGCGGGTATAGTTTAGTGGTAAAAGTGCGATTCGTTCTAGTAAACCCTTTTAATAGTTAAGGGATCTTTCGGTTTGATTCATAGTCCGAACAAAAACTTTATTTCTGAAAAAGGATTAAATCCTTTACCTTTCAATGACATATTCGAGGAAAAATATGGATTATCGTGATTTGTATCATCCAAGGTGAACTTAAAAATGGAAAATTTGGGTTAGGAAATTACGAAACAAAATTTTGGAATTGGATCAATACGTCCAATTGAAAAAGTATGCATAAAAGATCCATGGATAAAGATAGAAAAGTAAAAATTTTAATCGTAACTAAATCCTCCAATTTTTCTTTGTAGAGAAAAAATGGAAGCAAAATGAGATAGCTATTAAATGATGTCTTTAGTTTACTAGAGACCTCGACATTTTATTTTAGCTCGGTGGAAACAAAACCCTTTTCCTCAGGATCCTTTCTTCTATCAATATAGAAATAGAGAACGAAGTAACTAGAAAGATTGTTAGAATCCTCTTTTTCTAGAGGGATCATCTAGAAAGCGAGTCTGAATAAATTCAGACAAAAAGCTAACATAGATGTTATGGATAAAATTCATTGTGATTTGATTCAGATCTTAGATCTAAGAATTTTTCCATTTTCCATAAAGGAGCCGAATGAAACCAAAGTTTCATGTTCGGTTTTGAATTAGAGACGTGCAAAACGTTGAATCGACGTCGACTATAACCCCTAGCCTTCCAAGCTAACGATGCGGGTTCGATTCCCGCTACCCGCCCGATTCTATTTATTTTATCTATTTTGATGGACTCTAATAGACTCTAATGAATAATTAGAGTCTATAAATGAATAGACGGGTCCGAATTGAATATACAATTCCCTTAATTTTCTCACACAAATGTGCTTTTTTTTTCAAACAAGAAAAAAGGAAAGGAAAAAGGGTGCAACGAAAGCGTCCATTGTCTAATGGATAGGACAGAGGTCTTCTAAACCTTTGGTATAGGTTCAAATCCTATTGGACGCAATCTATTTCCATATCATATATATTGACAATTTTGATGTCAAGAAAGACATTTTTTGAATGATGGAGACACTTGATTACCTACTTTATATTGATATTGAAAATATTATACAGAATTATCAATAGAATCAACAATTTCTTTATGCTTGTTCCTGAAGCATAAACCGCTCCGTCTGTTCCTGAATAGCTTCTTTCAAAAGGGCTTCTGCTTCTTCAGTAAAGGTCTTAGTAGAAGAGATGATTTCTTGAAACTGGGGTTTATTATTTTTTAAGTACTTACGTAACTCGTCAAGAAAGTTCCTTACCTGCCCAATTTCGAATGAATCCAGATAACCATTTGTTCCAGTATAAATAGCCATTATCTGTTCTTCCACCGCAAGAGGTTTTGCTTGGGATTGTTTGAGCAATTCACGTAATCGCCGACCTCTTGCCAATTGATTCTGAGTAGTTTTCTCAAGATCAGAAGAAAATTGTGCAAAGACTTCTAATTCTGTGAATTGCGCTAGGTCTAATTTTAATTTGCCAGCTACTTGTTTCATGGCTTTAATTTGAGCCGCGGATCCAACTCTGGAAACGGAGAGACCAACATTAATAGCAGGTCTTATTCCAGCATTGAATAGATCAGCGGCTAAGAATATTTGTCCGTCAGTAATTGAAATTACATTAGTCGGAATATAAGCCGAAACATCTCCCGCTTGAGTTTCCACTATTGGTAAAGCAGTCATACTTCCTTCACCTAACTGAGAACTTAATTTAGCAGCTCTTTCCAAAAGGCGCGAATGTAAATAAAAAACATCGCCCGGATAAGCTTCGCGGCCGGGTGGTCTTCGTAATAAGAGAGACATTTGACGATAAGCTTGTGCTTGTTTGGAGAGATCATCATAAATGATTAAAGTGTGTCGTTCGCGATACATAAAATATTCAGCCAGAGATGCTCCTGTATAGGGAGCAAGGTATTGTAATGTAGCAGGGGAATCCGCCATTTCGGCTACCACAATCGTGTATTTCATCGCCCCCTTTTCCCGGAAAGTAGTCACTACCTGAGCCACCGAAGATGCTTTTTGACCAATAGCTACATAAACACATATGACATTTTGGCCTTCTTGGTTAAGAATCGTATCTGTTGCTACTGCTGTTTTACCGGTTTGTCTGTCCCCAATAATTAATTCTCGCTGACCACGCCCTATAGGTATCATCGAATCAATAGCAATAAGTCCCGTTTGAAGAGGCTCATATACGGAACGTCGCGAAATAATACCGGGAGCGGGAGATTCAATTAACCGATATTCAGAAGATGCAATTTCACCTCTACCATCAATCGGTTTAGCCAGAGCATTTATAACACGACCCAAATAAGCCTCACTCACTGGTATCTGAGCAATTCTTCCTGTTGCTTTTACCGAACTTCCTTCTTGTATCATCAAACCATCGCCCATTAATACAACACCAACATTGTTGGATTCCAAATTCAGAGCAATGCCTACTGTACCCTCTTCAAATTCTACTAATTCACCAGCCATTACTTCATCAAGACCATGAATACGGGCAATTCCATCACCCACTTGAAGTACGGTACCAGTATTTACAATCTTTACTTCGCTATTATATTGCTCAATACGTTGACGGATAATATTACTAATTTCGTCGGCTCGAATGGTTACCATAAGTATTTCTCAATTCTTTTTTGAAAAAAATAAATATATATATAATAATAATGCCTATAGTAGAAGGGCTAATCGGTTATTTTGTTCATCGCCCCTAACATGTCAATATTGGCACTGATGTTACGTAAATGTAACTCGTTGTTCAAACAAGTATTCAAAGTTCCTAGAGCGCCTTGTAAGGCTTGTTGGAAAACCCGTTGTTGCACTTGATTAACTGCCCTTTGTTGTTCAAAATGAATAGTATCATTTTTGTAATTTTCTAGTTGTTCCAAAGTCTTATAAGTTGAATTAATCAAATTCAACCTTTCTCGTTCTATCTCAGAATATCCATTAACCCGATACTGATCTGCTTCGATTTTCACTTTACGTAAGCGAGCCCGGGCTTTTTCCAACTGTTCAATGGCTCCGCCACGCAGTTCTTCTGAATTTCGAATAGCATCCAGAATCCTCTGTTTTCGATTATCTAATAAATCACTTAATGAAAGTAGATTTTCTTTCCGTTCATTTCAAAACTTCCATAATCCCTTCCCGAACCAAACATGAATCTTTCGATTCATTTGGCTCTCATGCCCAATTCCTTCAATTTTTTATGGTAAATTACCAGCCACTTCATTGAATGTCATGAGCCTATCCTCTACTCTCTCTTTCCATTCAAAAAAAGATTGAAACTAATCAATGATCAAACTATTCAGAGGACTCTTCTGACCAAATAAAAATATGTAATTGTCAGCAAAGTTGTTTCTTTTTTTTTTTGAGTCCAAAAAGTTTTTCTTGATTTATACACAATATGTAGGTTGTCCATTCAGCAGTAGATAAAAATGGGATGGAATCCCCATTTCGCTTCATAATAAACGGTTCAAATCATTTTATCGACATGAGTGTTCTATATCAATAAAATATTCATTTGGAAACCATCTCTGTATTAATATAGTGGTAGAAAGAGTACCATGCTGCGTCTGGACTTCAAACGATTTAGCTTTAACCATGTTAACAGTCCCACAGTATTGGTCAAGAGAATCGAAGCAGATTTACCAATGAATCACGAAATGCTATGGTTCTTACATATGATTTCTAAATTGATTCAAAAGTCATTCGCGGGATCATGTACCCTTCTTTCCTAGTTATAAAGGAAAAAGTACAGCTGGGCGGATCCAGCCTGTTTTTGAAATAAACAACTCGCACACACCCCCTTTCCAAAAAAGATCAATACCCCCAGCACTACACTTAGATTTATTGGATTTGTTGCTAAAATATCGGTATTAAACCCGAAACTCCCGGCAGATGGCCAGTGGCCCAAAGAAACGAAGGAATCGGTTACATTTTTCATAGGATCTCCTCTTAAAGATAGACTAAAAAATCGAACAGAGTTCTTTTGGTATCACTTCGCCCCCTTCTCGTCTTTTTTTAGATGATTTGATTTTTCTAAATCAAGTCCAAAATGGATTCTATAATTAGCATTAGAAATTCTAAAAATTACGAATTATCTGCAACCTTTCCTAATCCTAATAAGGGGGGTTTCCTGAACGGGAAAAGATGAAAGCGAGTCGGTATGTTAATTCCTCATCCGCAAATCCGCCCTTCCCGTAGGTTATTTTCTCAACGAAGAAGTAATTGTAGGAATGAAATATCAGTATTGATATTGGTATAATTCTAAAAAGCAAATAATAAGCCCAAAGCAAGAAAATCCGAATTTTTTTCTCAGATTTTCATAAAAAAATTAAACAAAAGGATTCGCAAATAAAAGTGCTAATGCTACAACCAAGCCATAAATTGTTAAAGCTTCCATAAAAGCTAGACTAAGCAATAAAGTACCTCTTATTTTTCCCTCTGCCTCGGGCTGTCTCGCGATACCTTCTACAGCTTGACCCGCAGCAGTGCCTTGACCAACTCCAGGTCCAATAGAAGCAAGCCCTACAGCCAATCCAGCAGCAATAACGGAAGCAGCAGAAATCAGTGGATTCATAATAAGTTCCTCGTATAAAAAATATAAATAAATAGTTAATGATACAATCAATCAAAGTGTGGCTTAATTATTCCATCGCTATAAATTCATCTAGTCAAAAGTAACTACAAACTTCCAATTAAAATCATATTAGGAACTCATCAAAACGACTTCAAATAGATTTTTTTCTATCGACAAAGTCTTTGTGAATTGAATCTATACGAGTTTTCTTCATCCATTTCTTAGTTCTAGTGAATTCTTCACCTTTTTTCTTGATTTCATCCATTTATTCATTCAATTCAAATTCAACGCAACGCACAATCACCGACAGGACACAAGGACTTTTTTTTTGAATCCCTATCTAAATTCATAGTAGGGTAAATTAGATATATCTTTAGTTCATATATAACTAGTCAGTATCTAATATCACATATACATGTCTTTCTTCCATAATGTAAACTCTTCTTAGATTCAATGGAATTCGAAAATAAAATAATGCCCCGAAACATCCACAAGAGTTGGCTTAGAAACATTAAATAAAATACACCTTATTTGACCCCGCTTATCCGAACCGAATCCCTTTTTTCTACCGTCCCCTTTATTTAGCATTACCCGCATAGAATAGATCTAATCGAAATGGACAAAGTGATTCAATCAAATCGTTGCACAGAAATATCATTATTTGGTTGATCTAAGTTCATTCAATTTTTGCTTTTAAATAGAATTCATTTTTTTTTGTCAATCAGTGAATAAAATCCATTGAAGGGGGAAGTATTCTGGGGAAGTATTCTATCGAACATCTTTTCTTATTTCATTTAAACATATACCAACAAATGCTTATTCAAATGATGACTGCGAGGATTTTATATTGAGATTGGCTTGTCAATATAAAATGAATCCTCATTGAGGGGGGTCTGATATAAGTGGATCAAATAGGAATTTGAGGAAAAAGATCTTTTCGATCTCTTTCCTTTTTTCTTTTACAATTCTCTACTCCAACTCTAATATGAATATCGTAATCCTTTTTGCTATTATTCTAGATGTTCTATAGTGTAGTTGTATATTTATAATTTATACAACCTAAATAGATTATTTATAGACCGTGCATACATTGACTTGGGCTAAGCTCAAAAAGACTCTCAAAAAGGCTCTTTTGAGAACTAGTCAATGATGTCCCTCCATGGATTCACCTATATAAGCCGCGGCTAAAGTTGCAAAAATCAGAGCTTGAATACCACTTGTAAATAATCCAAGGAACATCACAGGTATAGGAACCACTGAAGGTACTAAAGAAACAAGAACAACAACTACTAATTCATCAGCTAATATATTTCCGAAAAGTCGAAAACTAAGTGATAAAGGCTTTGTAAAATCTTCTAATATGTTAATAGGTAAAAGGATTGGGGTTGGTTGAATATATTTCCCAAAATACCCTAATCCCCTTTTACTAAGACCCGCATAGAAATATGCCACTGACGTAAGTAGAGCTAAAGCAACAGTAGTATTTATATCATTCGTGGGTGCGGCTAACTCGCCATGAGGTAATTGTATGATTTTCCAAGGTAAAAGAGCTCCTGACCAATTAGAAACAAAAATAAATAGAAACATCGTTCCAATAAAAGGAACCCAAGGGCCATATTCTTCTCCAATTTGAGTTTTACTCACATCTCGAATGAATTCAAGGACATATTCGAAGAAATTCTGACTGCCGGTCGGGATAGTTTGTGGGTTCCGAACAGCTATAGCGGCTGAACCTAATAAGATAGCAATTACAACCCACGAAGTAATAAGTACTTGGCCGTGGACTTGGAAACCCCCGATTTTCCAATAGAAATGTTGACCTACTTCTACGCCGGATATATCGTATAACCCTTTTAGTGTTTTGATGGAACATGCTAGAACATTCATATTGACCTCTGAGAAAAATCAGGCTTTAAACGAAATTATTTTGATTCAATCATTTCTTTCTCCACTTGACTACTTGAATAATCTATTTTGGATAGCAACTAATTGGAGAATCTCCCCAGTGATTAGTGATTATGATCTCTTTTTTGAGATTGAGAAACATCCTAAAATCTATGAAGTTTTCGAAAGAGGTTATTTTCTTATTAATTACATTACAGATTTATTATATAGCTAGAGTGTCCCTTACAAATTGCGAATACTAATTTGTTAAGAATGAATCGGATTGAAGAGATAGCGTCATCGTTCGCTGGAATCGAAAGATCGGCGAGATCGGGGTCACAATTCGTATCAATTAAACAAATTGTTGGAATTCCCAAAGTGATACATTCTCGAAGAGCCGTATATTCTTCGTGCTGATCAACGACAATTACAATATCGGGTAATCTTGTCATATATTTAATCCCGCCCAGATATCTTTGCAAGTGAGATAATTGCCTTTTCAACATAGCCGCGTCTCTTTTCGGAAGATGGTTAAGTTGACCCGTTTTTTGTTTCGTTCTCAAGTTTCTAAACTTCTGAAGTCTCATTTCTGTAGTGGACCAATTCGTTAACATACCGCCCGGCCATTTTTTATTAACATAATGACACCGAGCCTTTATCGCAGCCCGTGCTACTGAATCCGCTGCTTTTTTTTTAGTGCCAACAATCAAGAATTGGTTTCCATTACTCGCTGCATCAAAAACTAAATTACAAGCTTCTGATAAAAAACGAGCAGTTCTAGTAAGATTTGTAATATGAATACCTTTACGCTTTGCAGAAATATAAGGCGCCATTTTCGGATTCCATTTCCTTGTACCATGGCCAAAATGAACTCCTGCCTTCATCATCTCTTCCAAATGGATGTTCCAATACCTTTTGGTCATTTCTCCCCCCAACGTCCCTTTTTTTAAAAGGACAAGGTACTCCGAAATAAATAAATAATTGTTCCGACGGAACCTTCTCTTCTACCGTAAATTAACTGTCGATACACGAATCAAGCCATTATTCTTTTCTATTCATTATTATCTTATAAGTACTGGACATCAAATACCAAACCAAATGGCCGGCAGATTTACCCTTTGAATCTGCTCTTTAGGAATCATTAAGTGTAATCATTAAGTGTTATAAATGATTGTTCTGGTGTATCGTAGAAATTCTTTGAAAAACAAGAATCCAATAAATTTTTGTGATGGAACAAAATATTTCCCATTTCTCCCATTTCCCCCTCGAATAGATTCTTCTTTTTGGTTTCGAGAGGAACGTTGTTATGTTTCCTTGAAGGGTGCACTAATCCTTTGAATCCCGTACCGACAGGTATCATTCCGCCCAGAACAACGTTTTCTTTCAGGCCTTTCAACCAATCGATACGACCCCGAAGAGCTGCTTTTGCTAAGACTCGAGCAGTTTCTTGAAAACTCGCCTCGGAGATGAAACTTTGAGTATTCAGCGATGCTCTTGTTATTCCCAATAAAATGGCTCGGTAACAGATGGTTTCTTCCAAAGCACGTCCCGTTCGTTCCGCTCGCAACAATCCAATTAGTTCTCCGGGTGAAAAAACATTAGACATTCCATCTTCTGAAACCAACACTTTAGATGTTATTTGACGTACAATAATTTCTATATGCCTATTATGGATCTGCACCCCCTGGGATCGATAAACTTTTTGGATCTTATTCACCAAAGAGATACGACTTTGCACTATAGTTAGCTCAGTGCCAATCACGAATCCCCAAGGAATTCCAAGAATTCTTGTTATACATTCGTCCCAACCCCTAACTCTCTTTTCGAGATTCGTCGATATGGAATCAATTGAACGAACTTCTAACACTCGTTCTACTTTTGGAAGACCCTGCGTTATATCACCAGATCTCGATTTTTCATATATAAATGTAAGTAAGGTATCTCCTGCATAAAGGATTCGCCCATAATGGCCATGAACAGTGGCTCCAGGGGTGGCTAAATAAGGCCTAGCCAATCGTATTACTACAGAGTCAACTTGAACAATTAGAACTTGACCCGATTTTAGGTTTGGTCCGTTTTTGGCTATACATATATTTTCAGAAATAAACTGACCAAGACTCAATATTGTGGATATTTTTTCAAAAGAATTGTGGGGGATAAAACTCCAATTTAACTTGAATGGATTCAAAATGATAGTTCTGCGCGGATTAGAATTAGAATGCAAAATTTTAGCTTTTTCGTCAATTAAATAATATTTAAGTATTTGAAAGGTTTGTTTTCTCTTTTTCAAATTGGCAAGTTGGAAATAGCTAGTTACCAAGATATGATTATGAGTTATTAAACGAGAAAAAAAAAAAAAATTGGAAATTGGGAGGGCTGTTCCGACAGGGCCCAACGAATTTCTTAGGGGATCTTTTTGAATTGAGTCTTTTATCACATTGTGATATTTGACATCATTACATGAACCTATTTGAGAATAATTGGCTGATGATAAAATTATCAAAGAATGACATTCCTTATTTTTATTCAACAACGTCTGAATAGTTCCTTGATTTTGCTTAACGGATTCTTGCATCTTTCCCCCGGAATAGGAAAAAAACGGATTGATATTGGTACGATCTGATCTATTCTGATAGATCAATCCTGAACTCGCTGTATCATTCCTTTTTCCGGTATACAAAATAGGGGATTTCGCAAAGTCGATTCTTAGAAAAGATCGAATCAAACCATTTGCCCTTATTGCAACAAGGGAAGGACGCCCCTCATCGATTTTTTTGTCTTGGTCCCAATTTAACACTAAACAAATCCGAACTAATTGAATACTTGTGTCCGAAATTCCCCGAATTAATTTGTCGTTTCCATAAAGGATATAATGAACAATTCGCAGTTGCACATTATCCTTTTCTTGCAACCGGTCCGGGGGGAAGAGTGTTTCCAACTTTTTACCGTCCGGTATTTCATACGTAACTACGGGTCGAACCAAAACAAAAGACTTTTTCTTTGTAGGTGTGATTCGTTGGACATAGATCCAATTTTTCATGGATTCCGTGGCATTTTTTTTTACCGGGCCTTGTGGTATTAAAACGCCACTATGTCGGGATATCTTATCTGTCTCTCCAGGAAAATGGATATCGCCAGAAAATATTTGAAGTTCAATTCGGTTTTTTTTTCTTTCCACTTGGACCAACCCGGCTACTTGGCTTCTTGTAGTTAAAGTAATTTGGGTATCTACCCCAATAATACTATTGTTCTGTACCATTAGAGAAGAAGATACAGATAAGATATGCACTTCCTCGGGAATGAAAAAGAATTGATCTATTTGCATTTGGTTTTTTTCACTAAATTCCTCGACCTCCCAATACTCAGTCAAATTCTCTTTTTTAAGAATGGAATCGGCCTCTATAATCCCATATTTAGTAATTCCCGAACCCTTTCTTCTGTATCGAGGATCGTCGAAATAACCAAAAATACCATTTTTACGTAAAATACTATTGGCAGGTATTTCAATTGTGAGACCTGAAGAGGGCATTAGTCCGTTCTCGGATTCTTGAATCGATTGGAGTGGAATAATGAATCTATTTCGTCGCCTTTGGGCCAATAAATCATAATTATCGTGGAGCACGGCCGGATATATGAGATTACAACGACCAATACATACAATTCGATTAAGTCCGGAATAATCGGGAATCCTATCTTCTTTTTGCCCATAAAAATCCGAACTAAAGAATCCGTGTCTCGATTGATCATTAGTTACGTAGACGTTAGAAAGAGATTTTCGCTTGACAGAAAGCGAATGAGCGTTCATTTGGTCTTGATCCTTGTGGCTCGAAAGGGATACTAGACCGAATTTGCATGGTTGTCCTAATAATATCCATAAATGACTTGT
>Ga0307283_10000016_pt1:20000-29694 | contig 29694 bp, 15 predicted proteins | sample ER_DNA_122_FD_194487 | JGI IMG/M metagenome (GOLD analysis project Ga0307283, IMG submission 194487) | Bulk soil microbial communities from the East River watershed near Crested Butte, Colorado, United States - ER_DNA_122 | ecosystem: Environmental > Terrestrial > Soil > Floodplain...
CAAGCAGAGTCTCACGAAATCTTCCCTCTTTACCTTCAATTATATCTGAAAAGGACTTATAAACTTTATTATGACCGTCCCTCGTAGGTTGCCCGCGTACTCCATTATCAAGAAGTGTATCCACGGCTTGTTGTAACAATCTTTCTTGGCACATTAGTAAGGTTACCGGCGTAGCTCTACTTGTTGTTAATAGATGAGTAAGAATATTGTTACGATAGATAACTCGTCTATAGAGTTCATTAATATCCGAGCTCATTACTTTTTTCCCATCTACCTGAAGGATTGGTCTCAACTCAGGAGGAAGAACGGGTAATAGACATAAAACCATCCACTCCGGTTCTATATTTGTTCTAATAAAATGCTTAGCTAATTCCACGCGTCTAGACAAAAAATCCTTTCTTCTTCCAACTTTTCGATCTTCCCATTCATTCCCTGTAAGTCCCTCGTCCCCGAATTCTTTCCATTCTACCAACGAATTATCTACAATAATGCGTAAATCTAGATCGGCTAATTGTTCTCGGATAGTACCTGCTCCAGTAGAAATCTCTCGATTTCCAAATTTATTCAAGAGTTGGATAGTAAAAAAAGGCGTAATGCGGCGTGTCCAAGATTTGATTTCAAATTCGAATGAACCTCGTAATCGTAAGAAAGTGGGTTTTTTAGTTATGGGCCTAGCAAAATAACAATTGGGATAGGATCCTATAGAATCTCCCCCCCAAAAACCGGACATGAAAATTTCTTTTCATCCGGCTCAAGTAGGTACACTAAATAAAGATAAAGAAAAGAGTTCTTGCTTTCAAATTATAGAACCCCCCCCAAAAAAAAAAGATCTACTCCTTACTCAAGTTCCCAGTAAAGACCAGGCAAACTTTCATTGATTGCACCGTCTTCTTTGTATTTAGAGCTGTTGAATTAAAGAATTCAATTATGACATAAATGGAATGCGAAATTCTTGAGTAGTCTCCGTCCCCTCGAATGATGAATCCCATACTTAATTAAAGGAAGTGTCTTGGAATTCATCAGGGATTTACTTGTCTATGTACCGTTCCATTTGATCTTTTAGGTCCCGACTTCACCTCGACGGTTAGGCCACGATGTCCTTTAAAGTCTATATGCGATGGATAGACTCCTGTAACCATAAAATATTTTTTATTTGCTTACTTGAACATAATATCTTTCTAAAACTATAAAGATAAACGAGCTTGTTAATTCCACAAAAGAAAGAAAAGGGGTTTTACGGGGTATAATTAAAAATTCCTATTTAAAATAGACCATAGATCAATTCCCTTTGTTATTTGAGAGTATTGAATACACTACTAATTCTGAGCTTCATGTTACTTTTCGGAAGCGACATGTCAGGTCTAGGGCATCCCGGTTGGCTTGAAGGGGATGACAGTTTCTCATTTCGAATCTGTAAAATAATAATTTCGATCAAGTCACACATCGCAATATACTAGGCCTTCTAATTCTTTAAGAGGCTTATCTAAAAGATTCGCAATATAACTAGGAAGACGTTTCAAATACCACACATGGGTTACTGGGCGTACGAGTTTTATGTAGCCCATTTGATATCTTCGTATCCGAGAATTAACAAATTCGACGCCACATTGTTCACAAAAATTCAGGTCTTTTTTTTCATCTCCAATTACTCCAGAATTTTTTACTTTTGAATTTCCACAAGCACAAAATCCGCTTTTTATAGGCCCAAAAATTCTTTCACAAAATAATCCATTTTTTTCTGGTTTAGTGGTTTTGTAATGAAAAGTACCGGGTTTTGTCACCTCTCCAACTATCTCTCCAGTAGGTAGGATTTTGTTGGCCCAAGTCCTTATTTGTTGAGGAGAAACTAATCCAATTCGAAGTTGTTGATGTTTATATCGATCGATCATAGAAGAAAAATTCTGATTCATTTTCATTCCGATTAAGCTTCCTTCCTATTAATCTGGAAAGTCTTCTCAGATACAAGGAAATGATTCAATTCCAGAGCCAAAGATCGTAGTTCTCGAACGAGCAATCGAAAAGATTCTGGAGCATTCTCAGGATTGGGTATTCTTCCTCCGATGAGTATAGTACCAAGTACTTTCTGTCGAGTTCTCATATGATCCGATTTATACGTAAGCATCTCCTGTAAAATATGAGCAACACCAAATCCCTCTAGAGCCCAAACCTCCATTTCTCCGACCCTTTGTCCCCCTCCATTGGCTCTTCCTTTAATGGGTTGTTGTGTAACAACAACATACTGTCCGCTGGCACGTCCATGTATTTTATCATCAACTTGATGAATTAATTTCAACATATAAGGCTTTCCTATTATAACAGGTTGTTCAAAAGGATCCCCCGTTCTTCCATCAAATATTCTGCTTTTTCCTGGATACTCAGGTTCAAATACCCACGGATTTGCTGTTTGCTTACTGGCTTCATATAATTCAGAAAACACGAGTTTTCTTGAAGCTTCTTGTTCATATCTCTCATCAAAAGGTGCTATTCGATAATGTCTGTCTAGCAGATCCCCCGCTAACCCGAGTGAACATTCAAATATCTGTCCTACATTCATTCGTGAAGGGACTCCTAATGGGTTGAAGACCATATCAACAGACCTTCCATCTTGCAAATAAGGCATATCTTGTCTAGGTAAAATTTTGGAAATGATACCCTTATTTCCATGTCTTCCAGCTACTTTATCGCCTACTTTTATTTGACGTTTCTGTAAAATATATATACGAATTATTTCATCAGAACCCACACTTCGCTGGATCCATCTCACATCAATAACCCGACCCCTACCACCTATAGGTAGGTATTCACAAGTTGGTTTTGCAGTAGAAACCTGCAGGCCAAGTATGGCTCGTAACAATTCATCTTCGGGGGTAGCCGACAATTCATTGACGACTTGGTACGTCAATTTACCTATTAAAATATCGCCCGTCTCTACCCAAGATCCTAGCATTACAACCCCCCGTTTGTCTAAATTGCGGAGTAAATGGGCTTGTAACTGCGGTATTTCATTAGTGACCTTTTCATAGACTTGGCCTTGGCTTTTCACACGAATCTTTTTTTCATATTTCCGTATGTAAAAGGAGGTATAAATATCTTCATATAGCAAGCGCTCGCTAATGAGTACTGCATCTTCAAAATTGTAACCTTCCCATGGCATATAAGCTACTAATATATTTTTCCCCAAAGCGAGTTCGCCGCCAACTGTAGCGGTGCCGTATGCTAAAATTTGTCCTTTTTTTATGCATTTATCCCGCTGAACCTGGGATTTTTGATGTATACAAGTATTTTTGTTGGAACCCTGATACATAACTAATGGAATGCTTAGAGTATCTCCATTACTTGATAAAAGGATTTTGTCCGTATCGGTATAAATGATCTTTCCCTCATGGTCGGCTATAGCAAGAACCCCTGAATCTAGAGCTGTTTGGCGTTCCAACCCAGTTCCAACAATGCACTTCTCGGACCGAGAAAGAGGAACTGCTTGACGTTGCATATTAGAACTCATTAAAGCCCGGTTCGCGTCATTATGCTCAATAAAAGGAATGAGGGAAGCTCCAATAGAAAAATATTGGAAGGAAAAAATACTTCGGAGATGGACTTGTTCCCATGCAACAGTCAGGAATTCTTGACGATATCGAGCTGGAACAACCTGTTCCTCCTGAATACTCCGATTCAAGGCCAAAGAATTTCCCGACGCTACCATATAGTATTCATCTCGACCTGGTGATAAATAAAGCATCCGTATCCCCTTTTGTCTCTCAGAAATTTCAAAAAATGGGCTTTCGAGAGACCCCCAACGACCAATCCTCGCATGAATTGCTAAGGATCCAATAAGTCCAACATTTATTCCTTCAGATGTGTCAATTGGGCAAATACGTCCATAGTGGCTAGGATGGATATCTCGTATTCGAAAACTAGCAGTTCGCGCTGTCAATCCTCCAGGGCCTAAATAACTCAACTTTCTCCCATGAACTATTTGTGTTAGTGGATTAGTTCGATCCAAAACTTGAGATAATGGATGTAAACCGAAAAAAGATTCATAAGTAGTTATTAACGAAATTGAAGGTACCAAATATTGAGGAGTCGGTATCAATTTACGTATAAGTGCTTTAGATATAGTTGCACGAATCGCATTTTCTAACCGAGCCAGAGCCAATCCGAATTGATCTTGTAAAAGATCTGCTACAGACCGAATACGTTTATTTTTCAAATGATTCATATCGTCAAGTGTACCTACTCCAAATTTCATTCCAATCAAATGATCCGTGGCTGCCAATATATCTCGTGGTAATAAAAATGTATTGTTCGGGGGTATATCAAGGTGCAGTCTCCGATTCATATTTCGTCGCCCAATCCTTCCTAATTCGCATCTTTGTTGAAAGAATTTCTTTTGTAATTCCTTACATAAGGATTCAGAAAATACTGGATCCCCGCCCACACAAGCAAATTGTTGGTAAAACTCCAAAATGGCATTTTCTTTTGACCCAATTTTTTCTTTCTCCTTATCATTCAGAAAAGACAAAAAAATTTCAGGATAGCAAACATTCTCGAGAATTTCGCGTAGATTCAAACCCATGGCCGATAATAGAACTAGTATAGATATTTTTTGTTTCCTACTCACGCGAGCCCATATCCTTGCTTTTCTATCAATTTCTAATTCTAATCTTCCTCCCCAATCTGATATGATTGTGCCGGTATATGCGGAAACCCCATTATGATCCAATTCTGACCGGTAATAAATACCAGGGCTTTGCAATATTTGATTGATCACAATTCTATAGATTCCATTTACTATAAATGTTCCCAGAGAATTCATTAGAGGAATGTTTCCAATCCAAATTGTTTGTTCTTCCATATCTTTTCGGGTTTTCCAAATGAGTCCTGCGGATACATATAATGCAGAAGAATATGTGAGTGATTCATATACAGCATCTCTTTCTTTTATTAATGGTTCTACAAATTTATATCTTTCCACAAACAATTGAAATTCAATTTCTTGATCCGTATCTTCTATTTTTGGAAACTTAGAAAGTTCGTCCACCAAGCCCTGATCAATGAACCTACAAAATCCTTCAAACTGTATCTGATTAAATCCGGGTATTGTAGACAGTCCCTCATTTTCATCCTGCAGCATTTTGAATTTCCTATTTATCTAAAAATCCCATTATTGGATCATTCTTAATCGAATCATATAGATGATCTAGCAAGGGTGAAATTTATATTCCGTTTACTGAATCGCATGAAATTGTACTCAACTACCTATCTGGAATGGAATGTATAAAATACGTATGAACGCCGGAAGAAAGAGAATTTTTTGTTTCAAATTGGATTTTGCAACAGATACAACAAATGGAGGGGAAAAACTAAAAGATTCCTAGAAAGAGAATTCTGCCACTTAGGCTTACTTACTATATTATGAGATTTTGTCTAGAATATCAAAACAAAACTCATTGCTACGATCCATTTTGAATTGTAATTAATAAAGTATCTAAGAAGGGCTGGGTTGATTAAACACCTGTGTGCAGATATCTATATATCCGTCTTTCTTCTCCTTTAATTGCCGTGTTCTATCAAAACAAAGTTTCTATTCTATAAAAAAACTGAAGCATGCAAATTTGATGAGAATTTCCTATGATAATTCCTTATAGGGACCAGATATAAATAAGATACTCAACTTAGATTAGATATATTTGTGTAATAGTTTATGTTCCGGGGTTTACATAGACTCATAATTGTTGTTATAATTGAAACTGAGAAGGATTTTTGATTGAAAAAAATCAATACGGATGTGTTATGTATCAATTTGTTGGTTATGTCATTAGGGAAACAAAATGGGGGATTCAAATCCCAAGAGACTTCGTAGTCAGTAGTTAAGGGTTCCTATTTGTCATATATGTTGGATTTGAGGACCAACAATCCTCCCTTTTTTTATATTACTAGAAATGAATAGAAAGTAGAAAGGTAGGGGAAGTTTTTAGACATTATGTGTTTGGAGATACTATGGAAGGGTTGGAGCAAATCCAACCAAAAAGAAAAAGAAAGAGGGGGAGGGTTTCTTTTAGGAAAAGGATTACGAAAAACAGGGTTAAAGCTACTTAAAGCTACAAGTACACAAGTACAATAAAAGGGGGAATTACGTATTCCAACCCGAAGGATAAATTTTCCATCTCTTTTGTATCAATTTGGCGGCATGGCCGAGTGGTAAGGCGGGGGACTGCAAATCCTTTTTCCCCAGTTCAAATCCGGGTGTCGCCTGATCAACAAAAGACACAAAATCTCTGATCCTGTTCTGCCGATCTAACATCTAACTCTCAAAATGTTGCCCCAACACAAGGAGAAGAAATGGACTGTTGATACTTATTTACTTCTACGCATCTGTTTTCGAAAATATAAAAAATTATCCACCTTTGAATCTCGGATTCAAGCAAAGATTCTAATCTACTGCTAATCTTTCTACTACTAATGTAGTGTCTGCTGACTGGGGGGTTTTGAATTTCACTGGATAACGGAATAGGAAATCCAATTTCATGCATGCATATTTGACTTTTATTTAGTCTTGCCAGATTCGAAATCATACATATAGGAATTTTTTAGAAGTGGATTTGTTGAATTGGTTGATCAAGAGTGTTCCGTCCGAATCCCTTTTTGACTGTGCGCCATTGATTCCACTATTATTAGTGAGCAATAATGGAATAATTCCTTCATCGAGATCGGGGACATAATTCACATGGATATAGTAAGTCTCGCTTGGGCTGCTTTAATGGTAGTTTTTACATTTTCCCTTTCACTCGTAGTATGGGGAAGAAGTGGGCTCTAAACTAAAGGTACAACTAGTTGAGGCATCAAACCCTATAAATTGTTTTATCGGATTCTAGTGCAATAATATATTAGAGCTTTCAATCAAAGAGATATTTCACTGATTACCATGTTTGTATTTCGAAGGGAAAGGGGTGCCGATGAGAAAAAATTCATTCCAACTAAATTCTTCCTCACTTTTCTATTTCAACAAATGGTCTCTTACCAGAATTAGAGATAACTGTTGGGGAAGATCCGACCTTCCCTTTTCATTTTTCCTGCTCAAAATAAATCAAATAGCTGTATCAAAGAAATAGAAAAGAAATAGAATTGGATTCTATATGCATTCATATATATTATATGGAATGCATGGAATTCATATCCACATATTATGAAAATGATATTTTAGATTAATCTATATTTAGCCTCTCTCTTTATTTTTAGTAGAAAGTACAACTTTCTTTATACGCTATCTAACTTTATACACTACAATAATACTAATAGATAGTATGGAAAGAAAGAAAGGTTCATCTATTTCTTTCTTACCATACTATCGGATCACTGCCAATTCTAGTCTGATTGTTTCGTTTAAGACGAGAAATTAAAATCCTTTTCGTTTCATTTCTTTAAGCATTCATTAATTATTTTGGCTTTGACTGATCGTTTTTACGTAAATGATTAGTAGAAAGGCGGTAGGAACTAGAATGAACAGTGCAGTAGCAACAAATGCAAGAATATTTACTTCCATAATCTCATCGTTTTTGACTTTAAAATAACTCGGGATTTAATCCCATAGAGATAAAAACCTTTCGCCTGTCAATTCATTACCTCCTGATAATTTTGAAATCGCATCAATATCATGAATAATGGTATCGGAGCTCTCAAAGCAATTCGTCGTCGAGAATTGAATAGTATAACATAGAAAGATCTTTTATCCATACCGAATCCAAAAATTTTTGATTGATCCTTTCTGTTCTTTCTTTATCTATACTCTATTTTGGGTCCTCCTTATACAATAAGAGGATAAAGTATCGTCTTACTGCCCTTACGTTTCCATTAGTCACAAATACCCAATAAGAGAAGCGAAGTGGAAAAAGAAACAAGTTACGCGCTAAACTATGTTTTTTACTGGTCTGGTTTTCAATGAAAATTTCCCTATTTGTGTGCGAAATGCCAAAGGAAAGAACCCCCTTGCGAATAAAACTCCGCTCCCCTTTCACAGAAAGCGGAGAGATTCATTGATGGACTTATTAGATCTGTCGGGACTGACGGGGCTCGAACCCGCAGCTTCCGCCTTGACAGGGCGGTGCTCTGACCAATTGAACTACAATCCCAGTAAAATTAGGGGATCTAGCGGAAAGTTTGATTCTTTTTTTAGTCCTCCATTTCGGGTATTTCTGAAAAATCAAGGGATTATACCATCTCCTGGTAGATTGGCGAGTTGTTGGGCCGAGCTGGATTTGAACCAGCGTAGACATATTGCCAACGAATTTACAGTCCGTCCCCATTAACCGCTCGGGCATCGACCCAGGAAGAATCAGTTTTAGGCTGATTGGTAATCCACGATAAACTTCCTTTCCCAGCACCCTACCCCCAGGGGAAGTCGAATCCCCGCTGCCTCCTTGAAAGAGAGATGTCCTGAACCGCTAGACGATAGGGGCGTATTTGCCCAACTGCCATCATAACTATGATCATAGTATGAACAGTTTTGAGAAATTGTCAATATAATCGAATGTTATGATTAGGTCAGAAGGATCTTTCCCCCTTTGAGGATTTCATAAAATGATTTGTCCTTCCTATTTATGAATCTATCATTCATTAGATTCACCATTGGATATAGAATCCATAAATCTAAAAAATAGATTCTATAAAAGACATTATTATTCTTAAATAAAATTCAATTTTAAATTTCACTAGAATTAAATATTTTTAATTTGAATTTAATATAGATTTAATATAGTAAGTACTTTTAATTATTATTAAATAATATTAATATATTAATATAAAGGATATGCGGGGTAATATTTTTCCGCGGTTTTGGGGAGTCCTTAGTCTGTCAGAAAAGCGGGGATTTCATTTCTTACCATTTCATTCATTGTTAAGATGAGATATCCCTATCTCACACTAAACTAGGAAATTAACAAACAAGAAATTTGGAAATAGGGATCCAGAAGTTATCAAAACTTGTTTTTCTCTAAAAACGAAGTTCAGGGAAAAGTAGAATCTATTCATGACACAATTCGAGAAAATATCGTGAATTTATGTTGATTTGTAGGTGTACATGTATCAATCAAGGGAATTTCATTCTGATAGGGATCATCCATTTAATAAAACTAAAGAAAATAGGATAAATTCATTGCATTTGACCTTCAACTTGATAGAGAAACTCATTTTCTTATTCAAAAAAAAGCCGATAGCACTTATAGCACTTATGAGTTTATTGCATTTCATTTATATACTTAATTCTAGAATATATTCCACATATATATATATATATGTGTATATAGATCTGTTTTGTACATTACATAGATAGATTTTTATGGATTTTATCCAAGAATGATTCAGTCAAAAATGCAATCAAAGAGGCCCCTATAACCCAGTGGTAGAGTAACGCCATGGTAAGGCGTAAGTCATTGGTTCAAATCCGATAAGGGGCTTTGGCTTTTTCATAAAACGACAGTCGTCGTATTCCTATTTTGAAGGGAAAATCGAGATATTCTTAGCTACGAATAAAAAAGCAACCAATTGCATATTTATACTATAACTATAATAGTAGTATATTATCTCTATTGTAAAAAAAATGAGCAAAAGAAAAAATAAGTGGACCTAGCCCATTGAATCATGACTATATCCGCTATTCTGATATTCAAATTCGATTAGAGATGAAATTGGAACAAGTTGA
>Ga0307283_10000018_pt1 | contig 24995 bp, 32 predicted proteins | sample ER_DNA_122_FD_194487 | JGI IMG/M metagenome (GOLD analysis project Ga0307283, IMG submission 194487) | Bulk soil microbial communities from the East River watershed near Crested Butte, Colorado, United States - ER_DNA_122 | ecosystem: Environmental > Terrestrial > Soil > Floodplain | place...
GCCAATCGCGAGCCGATGAAGAAGCGGCCGGGCGGTGGGTGCCGAACCTTAGCGAACGATTTAGCGGCGGTAGGGGACCGTGGCGAACTGAACCCGACGTGGATAGAGTGGCTGATGGGATTCCCCATCGGATGGACCGACTTAGAGGACTAGGCAACGCCGTCGTGCCGCAAGTCGCCGAGCTGATCGGCCGCTGGATTGTGGCACTCGCTAGCACTGAGCAGGAGCAGAGAAAGGCCGCGTAGTATGCGCCCGATCAAACCTGATCGGGCGCTTCTGGGATAAACAAAGGATGGCCACGGATGACACGCTCGATCGCCTGATTGTCGCTACAGTCGAGCTGTAATGCCAGCATCGCCACGAAGGCCCAGGCGCGCGGGCTCAGCGCCACGCTGCGCTGCTCCTTGGCTTCGCCGAAGGTGGACGGGCGGCCGGCGCCTGTTCGCCGGCCGCCGCGCTTAGTATTTGACACTCAGGTTGCCTTCGTGCTGCTTCAGGATGTTCGATACGATCGTTGCCTGCTCCTGATTGGCGCGCTGCCATTCGCGCAGCGCGCGGAAGCTGATCGCGCGGGCGTCCGCACTGGCCTGGAATGCCGCGATTGCCGTGTTCGTGTCGATACCAATTTGCGTTGCCAGTTCGGTGATTTCGTCAATTGAGAGCGTCATTGCAGTACCCTTTCTCTGTGTCCTATCCCGATGTATTGAATAATACACTACTAATCAAATAATGTCAAGAGGGGATTTGACGATGGCCCACGCACGCATCTACATCCGCCGCTCGGACGACGATCAATCGACCTATAGCCCCGAAGCGCAGGCGCGCGAGTGTCGACGCTGGTGTGCTGAGCACGGCCATGAGATCGTCGAGCCGCTCTACGTTGACGATGATCTCAGCGGCAAACGTGAAGATCGTCCGCGCTTTCAGCAACTGCTGGCCGATGCGAAGGCCGATCCTGGCAGCCTGATCGTGGCGCATAAGTTCGATCGCATCGCTCGCGATACTGAGGCGCTGCTGCGCATCATCTATAAGGAGCTGCTGCCGCGCCGTGTCCAGGTCGAGAGCGTGATGGAGCGCATTGACCCCTATACCCCGCTAGGCAAGATGATGCTCACCGTCTCGGGTGGCGTCTCAACCTACCATATCGACAACCTTTCAACCGAGGTCAAGAAGGGCTTGCACGAGAAAGCGGCGCGCGGCGGCTGGATTGGCCTGCCACCCTACGGCTACTGTTCGCAGTACGACTACGACCGCCGTGGCGAACGGGTGCGCGGGTCCGATCGCCTGGTGCCCTCCGACGACGCTGACACGGCCCGGCTGATCTTCAATCTCTACGCCAGCGGCAACCACTCGGACTCGTCGCTCCGTGACGAGCTCAACGAGCGTGGCGTCACGCTGCTCCATCCCAAGACGGGCATGCGCGTGCCGTTCCAGCGGGATAGCATTGGCGGCATCCTGCGTAACCCGGCCTATATCGGCGTCGTGCGCTGCGGCCGGCAGTGGTACGACGGTGCGCACGCCCCGCTGATCGATCGTAGCCTGTGGGATCGCTGCCAGGCCATCAGGGCGCGCAGGACGGCCCAGCGCGGCGGCAGAGCGCCGGTGCGTGGCACCGGTGGCCTGTTGTCAGAGATCGCCTTCTGCGGGCTCTGTGGCGCGCGGCTGCGCTGGTGGATGGCCGGCAATCACAGTAAGGGCCGGCAGGGCTACTACCGCTGTGCCGCCCACGTCGCCTACGGGCGGCTGGCCTGTGACGCGCCGATGATTCAGGCCAAGCGGATCGAGGCGCTGGTGCTGGCGCTGATTGGCGATCTGGATATCCCCGCGCACATGCGCGATCAAGTGATCTTCGAGGTCAATCGCCGCGTGATCGCCCGCGCTACGCCGGTCAGCCCTGACCAGGCACGCACGCGGCGCCAGCTGGAGCGGCTCAAAGCCGACTGGCGCGCGGGCGATCGAGACGACCTCGACGAGGCAACTTATCGCGCCGAACGCCGTCGATTAGAGCATGTCTTAATGGATGTCGCGCCGGCGTCCCAGGTGGAGTTTGATGTCCCCAGGGCACTGGCGCTGCTCAAAGACGCGCCCGCGCTTTTGGCCGCGTCGGCGATGGAGCAGCGGCGTGGGATCTTGCAACAGGTTGTGGAGGTGGTATGGTTGCAAAAAGACGAGGTGACAGCCGTTCGGCCATCACCTCTTTTATTGCCGCTTTTAGTGGCGGCGGATCATCTTCGCGTGACCTCGACTGGGATCGAGGCCGCGCCAAGGCGATCGGCGCTGTGGCTGGCCTACGGCGTGTCGGCATTATCGCCTGTCTGATCCTGGCCATCGACCCGCGTACTGTTACTGCGGACGGCATCGCCCATGCGATCCATCTCATCTACGTCGAGCCGACTGGCGCCATCTTCACACCCGCTGAGCAGGCCGCTGCGCGATCGGGCATCGCCGGCGCCGTCGCCTTCTGGCAGGATCTGGCGCCGACCCCCGTGCCGCTGATGATCGCCGACGAGCGGATGATCACCGCGACGGGCGATATCTACCAGTCGCTCGAATGGTCACGGCCCGATTGGGGCACGCCGCCCGCCCTGACGATCTTTGTGATCGACGGCAGCACGCCGCTTTTGGGCGATAGCCTTGCGCAGTCACAAACGCCCCTGGGCCTCGTGTGGGCACTCAGGGGCGATGGGGATACGTTTGCGGCGACGATGGCTCACGAGCTAGGCCACGTGGTCTATGGCCTGCCACATCAATACCAGGCGAGCAATGATGTGATGGGCCTCGATCCGCTTACCGCCTATCAGCGGCGCTCCATCGGCTGCGCCAGCTTGGCTGAGCTGGGCCGCCCGTGTGCGCGAATCTATCTGCCCCTCGTCAGCTCCTGATTCCTTCTGACCGTCTGGCCAGCATCACTTCAAGCGTGCGCGGCGCCACCTCTGGTTCTACATCAAGCGTATCTGCAAAGGCATCATAGCTCGTGTGTGTTAGGTAGAACGTCCTGATGCGATCGACGCTGGTACTGATGTTTGGCGGCAAATTGCGAATGGTCATCAAGTCGTCCGCGCGCACCAGCCAGAGCGGGTAGCGCGCCCCCGAAGCATCATACACCGCCTCGAATCGGATCGTTGCGCGGGGCTTGGGGTCTTTCAGATCGGCCAGATCGGTATCGCGGATAACGCCGGCCAGCGCGGCGCTGCTGGTATCAGCTGCGATCGTATCGGCACGCAACACGCCGTAGCGCGCGATCGAGGCACTGTCGCTGGCCGCCGTGGTGCGGAGCGTGCGCCCGCTGGCGTCCTTATAGGCGGCGCGCGCGGTGTTGCGCAGATCCTCCAATGTGCGCACGATACTCAAATCCGTCGCGTCGACATACCAGGCCCGGCCGCTGCCCTGTGGTCGAAAGAAGAGTGTTTGTCCCTCGTAAACGCCGACCTCCCACTGATTGCCCGTCGTATCGCCCAGGCTTGCCAGGTGGGTGAGGATGCTCGCCATATCGGCATCTTCATAGGACTCGTTCAGGAGATCGAGGCCCGGCGATTGGATCAGGCCCGTGCTATTCGAGAGCTGCGATGGATTGAGCACATTGATATAGCTGGCGAGCATATCCTCGGCGATCTCATCGGCCAGAATGCGGAAGCCCTGGACGGCGTTCCCGATCACATAGGCGTTCGTGAACGTCGCCACGAACTGCGTGGCCGATGTGATTGACGTAACCGAGATCATCTCGCTCAGCGCCGCGCCCGAATTAATCACCAGATCCATGCCCACATACATGCCCGCCGTGCTGCCCACCGTCGCCGTGACGCCCGCGCCGGCCGCGCGATTGGCGGTGAACGAGGTGTTGATCCGATTGGCGCTCGACGTGACGACACGCACCCGCGTGGCCTTGGCGTAGCTGGCCCAGGTCTGCCCCGCGTAGGCACCGGCCGTGTTGCACAACACATCGATCCCGCATGTTTCGCGCGGCGTGGCCAAAATGAGATGATAGGCCCGGTTGACCACGGCGGCCGTGCCGACGAGCGATGCCTCCACCGCGCCGGCTGTGAGCGCCCCCGAGATATCGCCGGCGAAGCTGACACAGCGCCAGGTGTGGGCAGCCGGGAGATTGATCTCCAGCGCAAACTGAATGCCGATAATGTTCCGTGTCGAGCGATGCGGAATGCCGAAAAGCAGGCCGCCGGCCTTGTTCAGCGTGTAGGTTGTCCCCACGGTCAGGCCAATGCCCAGTCGATTGCTCGTATCGCGCGTCCAGCGCTCCGACTCGCTATAGGTGGCGCTCATCTCGTTGACCGTTTGGAGAAACCCCGAGACGCTCGCGCTGGACCAGGCCGCGATATACGGCGCGTCCGAGAGTGCGCGCCAGTAACCCAGCGCCTGGGCGGTTAGGCCGCTGCCGCCCTCACCAGCAAACAGCGTCGGATCTTCAAGGCGCCCTTCCCACACGATTTGGCCATAGCAGCTCACTCCGAGATAGAGCAGGCCCGGCGCATCGTACAGCCGGAATGAATCAACCAGCGCCTGTTGCACTGCCACGGCCGCGCCCTCGTATCCGTGTGCATTCGTGGTGAGCGTGCAGCTGGTGGCAAAGGCAGAGCAATCGAGCAACAGCACGCCACCGCTCGACGGGGCGCCGCTATAGAGACCCAGCATCAGCATACGTTACCTCGGAGAGAGATAGCCATTCGAGCGCGCCACCGTGATCGCCCCGTTCGCCGTCGCCGCGCCGCCACTCGGACGCCAGAGGTTTGGCGCCGCCGTCGCGGTGCCCAGCCACACGGCGGCGACCGTGGCGCCTTTGGTCATAATATAGGCGTCGCCATTGTAGGGCACGCTGACAACCAGCGTCGTCGCCCCCGCCGTAGCCAGTACACTCGGCGCCGTGAGCGCGCGCGGATCGACGATGGCCGGTGAGTAGCCCGGTGGGATCGCCGCCGCGAGCACCGATGTGATCGAGCTATACAGCGCAACGGTCGCGCTCGTCTCATCGTCAATCGCGTGGATGACCACATAATCGATATCGATCGATCCGATCCCGCTCGACGTTATATCGAACTCCAGTGCATACGCGGCCTGCTGTAGTCCCATAATACCCAGAAAGACCATGCGCGGGTTAGTCGACGAGGTATCGATCGTGGTGAGCGGCCCGCTGGTCTGTGGCAGGTTGAGTGCCGACAGGACCAGTGGGCGGATCGTATACACCGCACCGGCTGCCGCGCTATTATTGCGCACGGCGGCCCAAACGGCGATGCGCCGTGATGCGCTGTCAAAGCCCGCCAGTGTCCAGAAAAGATCTGTACTCCCGGCGCCCGCGGTGGGCCAGCGGGCCACTGAGCCGCCGCGTGCGCGATTGGCCGCATCGGCCGTAATAGCCCATGTGCCCGGCAGTGACGCCGCCTCCCCCTCGTAGATTTGCAGCCGGCTCGCGCCGCTGGCAACCAGCAGAAACGACGGTGACGACGAGTCGGCCGTCACTGGCACGCCGGCCGCCGTAAAGTCATAGGTGATCTTCGTCGGGCTGCTGATCGTCAGTGCCGTGGCCAGTGTGGCGCTATGCACAGTCGGGATCGCGGCCGGGGCGCCGCTGCTGGCCGACTCGGCGGTGGGATTAAGCCACTGGCCGGTGCGGAAGAAGCGCAGATGCACGGGTCGGATCTCGAACAGCATACCCACGTCGTTCGCCGTTGCCGGCAGGCCCAGATTGGTTTCATCGCCCGGCGCGCGGCCGATCACTAGGCACGTCGCCGGGTTCGCCGTCGTAAAGAGCGTCGATCCTTGCGGTACATACTTCAAAAGCACGGGTGACACGTTCTCGCCCAGGCGCCAGAAGCGATCGGCATTATCCAGCAGCCGCACCAGCGTTTCGAGATTACTCAGCGCGGTCGCTGCGTCGACACCTTTGATAATCAGATCCCACTCCTCGATCACCTCTTGCCACGGCCCCCGGCCCAAAGCGGCGCGGCGCCGCGTGGTAATGGCGGGCGCCCAGGCGCCACGGAGCGGCGCGTAGCTACTCGCGCCGCCCAGGCCATCGGCGAACGTCACCGTGAGCGTGCCATCGGTCATCGCAAGATAGGGGAAGGCTTGGACGGCCATCTAGCGTGTCCTTTGTCGAATGTCAGCTTGTTGACTGGCTTTCGTGACCACATCCTCAGCGATGCGGCGGAACTCCTCGGGTCGCATCGTACTGCCGCGCGCGTCGACGTGAAACACGAATTGTTGCTGTGGCGCGCCCGTGGTCGATCGTGCGAAGCCCTCGTTGCCAGTCATGGGCGGTGGCTGATTGAGGATCGGCGTGGCATTGCTGGTGCCGCCTGCGAGGCCGAGCTTTGTGAGCAATGCGCTCAGCTCGGCCGAGAGCGCGGGATTGGTCGATCCGAGCTGCGCCAGGATTGTATTCAGATCGCCGGTCAGTGCGCTTGTGGTGCTGCCCTGGCTCTGCCGTTCGGCCAGCGCGGCTAGCTCGGCATCGTGCGCATGTTTCAGCAAGGTCATCCGCTCGTTCAGGCGAATGCGCTCTTCGTTCGTGGTAGCCTTGCTTTGCTGCTGCTCCAAGTCAGCAGTCTCCAAAATTTGCTTGGAGCGGAGCGCAAAGTAGGCTTTCGACTGTTCAGGGTCGGCAATCTTTCCTGCCTCCGCATCGGCCTGATCGAGCTGCGCTGATACGGCGTCTTGCAAGTCCTTGCCGTACTTATCGAGCGCTGCGAGGTTCTTTTCCTTTTGCCGCTCGATCGAGGCCGTAGCATCGAAGGCACCGGCAACCGCGTCACTGACCCGCTTGCCCAGGTTCGATGCCGCATCCTCGATCGCATCAATTTGCGCCTGGATGCCCGCCGCAACTTCGCCCGTCGCATCCTCCATCGCATCACGAAGCGAAGCGGTCAACACATCGATCCCGTCCATCAGGTCAGGGATCATATCGTCGATGCCGACCATCAGGCCGGCAACGAGGTTTGTGCCGATCTCAGCAAACATCGTCGAGGGGCTATTGATCCCAAAGAACGAGAGCACCTCGTCTTTCAGGCCATCGAGCTGGCCGATCACCCAGTTGACGAAGCTGTCCCAGGACGATTGGAAGCCCGACTTGATCCCGGCGACAAGATTGTTGCCCACGTCGGCTACCCGATCGGGCAGGCCCATAATGGTATCGACCAGGCTATCCAGCGCATCGGACACAGCGCCCGTGATCCCGTCCCACGCATCCGTCACGGTGCCCTTGATCGCGTCCCAGGCCATCGAGAGCTCGTTTTTCGCCACCTCTAAGGCGCCACTGAGGATGGTCTGTATCCCATCCCACACGCCGCTGAACATCGTCTCGATCGCCGTCCAGGCGCCCTCCCAGTCGCCGTGAATGACCGCCAGCACCGTCGAGATGACGCCTTTGATGATCGCCAGCGTCACTTGAATGACGCCTTGGATCATCGTCCACACGCCTGAGAGAATACCCAGGATCTCTTCGCTGTGGGCTGCTAAAAATCCAGCGATCTCCATGAAGATCGGCACGACCGTGGCATCGATCAGCTCGACGGCCACGCCGATGATCGCTTCGACCTGTTCCCAGATTCCGCCCAGCTCACCCAGCGTGCCGCTCAGCGCATCGGAGGATTCGCCCCCAGCCGAGAAGGCGCCGATCACGGTGTCGATGATCCCGCCGATCGTGCCGAATGCCGTGGTTACGGTGTCGATCGCACCGGGTAGGTTTTCGCCAAGCCAGGTCGCGGCCTCCTCGATCACCGGGATCAGATAGTCAGACGCCAGGCCGGTGAGCTTATCGATCGCCGGGATCAGCGCCGCGCCAATCGTTTCGCCGGCTTCGCCCAGACGATCCTTGAACTGGGCCATGCCCCCATCGGCCTTGGCTGCCGCTTCCGCTTGCCCACCGTAGACGCCGTTCAGCTGCTCCATCAGCACGGCCTGGGCGCCGGCCGTGTCGCCCGCCGCAACCATCGCCTTGATCTGATCCTGCTGCTGATCGGTCAGAATGACGCCCATCTTGGCGAGCCGCCCGGCCGCCTCCTCGGGCTTGGCAAACGCGCGTGCGAGGCCCTCAGCAGCCGCCGCCGGCTCGCCACCGAGCGCCTGGGCCATATCAACACTGAGCCGCGTCACGTCAGGGACGATGCCCTTCAGTTCCTTGAACTTGATCAGGACGTTCTCAGCGCCCTGGATCTGATCGTCACCGAACAGGCTCTTGCCCGCCGCTGCCGAGAGCGACGATGCGAGGTCGGCGACTTGCTCAGCGGACATGCCCGCCGCGCCGCCCGTCGTCTTGATCAGCTGCTCGGTGGTGGCCATCAACTTATTGGCTTCGCGCGCATCGCTGATGCCCGAGGAGACGAACGAGGTAAACTGACCGGCAATCGCGCCGACGACATTGGCCGCCAGGAACCCGCTGGCCGTGCTCAACATATTGGAGAAGAAGCCGCCGCCCTGCTGACCAGCCGACTCGGCCGTTTCGCCGACATCCTGAAGCCCACCTTGCACATCGGCGAAGGCGGCCTTGGTCTCATCAGAGCCTTTTATGACTAACGTCAACTCAGCCATAGAAAAAGACCGCGCTCAGGCGCGGCTCCTGTCAGTCGTCAGGGTAGAGTGTGGCGGCAAATTTCTTGGCGCTGTATTCGGCGTAGCTCATCGCCTCTTGATACAGCATCCATTCCATCCGGCTCAGGCCGAACGCGGGCGCAACCTCCCACGGGGGGCACGACCATTGCGCCGCAACCCGACAGACACGGGCGCAGATGGGGAGCGGCCCGCCGTAGCCATAGGCTGCGTCGAGGGCGAGCCGCTCTCTGAGTTTGGGCCGTGCGTACCCTGACCGATGCGGGTCATCACGGCTTTCATTTCGCCCAGATTGAGCGCGCCAATTTCTTCTTCCGACCAGGCCGGCGCTAGGAATACAATCAGCACCTCGCGCGCGCCTCTGAGGGCTTGCCCGATGGCAGCCACATCACGCGCGCCTCGGAGCTGCTGGAGCTGTGCGCTGGCATCGGCGAACGCGATCCATCCATCAATGCCGATCGCATCCAGATCCACTTCGATCGGTTTGTCAGGAAACGTCATGGGGTTCCTCCATTACGGTAGCGGGGTGAGTTCGGTCACGACGGTGAACTTGCCGGCGTTCCCGGCTGTCGTGTTGTACCGCGATCGAAACTTAAAGTCATACTTCATGTTGCCGTTATTGTCCGAGAGCGGCCCTGGGTTCTTATACTTGATCGGCAGATCGATGATGATCCGCTTGTTACTATACAGCGTGCCTGGTGTGGCCACCAGATCGCCAATCAGATCAAGACGCAAGAGTTGCGCGGTTTGGTTGCGGAAGAGCAGGAGCTGCCCGGCCGCCGCGCCACCCGATCCGGTATCGTGAAGGAAGCTGAGCTGGCCGGTTGCCTCGTAGCCGGTAAACGACGGGTAGGCGTAGGCAAGGCTGCCGTCGATCGTGAACACCGGTTGCCACTTGAGCGTGATATCGATCTGGTAGCCGATCAGGAGATTCGATACTTGCGTGGCACCGTAGACGCCGCCGATCGGATCAAGGTAGAGCTTGCCCTGTTGCACCGGCAGTTCCGAGACGGCCGGGATGGCTGCTGCTGCGAAGCCCGTCACGTAATACAGCACCTGACGGCCCATCAGCGTGGCAGAGACGCGGGCGACAGCCCCCGTCGCCCCCTTAATGCTGATCTTGGTACAGACGGTGTAGGCCATCCGCTCAACCTCGAAGTCGTCGCCCGCCTCGATCGTGTACGGCGTGGTTGTCGGCTTCGCCGTGGTGGGTAGGTTCGTGACAAAGATCTTATCCGTGCCTGGGCCATCGGTCGTGCCTGCTACTGGTCCGCCCATGCCCATCACGAGTAAGTATTGCAATTGCTCCGGTGTGAGTGCCGCTTCCGCCAGATTGAGCATCCCGAGCTGCTGCACAATCGCGGTACGATCGGCGCCCTCGATAATGCCCATCATTTCCTCGATCTCTTCGATCTTTGCCTGATCGTCGAGATACGAGGCCATGCCACGCCAGCGGGTCGTTGCGGCCAGTGCCGTGCCGGGAGTGACCTCTTTGGCCCACTGCACTCTGGATAGGCGCTTAATGCCGACTGCCATTACTTACTCGCTTTCGGCCGGTGGCGCCGGCGCCTGCTCTGCGGTTGCGATATGGGACGCCGTGTACAGCCCGCTGTTGATCAGCGTGTTGACGAACGAAATGCGCCCACCGTGGCCCATCAACAGTGGCCCCGCCGTCGCTGCCAGGTCATCCAGCTCTTCGTCGCCCAGATCGCGCGCAGGCACGTCGGGAAGCGCTGAGCCCTGGCCAATGTAGCGTAAGCTCATTATGGTCCCATCACGATGTTGTACGGCTTTTCGACCACGGGTATCAGACATTGGAGCCCCCAATAGATTCCATCGGCCCAGGCGATCGGGCCGTGCTGATAGGTAAACAGTTGCGGTGACGATCCTTGCCCGATATGGAGCACTGCGCCGCCTAAGGTGATATCCGCAACCAGCGCGACGAAGATCGGTTGTGGCCAGAGGATCGCCCGGCTGTGCAGCTCTGGCAGTGGCGTGTTACGTGCCCCCACAAACACATACAGCGCCGCTGTCCAGTCGTGCCGTGCCACCCCACTGCCGCCGCCCATTGCCTCGGTTGACCAGGCCATCTCCACTTGCGGCGCGAGTGACAGCACCGCGCACGGGAACTCGCCTAGGCCGGTGCTTTCCTTGGGATCGTCGTAGACCTTGCGAAGCGTTTGCGGCGTCGTGATGGTCAACAGACGTACCTTGATAGCGGCTAGCGCGGCGTCAATGCTCATGCCACCCACCGTCGGTAGTTGCTCAGCATTGACTTGATATGCCCCGGCCAGTTCGACGGGATATACAGCTGGCCGAACGCGGGTGCGGCCGTCGCGTCGATCGGCGCGCTGCGCTTCTGATAGGCCCACGCGCAGAGGGCGTCAACCGCCCATGTAAAATCCGCTGGCAACGCTGCCAGGTTCGCGTAGCCGCCCGTGTAGCTGAGCTGTAGATTGATCCGCTGGCCACGCGCCGCGCCATACGAGCCGAACGCGCGCACGACGGCGCCCGATGGAGCCTCAGCTACCGCGATCGTGGTCAGGTCGATCGTCGTGTAGATGCGCGATCCCCACGAGGCCGCAGTCGGCGCGCTCATCGTGGGCACAGCTGGGTACGCCGTCAACACGCCCTCCACATCGACCACGGCCCTGAGCGTCTGGGCCGTGTAGGTTGCGAGACTGAAGGCCTGATTACACCACTGATCGACGGCGCGGCTCATCCCGGTCACGAGGCGTTGCATCTCTGTCGCCTCGTTGATCGGGTCCGTGCCCGTGCCTGCCGAGTTGAGATAGGCAAACACGTTTGCCGGTGTGGTGTAATCGAAGGGTGCCATTTACTTGTAGCCCGCCGCGCGTGCTGCGTCGACGTGCCACGGTGGCACCTTGACCACACCGGCCTTGACCTCGTATTTGCTATGGTCGATCTGCAACGTGCCATCGAAGGCCACTTCGCTGCGCAGGATGGTCATGTTCTCTGGCGCCTTGCCCGCCGCGCTGTCATCAGCGGTATCGTGCGGGAGCACCGCCTTGGTCGTTTGTTCTGCCACGGGATCGATCTCCTCATAGCCGTTGCCGTTGCCCACACGGCGCTTCACGCCGTACAGGGTGATCGGCTGGCCCGTGTTCCATATATCCACACTCAGATCGAGCGTGGCATCCTCGTTGCGTTGCAGTATCGCCGCATCGGCGCTGTGCTGACCCTCCCACACGCGAATACGGCGCGGCCCATCGGCCGGCGCCTCGCTCACGACTGTCGTAACGCCTTCCACATCGACGGGCGCCTGCGGCTCCTTTGCTGGCTCCGGCGTAGGCGGTTCAACCGGCGCGGTGGGCACCGGATCAATGACCTCTGGCGGATTGTTGAGTGGGAACGAATCGGGCGCCGGCTGCGTTGCCAGGCTATCGCGCTCCTCTGGAAGGTTGAACCTTTTCCGATCGGGCATCGTGTACATCCTTTCTTCAGCGAACCTTCAGGCCAGCGATAGCTAGCCGTTCGCGATATTCGTGATCGTGCCCAGCGCGAACGGCGCGTAGACCTTCAGCACCTCTTCGGCATACACGCCCGTGGCATTGGCCCTCGTCACGATCGGCCAGGGGATCTGGTAGTAGTCGCGCCGACACTGGACTTGCGCCACCTGGGGCACGTTCGCCGACTGATAGAACGCTGGCAGGTTGTTGCACCAGAACAGGATCGTCCCGGCCGGCAGCGTCGGGTGGAGCTTGATCGGGATCACGTTGCCGCCGTCGAGCGAGTACGGATTCATATAGAAGCCGACGACGGCGCCGGCCGTGAAGCTGACATTATTTGAGCCAGCGTCGATATTGAAGCGGACCATCGGATTGGCGCCGCTGACAAAGACCTTGTTAAAGATATTGGTCAGTTCCTGGGCGCTCACGTAGATGACCTCGGGACTGATTCGGTAGCTATCCCAGAAGGCCTTCAGCGCCGTGTCGATCTCCGTGACCGTGCCGCGCCCGCTGGCCGTCAGCACCGTGCCCGTGCCCGCCGTGCCCGTCGCGAGCGCGCGGTAGTACGCCGTCGAGCTGTTCCACGCGGTGTACAGCAGCCCGTTAAACGCGGTCGTGTTCAGGCTGTAGTCGGTGCCAGGCACCGTGACGGCGCTGTAGAGCTGCCCGGTACCCAGCAGCGGTGCGGTGATCGCCAAGCTGTTGATCGTGGTGATCGCTTCGAGCCGCTCAGCGCCGGCCGCGCCGACATACCAGGCGTAGGCCACCGCGCCCTTGATCGCCGTGGTGTTCAGGAACAGCGTCTGACCCAGCGTCACGGCCTGGGTTTTGTTTGCGCTGGTGATCGACGAGCCGCCGTTCAGCGTGTAGGTTTGGCCATCCATCCCGGTCACGGTCAACAGGCGCTTAATACCGCCCGCGATCGTGGCCATCTGGTAGCCCTCGTAGGTGAGAGCGAACACGTAGGCGCTGTATGTCAGGGCGGGCAAGGTAGCGCCAGAGCCTGAGGCGCTACTGACCGGCGTCACGGGCGTGCCGAGTGCCACGCTCAGGTTGCCGCCCAGGATCGCGTGCTCCTCTTGGATCATGGTCTGCTGCAACAGGCGCGTGCCCGCTGTGCTCATCACGTCCTCGAAGCCCATGCCGGCCGACTGCGCCTCGAAGGTCACATCGGCCTCTAAGCCGATCGTCTTGTAGCTGGCCGACTGCTGCGAGGTTGTGACGCTCATCCGCCCGGCGCGCTGGCCTTCCGGTACCCACGGCAAAATGCCCGCGATCGAGTTGCCGGCGATGGCATCGACCTGAACCCAGTTTGCCGCCGTGCCCGCTCCGCTGCCACGGGTGATGCGTGGGATCGAGTTGCGGAGCGGAGTCAGCACCGGGTAGAGGTTCTTCGCTGGCGCTTCGAGGTCATACGCTACGAGGTTCTGGGCGATCGTGATCGTGCCCGTCGCCTTGGCCAGATCGTCGGGCGATCCGCCCAGACCGACGCCTGTCGCACCGATGATCTTACTGATCGCGCCGATCGTTTCGGCGGTCACATCTCTTCCGTTCTGATCAATGACCTGGACTGGTAACATGGCCACTCCTTTACAGCGCCGTAACGGCGACTACTGATACTGCGCTGCGAGCGCCTCGTATTGCTGCTGATATTCCTGGCGCATCCCGATCGTCGCGGCCGTGCGCGAGAGATGATGCAGATTGTCGAGCTGCGCCTTGACCAGCGCGCCTGCGGCGGGCTTCTGATTGGCAGATGGTTGCCCGGTGATCACTTTCTCAACACGGCGCAGCACTGGCCCGCCCGGCGCCGGCTGGCCCTCGATCTTAATGATCCGCTCGTTGATGTTGAGCACCGCTTGCGCCAATGGGTTGAGCGCCTTCGTCAGTTCAGCGCCGATGCTCATTGCCACCTCGTCACCGTCCGCCATTGCGCTGATCGCCTTCTGGGCCTTGGCGCTGCCGGCCGTGGCCATCATCTGCAACAGCGTCTTGACGGTGTTCTCCATCGCTGCCAAATTGGCCGATGAGAGCGCCCGTCCCGCCTTGCGCAGCGTGCTCACCTTGGCACTGGCCGCAACCATCTGCGCGGGATCGCCTTCGGCCGGTGGCGGCTCTTCCGCAGGTGGTGGCTCATCGGCGGGATTATCCGCATCGCCGATGACCTGTTGCACCAGCGTGATCGCCTGGGTCAACATACTGGCGCCGTCCATATCGCCAGTCAGCTCCAGCTCGTTGCGCGCCTGCTGGATCATGGCAACGATCTTCGCCGGGTCGGACGCGGCCTTCAGGAGCGCGGCGGGTTGCAGCGTACCGGCGAGTTTTTGGAGCTTGGCGATCGTGTCGGCGTCCAATGCCGGCGCCGTGGCAACCTGGGCCTGCTCTTCCTCTTTGGGCATTGGAGCCTCCATCTTGAAAACCAATATGCGCGCGTCGGGATTCGCCGGGCGATCCACGAGGCTGATCTCTGTCAGCATCAGCTTGAGGATGCGCCGAATATAGGTGCCATCGGGGAACTTTTCAAGCACTGCTTTGACCACACGCCCGCCGATGCTAAAGCCCTTATAGACCTTTTCTTTAACCTTTTCCCAGGCGCTGTCATCAACGACCTTGACCACAAGCCGCAGCTTGCCATCGATCACCTCAGCGCTGATCGCTGTGCCGACTGCGCTGGCCTCGTGCATCTCGCGGATGTTTGCCCATTCGAGGTAGCCGGGAAGCGCCTCCTCGATCGCCCCTACGTCAACCACATCACCCGCGTAGGCGTGGCCCTCCCAAACGCCGGGCTGCATGTCGATCGCTTCCGTCGAGGCGATGCCCTCAACGATGCGCTGATCGGCCTTCGTGATTTCTGCGTAGAGAAGATTCATAGGATCAAAAAAGCCGCCCCCGATCCGAAGATCAGGAGCGGCGTCAAACTCGCTCGATGCGCTGCGCGAAAGCTGGCGCGACTCAATTAAACAGGTACACAACCAGTATAGGTTATGACAATATGATTGTCAAGATCGCGATCGGGCGGCCGGATAATATTCTCATATGCACAGTGCGGGCAGCGTAACTTGAACCGATGCACGATCGCCGCGCGCGGCAGCTCAGCCACGATGGCATCGCAGTGCTTACAGCGTAGCGCCTCGAAGCTCGTGTCAGACCTTGACATCAATGGCCTCCACAATGCGTTGGAGTGCTGTCTCGAAGTACGCCTCCATATCGGCCCGGTGCGCGCCGACTACATCTTCATCGGTCTGCCAATGCTCCATCCAGGGCGGCTGAAACTCGCCTTGTGCGTAGATGGCGTAGGGCGTGGGGTTCCCGACCGACCCCTCGAATCCGCTGCTGATTGGCGTGAACGCGGGCCGGGCGCTGGCCCAGGTGCGGCCCAGCGTGCCGCTTCGTCGATAGGTCGATTGCGCCGGCTTTGGCGGATAGCTCGCCAGATACGGGATGAGACTGAGCAGCGCCGCGTTGCTGGCGTCCTCTAAGATCGGCTGCGCGATCTCGGGGTAGGCAGCAAGCGCGGCCAGCAGTGTGGGCAGTTCAGGGATGTTGATCGAGAAGGGCATCGGGTCGCGCCTTTCCGCGTAGCACCCTTGGCGCCGGGGCCACAAGAGGAATTGCCGCTGGCTTGACCAGCTGCACCGCGACGAGCACGGCGGATAAGACAACCTTCCCGGTTGGTCCCATCTCCTCTGATGTACGAAACACCGGCTGGAATATGCAGCCGTCATGCAGATGAATGCTCATAGCATCAAGTGCCGTGCGATCGAGCGGCGTTCCAAACGGAATGGTCATCATCGGTTCGCTCATAGCTCCTCCGGTTTCTTCACGTTCGGCACAATCCAGCAGCGGCAGCCACCATGGAACGGCGGTAAACTGCCGTCGAGCGGAACTGTTGTATCTGCCAGCGGGCCACAGATCAGACACACGCGATCGTCATTCGATGTCTTGATCGTTGCGTCGTCAACCACATTCGACACTTTCCACGCCGCCGCGTTGCCCGTCGCATAGAGCCGCGTGACCTCCGTCACGGCCGCCACATCGGCGCGCGGCCCTTCCCACACGCGCGACACGCGATCGATCAGATCGGGCATCGTACCGCCCGTGCTAATCCAATCGGCGATCACCTGGCTCGTCTGCGTGCGACTGGTGCTCACTGCCGCGTCGGCGAAGCGCTTTGCTTCCTGCTGAGCCAGGCTCAGCACGTCCTGGTTGACCAGCTCCCAATCCACGCCGACAGGCAGCTGATCGAGTGCGGTGTGTGCGGCCTCAGCCGCCGTGTCGTCATAAAGCGGCATCACCGACTGCCGCAGTCGCGCTGGCTCATCCTGCCAGAAGCTCGTATCTGGCTCGCCACCGTTCGCCCTGATCGCCGCACTGATGCGCTTGCCGTGCGCAGCGTAGGCATCGGCGAAGCGCTTGCGCGCCGTGGCTTCTGCCTTGGCGCGCTCCTCAGCATCAGGTGGCGCATCGTCGCCCTTCTTCTTCAGTAGCTTTGGCGGAAAGGGCCGCCCGGGGGCGTACCTCCGAACGCGGGCGCGGGTGGCCCCGGCGCCGGGCCGTCGAGGTCAGGATAGCGCAACACGCGGCTCTCACTGGCGCTGATGACCCCGGCTGCCACATCGTCCTGTTGCACCTTAGCGACGACGGCGCGATCCTCCACTTCGCCGAACTGCCACTGCCACTCCAGCTGTGGCTGCCCGTGTCGCTGCTGAATGACCGGATCGAAGATCACCTGCTTCAGCCACTTCGCCAGCGGCTGGCGCCCGCGCCGCTCGTTGACATTCTCTTGTCCTTCGCTGCTGGCGCGGTTGACATCCTCCGTCCAGCCGATCTCCGCTGGCGTCACACCGTAGGCCGCGCACGTAATTTTCAGCATCCACTCGTCGAGTGAGCTTTCGTAGCGCCCGCCCTCGGTCAGCTCGTTGAGCGACTGGAAATTACCGGCCCACGGCAAGAACTTAATCCGAACGCGCGCCTTGTCATCGCCCAAGAGCACCGCGTTGAAGGCCTCCTCGAACTGCGCCACTTGCTCAGGATTGAGCAGGCCATCAGGTGGCGAGAGCAGCCCGGCCGGGATATTGCCATCGGTAAAATGCGCCAAGTCGAAGGTCTGTTTCCTGAGCGCCGTATTCACTCTGAGGATGATCCACTCGCTTGGTGGGCAGCCATACGGCGTGAAGCTGCGTGGCCAGCGCGAGCGGTAGATCAGCTCGTTCGTACTGAAGTGCGGAAAGTCGTCATCATCGGCGTCCGTCGCGCTGCGCTCGTAATTCGACCACGGCGTACCGTAGAGGATCTGCTGATAGGCCGCCGTCTGGCCACGCGTATCCAAGAGCGGCTTGATCGTCGCGCCGTCAACTACTTCGAGGCCCCAGAGCCCACCGCCGCGATCGGGCTTCGGGTAGATGGTCATAGCGTCCAGCACGAACAAGTCATAGAGCACCATCGTGAGCCAGGGCGCAAAGTCATTGACCTTATCGGGCTTGGCAAACCACGTCGTGAGCGCATCGCACGTGCCCTGCTCAGCAGCCTGGGCCTTCTTGTCCTTGGCGATGATGTGCCAGTCGAGGCCGCACAGCTCCTCGATCCGCGTGGCCACACACAGCGCCGCTACATCGTAGAGCGCAGCCAGGTTGCGCAGCTGCTCAAACGGTGTGAGGCCTGGGTACTCCCGACGCGGCGCAAGGCTCGTGTTCGCGCTCACCGGGTACTGAAACTGGCGCGGCGCAATCTGCTCGATCGCGGGCACGGTCGGTGCGAGCGGCACGCCCGGCCCAAAGGCGCGCGACTGTAGCTCGGTACCCAGGAAGCGATTCGCCAGCCGGGCAACGGTGTAACTGAGGTCGATCGGCTGCACGCCGGCCGGGATGTTAGGCATGGGCCGCTTCCTTTCGCTTCGTCGCCTGCTGCTGATAGAAGCTGAGCAGCGAGAGTGCCGAGGGCCGCTCGACGGCCGCCGCAAAGATAGCCAGGCTCATCACCTCATCAGCGGTGTGATCGTCGTCCCACGCCGCGCTGATGAGCGCCGCGCGCTCTCTGGTATCCCACGCAGCCTTGATGCGCCCGCGCTCGAACAGGAGCTGCAACGATTGGATCGCCTGGACTTTGCTTTTCGCTGTGGTGATAAACGGCTGCGCCGGTACGGTCAAGTTCTCGATCACCGGATCGCCGACGCCGTTACTCTCGATCCACAACGCACCAGGGTAGGCGCGGGCGCGCGCCTCGATCGCCGATTGGATCAGCGGATAGGGCACGCGCTCTAGCCGGTCAAAGGCCACGCGCTGGTATGGCTCCTCAGTCACATCAAACGTGTTAATCACCGTGGCATCCCGACGCCGGCCCACATCGACCGCCGTCACGTATTGGCGCCCCGGCCGCGCCGGCTGTGGTGGCTGGCACGGCGGTGCGTTCGCCTCAGCTCGCTCAATGTCGGCGTAGTCGAACAACCCGACGCCCGATCCGGCGAAGTCACACTCATATTCGGCTGCCCAGGCACGCGCGGTGTGGTTTGGCCGCTCACGCACGTACCAGGCGCTCTGCTGTGGCCCCACGCTCGCCGCGCGCTCAGCATCAGTGTAATAGGCTGGGCAATCAGCCCACGTCACCCGCTGGCGTGCGAAGCCCTCACCGCCGTGATACAGCTCGTGAAACAAATTGCTCATCCCGTTCGGCGTCGAGCCGATCGTGAGACTGCCGCCCTGCGATACGGCCGGGCTAATCGACTGATAAATATCGCCCGCATACTGCGCATAGGCGAACTCATCCAGGTACACGCGCGTTGCCGCAAAGCCGCGCCCCGTCGAGCGGTTCGCGGGGATGCTCTTAATACGACTGCCGTTCGCAAAGCCCATCTCACCTTCATTCTGCTTCAGGAGTGTCGGCGCTAAGGTCAGGTTGTTATAGGCCTGATAGCAGTAGCGGAGCAGGTTGACCGCCAGATCCTCGGAGCGGCTCACCAGCAGGATGGTGCTCTCAGCCTCGTGGATCGCGGCGTACAGCGCCTCCAAGGCGAACACCTGACTGAAGCCGACTTGCCGAGCCTTCACCACGATCCGGCGCGGCGCGGCGTAGCTCTCCAAGAACGCCCGCTGATACGGGTAGGGGTGAAACGCCATACGACCGTGCAAAGGATGCACGATCGTTGCGTACTGCTCAGCCCACCGACTCGGTGGCAGATGGATCGCCGCTGGCCCCATCGTCCGCAAGGCCTTCGAGAAGGCGAACGGCTTTATCGACAAGCACCCCGTGAAGTACTGCAACCTCCGAGGCGGATTGTTTGCGGAGCCATTCCGTGTCACTGAATACCACCTGTTGCGCTTTGAGCGTGTCGAGTGTCGACACGAGATAGTCGAGGAGCAGCGCGCCGATCAGTTCCCTTTTTTCTGTTGCAACCGTTGCAACAGCATCGCCGTTTCGCTGCCGCGATTTCCAGCTTCGCAGCGTCCCAGTCGGCACACCGAACGTTGCAGCAACCTGGGCAACGGACTGGCCGGCCAGGAGGGCGGCCAGCGCCTGGGCTTTGATGTGATCGCTATATTCGCTCACCTTGTCACCCTGATCCGACACTCATCATTGCGCAGCCGTGTTGAGCCGCACAGGTCGATCGTGTTCACATAGCCCAGCTCGAACAGCCCGCTGTCCATATGTCGCTGCCAGTCTTCTGGCTTGCTCGTATCCGTCACGCGGCAGTGCAGCCGCCTCCCGGTGTTGCGCCCCTCGACGATTACCCACTGCCCAATGTCATGCCGCGGGCTGGCAATCATACAGCCGACGATCGGCATCGCCCGATTGAGTGATACCCGCTCCATCGAATGCGAGGATGGCCACGGCGCGTAGTGTGCGGCGATCCCATCATAGCCCTGAAGTGGCCCAGCGCCCAGCGTGAGCGCAAGTGCCGCTGTGGTCACGAGGCCCACTAGAAGCGCCTCGGACGCTTGATCAGCGCGTAGGCCAGCAGCACGAGCAGCGCGACGATCAGGCCTGCGAGGATCGCGTCGATGATGTTGATGCCGCCGATCATGCTTGCTCCTGTGCGGCCTGCGCGCGGCCCTCAGTGATGCCGGCCGCGTGCCCCTGCGCCCCGGCCAGGGCTGCCAGCGTACGGCCCTGATCCTCCACGCGTGCGATCAAGTCATCCATACGATGGTTGACCGCCTGATGTGTCTCCTTGCCCGTCTGCTGCGTTTCGAGCGTCACGGCAGTATTATCGGCAACAGCATCAACGGCGGCCGTCGCCTGCGCAACCGCCTGCGTGACCTGTGGTGCCATCACGGCGAGCTGCGCGCCGTTGTGCTGTGACTGCACCGTTGCGGCCTGCGCCGTGGTTGCCGCATCGGCTGACTTCTTGAAGCCAAGCAGCGTGGGAATGAAGAGCAGGATCAGACCGCCAAGCAGGCCGAACGCCTGCGCCTTGTCGCCGTCGTACTTGAAGATAATTCCCGCGCCGACGGCGACACAGATCGCCGCGAAGCCGCCGAACACGCGGATCAGGGTATTGTCGTTCATTCAATCACTTCCATTGATTCGCCGCGCGGGGCGGGGCTTCGTTGCGGGCGGTGGCTGCATGCGCACGACGTAGGCGGCGATGGCCGCCATATGCGGTAAGAACTGCTGAAACGTGGCGTCCATCGTATGCACCTTGGTTTCGATCAGCGCCAGTCGCCGCGCAATCGCCGCGCTTTCCAGGCTCAGCGTGCTAAATCCACTTTGCATGGAGCGCACCAGTTGCTGATACTGCGCGCTCACCTCTTGGAGCGAGTTCAGCACCGCCAGCCAGCGCTCGTAGTCAGGGTCACGCTCAGTCATGAGCCCCGCTCCAGCTCGACCAGGCGTCCGTCGAACAACGCGGCCAGTGCCCCCAGCTGGCTCAGTTGCTGATTGGCCAGCTCCTGATAGATCGCGTAGTCGACCGCATGCAGCTCCTCATACAAGGCTGCCTTGCGATCGAGCAAGCGAGTCAGCAGCGCTCCGCCAGTGTTGTCAAGGTTCGGAATATGCTCTACGATAGTCATGCGTTTGCTCGTTGCCTTATCAACGACAGACGTAGGCGGGCGGGCGTGTGTCGAGCACTCCCGTTCGCCGTCCGCGCCCTCCTAGAGATCCTCGATCGGCACGGCCACCCGCCGCAGGCGAAACGGGCCGGTCGTATCGCCCTCGTCACGGCTCGTAAAGTAGACAACCAGCTGGCCGCCGCTTTGTACCATACTAAACCCGCCCTGCTTCTCACCTTCCAGCGTGAAGCCCGGCGCGGCGCGCTCGATCGCCGCAGCCATCGGCGACGGGATCTCAGTGAGTGAGCCGCCCGTGTCGAAGGCGACATGCACCAGGCCGCGCTGGGTGCGGTTCGCGTAGGCCACGACGATGCGCCCGTCGCTCAGGACGACGGCGTTGACCAGGCCGGTATCCGTCGAGACAAGCACGACGGGCGTCGAGGCCAGCGGGTAGCGCACGGCGGGGAAGAACACGCGGCCAGGCACAGCGGCGCTCACACGCACCAGCAGCAGCGCAACGAAGAGCGCCAGTAGAATGTAGGGCAGGCGACGAGTGTTCATCGTGTAGCGATCACTTTCAGCTGATCCCAGCACAGCTTGTAGAACTCAGTCCACGGGAAGCCCTCAGGATCGTGCTTATCGGCCTGCATCCAGGCGTGCGCGACCACGGGGATAAAGCCGTAGAGACCCCACCACTCGACGACTTGTAGCGCGCAGCTGCGCACCTGCGCCGCCGGCCACGGGTCGCGACCGTTGTCCAGGTTCTCCATCTCGATCGAGAGGGACCAGTTGTTTGCGTTCTGGGTATGCGAGGGGAGTGGGCCGATCTCGGCTGGCCCTTGCGTGTAGGCGGTTTTGTCGTCAGGGACGATCTTGGAGATCGTCCCGTCCTTCGCGATATGGCGATGACAGGAGACTGGCTTGCTGACCGGGCTGGTGGTCGAAAGCCAGTCGAGGCTGTTCGTACCGCCCGTGGCGTGCAAGAAGATGAAGCGATAGCCCAGCCGCGTGGCACCGCAACAATGCAGCCGATCGGCTGGGTGATCTTTGATGGACAGTGGGGAAGTTGAAAAGAGCATACGCCACCCTTCCGACATATCGGATCAGGGTGGTAGAGATATATGATAGCAACGCGCCGTCCCTATGTCAAGTTACAATTTCCTAAGACAAAACAAATCGGCCCTCCCCACAGTGGAAGGCCGATTCGCGCCAGAAAGAAACACCAGTGGACCTCGGACATAGCATAGCGCGCCGCGCTTGCGTTTGTCAAACGGGCGTGCGATACTTTCTCCGTCTTCACACGGCTGGAGCGCGAGCGGGTCAGGGTGGTACCAGTTCTCGCAGCGCTCCGGCCGTTCGCTGTGTGTGCCTCCCTGGGGAGGCTTAGGGAAGGCGCTAGTCCTTTTGCTGGGCAATCCAGCCTTCGATTTTCAGCTTATGGGAATCGTACTCTAAGACGAGGCGATCGACCTTACGCTGAAGATCTTCATAGGGATCGAGCTGCTTATCCTGGTTTTGGCGGATCTTGTTTTTCTGCGCCGCGTTCATGCCGCCGACTGCCTTCTTACCAAACAGTCCCTGCATCACGCCCGTTCCAAAACCACCCTTCCCGACTTTCGCCTTTTGGTCCGCATACTGGCCGCGCAGATCCTTGACCGTCAATCCGATCTCTTTCTTGATCTGGCGCAGCTCCTTCTGAACCTGGACGATCTGTTTGAGCAGGAGCTTCCCTTCTGCGGCGGTACTGACCTTGAACTCCGTGTTGCCTTCGAGGGCTCCTGCGATACGGCGATCGTACTCCTGTGGCGTTGCCATGGCCCCTCCTTGTGCATTGAAACGACAATGCCGGCGAGCGTGGCCGGGCCGGAGTTTTCTACCATTTGTTCACGTTGACATTAGGTGTATGCTAGATGTAATATTATAAATCCACCTGAGCTAACAATGGCGCGCCCGCCGTGATGCGAGGGCCTATGTGTCACTCTCCTCTGTATCGGAAGTTGCTGGCTTGGATTGACGCGGGGTTTGAGCTTTTTGAGAGCGACGACTCAGGCGAAACTCAATCTGATTTACAATGTCTTCCTGCTCCTGCGGATCAAGCTGAAGCCACTTCTCCACACCCGCTTCTAGCCAGGGCAGTGCCTCAATCATCCGCGCCAATCGAACAGAGCGATCTTCGGGTTCCGGTAGATCCCCGATCGGATATCCCACCAGATTAGTTAAGTAGGCACCAGATACGCCCAATGCCCCGGCCAGCTTTTTCAACGTTCGCGGGTGCGGGCGCGGATCTTCGGCGTGTAAAATGTTATGCAGTGTGTTTTTGGGGACCTTTGACCTTGACGCTAACCGCGCCGGGTCCCACCCCTTCTGGGACATTTGCTCCCGAAGATAACTTCCAAGCAACGACACGTATATCCCCTCACATGGAACTGTCTGATACATAGTACAACCTACCTCAATAATAGTCAATAATTCTTATTGACAAGCGGTTCCATGCATGGTACAATTCTGTCAATCGAACAGGAGTGAGCAATGAAACGAAAAACAACCATCCCCGCCGGCAAAGAGCGTATCAACTTCGATGACGATCAGTCTATCGTTCGTCAGCTTGACGATCTCGCGGCCCAGGAGGGCCTGTCCCGTTCCGACATGTGCCGCCGCGCCCTGCGTGTTTTTTTGTCTTCCGGTTCGATGTATCGAACTATTCCGAGCAAAGAACCCGCCGACCTCACGACCGCCTAACGCCACGCCAGAAAGGAACGCACCGCTATGACCACTGCCACAACGACCCGCTTCATCTGCTCCTGGTGCCGCACCAGCGCTTACGCCCCATCGGCGATGCAGCCCAGCTTTTGCACCGAATGTGTTCACGCGATGCTTCAGGGCCGGGACAGTGAGCGCAAGGCACCAGAGCCCACACCGCCCGCCGACGTAACGACCCGCATCGACTATAACCGGCTCAATGGGGACTTTGACGCCTTCGTCACTGTGGAGGGCTTGGAGATCTATCTGGGCAGCAAACCGAGCTACTTCGACTGCGAGGCGCTCTGCCGTGACTACAAGTATCACCACTACGCCGACACCTACACGCCCGAGAAGGCCGCTACCGTGGCGATGGAGGAATATCCCTGCGAGTGTGGCGTGAGCGAGCCCACCTACGCCACAGAGCGCGCGGCGGCCGTCGCCACCCGTCGCCTGGTCTACTGCGAACGGTGCGGCGCTGTTGGAACGACCGAGAGTGACGACGCGGATTGGTACTGCTCCGACTGCGCAGCGCCGGCCGCTCAGTGCCCGTGTGGCCAGCCTGCCACGATCACCGTGCGCACCCGTAGCGATCTGCACGAGCTGTGCAGCCCCTGCTTTGAGGAGCAGTTCCAGCGCAACGAGGCGCGCACCGATGCCTGGGAAGTCCTGGCACGCGTGCCGCCGATCCCCGCTCGTTTCACCTGCGAGGCCTGCGGCGTGAAGAAGACCAGCGCCGGCTTTACCCAGCTCCGTGCGCACGACACGCACGCTGTCTGTGACGACTGCCGGCGCTTGGCTGCGGTGCGGCACAGCGGCGCTATCGCCGATCAGGGAAGCGACGATACGAGCATGTACATCTACGAGCTGGCCTTGACCGACCCGGCCGCGTTGCGATCGTTCCTGGCAGAGCACAGCCTGTATCAGCGCGAGCGGCTGGCGTGGCGCTTCGCGAGCTATCTGAAGCGTGAGCACAACATCGTGCGCGAGCCGACGCTGATCGCACGCAATTGGGACAACTTGATTGGGAGTGAGGAGCCGCAAGTCGCGGCGTAGGGAGGATCGGCCATGTTTATCTTCGTCGTCGGAGTCGTGCTGGGCATTGCCGCTTTCGTCATATTTCGTCTGCTGCGCGCCTGGCAGGATGCCGAGCGCCGTGCGGCGCACGCCGAGAGCGAAGCGGCGCTGAAGTACAGCCAGGGGTATCAGGACGGCAGCGCGGAACAGTATACCAAGCTGCAACGCG
>Ga0307283_10000019_pt1 | contig 23056 bp, 32 predicted proteins | sample ER_DNA_122_FD_194487 | JGI IMG/M metagenome (GOLD analysis project Ga0307283, IMG submission 194487) | Bulk soil microbial communities from the East River watershed near Crested Butte, Colorado, United States - ER_DNA_122 | ecosystem: Environmental > Terrestrial > Soil > Floodplain | place...
GGCTTGGCAAGCCTGGGTACTTCCCCTAAATAAAAACCGCTATCGTTTGCGCTAACCCCCGGTCCGTATATCTCTAACGGTTGCTTGGCCATCGCACTTAGCCTCAAATAGTCCGGTCTTGCATGGCCTGGTTGCCTGTGTCTCTGCGCATAAGCCCTGGTCAGGGGCCTGTGTCGACGCCTGTCTCGCACCCGCACCATCTGTCTAGGTGACCGGAGGTGTATGTTGACGCACCTCGAGTCAGCCGGGACTGCCGAGGTTGCGCCGGCCTTGACGCTAACCGCACGCATTATGCGCTAACGCTAGGGCTATGGCTAGATGGCAGCCAGGGTCAGGTGGCGATGGTGGCTTCCCCCTGACCCTGGCCAGCCAAATGGCCAGGCTCTGCGCTCCCACACACAGCAATGTGTGTGGGGCCGACACCTAACCGTGCCTAGCTAGGACACATCTATACGGCAATACCTACCGCACATCCTGCTTACCCATGGCGGTACTGCCTGGTAGGCCTGGCCATTGCCAATGGTTACGAGCCTGTAGGCCTGGCCGCATACAACGCAGGCATACCTACTGAAACGTTGGTTCTCTGACCTGCTCAGGCTCAGGGGCCGTTGCATTGCCCTGAACGGCCTCAGGCTGCTGCGCCTGCGTCTCTGCGCCCTTGTCCTTCCTGACACGCTTACGGGCAGGCTCGGACGACATACGGGCATACACAGACCATCCCTGGCCTGTCTCTCGTACCGCTACCGACCAGGCCTTACCAGTGTTCAGGTAACCAGCGGCGCTACGGACCTTGCCCGCGTGTTTCTCTGCCCCTTCCTTGTCGTCCTTGTCGAAGTCGTAGAGACGCGCCCACTGGTCAGGGTATTGCGCCAGCTGCGTCAGCATCTCGTCCATCTCTTTGCGCTCAGGGGAACGCTCACGAAACCGAGCAGCAAGCCCTTCCTGCGCCGGCGGTTCCTCAAATACGATTGGCATTGCCTAGTCCTTTCACCAGTTGACCGTTACGAAGGGCAACGGCATCTTGTCTTTCTTCTGGGTATTGCATGGCTTGCATGAGGCCCTGAGGTTGCTGAGCGCATCGCTACCGCCTCGGCTACGAGGTATCCAATGGTCGACCATGGTCGCCTTACCGAGGCACCTAGACCCCTTCAGCTGGCACACGTAGGCGTCACGCCTGAGCACCAGCTTCCTAACGGCGCGCCATTCAGGGCTGCTGTAATGCCTGTCGTTATGGCTGCTCTTGAATGTCGTCACGTTCAGCCTTCTTACGCTCAAGCAGCGCCCTAAGCTGTTGTATGCGCTCAAGGTTGCGCTGCTTCTTAGCTTCCTGTCTGCGTAGCGGTTGCCCTGTTGCCATCTTCCTTCCTTCATCAGGCGGTTGCTATCGCCGTACTAACCGTTGCTCTCATACGCAAAGGGCTTAACCTTGGCAGTTACCTTGTGAGGCCAACGGCAGTATTGGTGACACCAGAACTAAGGGATCAATCGTCAGCTGTCCGTTTCGATGGTGTGGCCTTACAGCGGTACCCCTGGCGGTTCTAAAACACTAATAGGGGTCCACAGGGGGTACTGCTATATCCGCACACGCGCGGGGGGCCTGACGCAAACTGACGGAAATGTCATACCGTCCATCGTCGGACAGGACGACCCATTCCTCATCCTTTAGGCGCTTAATGCTGTTCAATGCCCGTTCCCTGCTGCCTACCCAATGGATTGCATCAGCAAGGCTTGGGCGCTTAACGAGGCCTTCATCATCTGCGTCAACGGCCAGGTGAACCATGATGACCCAATCTACAAGCTCATAAGGGCCGCCGTAGATAAGCTCCTTCAGGCGCTCAAGGGCGTTCATCGCTCGTATTCCAAGCGTTGATAATGCAACAGCCTGACGGCCTCTGATTTGATGAGCACCTGTAGCTCACCCTCGCTGAACAGGTCAATCACCTCAGGGCTGAGCGTTGGCTCAAGGCCTGCTCTGACCATCCTCGTTGTCAGCTGCCCGTACTGCGCAAGTAGTTCTTCCCTGGCGCTCACGGCTCAGCCGTCCAAGGGCGCATTGACCACCAGAGGCGAGGCGTGTCATGGCAGAGGCAGGGGCATTCCCCAACGGCAGGCGGACGACCATCACCGGACGCGCAACCGCAGGGAACGCATATAGCCCTGTCAGCTACATCTACCGTACCGTCAGGCCTGTGATACGTGAATTTAGGCTCACGCTTGCGCCTGGCCATCACCAATGCCTGACAATCAGCACGACAAGGATGGCAATAAGCAGGATGACGGTCACCCATTGGTAAACCTCGACGGTCATAATTCACCTTCTTTCGGCAGCAGGGGCACAAGGTGCCTGAGGTACGTAAAGCAAGGCCAGTACGCAACGGTACCGAGGCCCATGCCAATAGGCTTGGCCACGACAACGGGTATCTGTTGCCCAATGGCGGCCTCATCGGCCTGGCGCAGGGAACCCATGATGTCTAGGTCCTTGCGTGACTTAACCTCAAACGCAACGCCAGGCGTACCTACGATGTCCGCTTCCTGATGGCTGCCATTGCGCCCTAGGGCTGAACGATGGGTCGTAGCGAGCGCATAACCGTTCTCCCGTAGGTACTTGGCAACGGTCTGTTCTACGGCCTTCCAATCGGTCTTTGTCATGGCGCGTCCACATCCTTAATAATCTCAAGCCACCTGTTTGCGTGGTCTGATGTGAACGAGGCTTCCTCAGGCAGCTGAAGGCGCTCAGCATCACCTTTGGCAAGAACGGCAGAACGGTTCTCAACCGACAGCCTGCCGAGGCTCAGACTGACCCTTGAGCGCATCGGGCCTAGGGGATCGGCGCTATGGACAGGCGCCCCTTCAGAGACGGCTGTAGGCGCTTCTAAGGGCCTCGGCGGGGGCAGGATGGGGGATTCAGCCGGAAGGGGGGTTGAGGCCGTCACAGGGCGTTCTAGGGGCCTCTGCGTGGATTTGCCCTGGTCAGGGCGTGCCTCGTTGCTGGCCTGGCCCATCTCATCGCCTGTGTACAGGCCCGACAGGCTCTGGGGGAACGCCTTACGCAAGGCCAATGCCTCAGCGCATTTAGCAAGCATCTCAGGCCCCATCTGTGCCCACATCCTCGTTGGCTTGCCTTCCCTGGTTGTCTGGCAATAGCTGTCCCATAGGGCAACGCCTGTGTACCGCCCTTGCACGAGGCCAGACAGGTCACGCATAACCGTCACCTTGGCAGCACTAGGCGGATCAGCACCAAGCCAAACGTCGCGCCACAGACCATCAGGGCCGCACCAATAAGGGCCGTCCTGGCCTGCCATCTCTGCGCTATTGGCGGCCAGGGTACGCAGGCCATCAATGCTGACCTGTGTCTGCATCACCTCGGTACGCTGCTGGCTGTCATAACGCTTGATGGCATAGATCTGCCTTGCAAACGGGTCAAGGCCTGTGCGCTCACACTGTTTGATGAACAGCTCTAGCTCAAGGTCTGTGCATCCCTTGGCTACGGTCCGTTTAATCAGGTCTAGCTGCGCCCTGATATCGTTTGGATTGACCAGGCTCATTGTTCACCTCTAGCTGAACGGATACGGCCTCGGACCTGTCGGGGATGGGCCTGTGGGCCACGCCTCTGGACCGGTGGACGTTCCCCTCGTTCCCTCTGCGCCTTAAGCGTTGCCTGGTAAGCGGCCTCTGCGCCCAATCGCTTAGATGGCCACATCGGTGTCAATTGGTAAAGACCTGGCTCAATGGCGTCATAATCGCCATCGTCCAACGGTACGATTACCCTTGAGCGCAACTTGTTGCTGACAGCAAACCGTTGCACCTTCTCGCCCCTATCGAAGACGACGTAGCAAACCTGCCGATAGCAATACACTTCATAAGCGCCCAACGCCCTAAGGGCACATTGTGAGACGACGCAAGAATTGCCATCCTGCGGGTTCTTCCCTGCCTCAATGTCTTCCCTGCGCACGTTGATTGTTATTGGTTCGGTCGCGTCTTCTACCTCTGCGTTCCGAACCCATTCAGGCAAGGTGGTCCCAAGCTTTGGCTTGTACTTGCGGGGTTCTTCCCAGTCAAGGCTCACGACAGCTCCTTAAGGACGCGTTCAGCCCTGTCAAAGATCATGTCTGCCTTATCAATCAGGGCGCTGATCCTCATGCTCTGAATGTCCAGAGACGACACCAGCAAGGCCAGGCGCTCCACCAGGCCAACGGCCTCGGTATCCTGCGCAGGCGTTGGCTCAAGGGCCTCAAGGGGCACCTGCGGAACCTGCGGTACGGAATGCCTGGCCCATGTGTTAAAGGCTGTCCTAACGGCGGCCTCTGAGGAACGGGCATAGCTTGAATTCCATACCTCGCGACCATCAGGGCCTACAGCCCTGCCTAGCCAACGTCCTTGGGATTCAGAGGCCACAAGGCGGACACCTAGGGCCTTTGCCCATGTAGTCGTTAGGTCACGTGTCTCGCTCACGAGGCCCCCAACGCAGGCGTCATATCCGCATCGCCCATACCGTCACCTTCAAGCTTGCGCCAGCCATACACACGGCGCAGGCTCAGAAAGATTTCATGCTCACGAGGCCCGGCCTTGACAGGGTTAAATTCCACCTTGCCATCCCTGTACAGGTGGACGACAGCGGCGCCCGCAACCTCGGGAAGCTCAAAGGTGCCAACCTCAAGGTGGCCCTTGTAAAGGACGGCCTCGGTTGCATACCTGTATGCGGCCAACTGTAGGCGCCATTGGTCCCAATACTTACCCTGCCCATGCTTCACTGAGCCGGTTGTCTTCAGGTCAAGGATGAGAGGTTGCCCATTGATTTCGGCGCGCCAATCAAGGGTCCCTATGTAGTCAAGCTCAGGGTTCCCTGGCCGATACCGCACAACCTGCTCCCATGACAAGGGGACAGGCTTGGCCTCAAGCCAGAAACGGCTGAGGCCGTCCGCCATAGGCAGCAATTCGGCATACAGGTCTGTCTCGGGCACCTGCTGCCATAGGGGCGATCGTTCCCTGATGTCCTGAATGATGTCCAGAACGCGAACCGCGCGCCCCTGACACCATTGAGCGTTCACCTCATGGATAGCTGACCCAACAAGGGCGCGGTGATCCCATACGCCCTTGTGATGACGGTATAGAATGCTCATGGCACGATCACTAGGGAGGTCTGACCAAGCAGCCATGTGATGAACCGCATAGGCGGCCGTTTCCTTGGCTGCGCCCCATGACAAGCCAGGCTTGTCTAGGGTGCCTACAACCTGTGTCACTGACGGTGGCGCGTTACGATCCCTCGCATACGGCCTGTGTTCAGGCATGTCACTTCCTTATGGCAAGGGTGATGGCGCGCAGGGGATAGCCTCGTATGGGTAATGCCACTAACCCATACGGTCTATTGCTAAGCAGGCCGCCTAGCGGTAACTAGGCGCCTGCCAAGCGTAGATGTCTCAGGACAGCTCATCCCCTGCGCTCCGTCGCGCTCAAGGCGATTAGCTGAAGACAGGCTGTCGTGGCCCCATCACCTGATGTGGGTTTGACTTCCTGACACCATTGGTACAGCCAGCGTTTGCGCAGGTCAACCATGGTGGCCCCACAAGAACCGCAGACAGTGAGCAGTGACGCCACAGTCACCTGATGGTGATTACATGGCAACGCGCCATATGCCCTGTGTATGTCACCTAGGGTGGCTAGGCTGATCCGTTCCTGACTTTCTTAGAGAAATACTTGACGCAACAAGCAGGTATGCTACCTTCACATGCCTAGCCCAATGCGGCGCAGCTTCAGGAAGGGAGCAGCTTGGCCATATGACAGACTCGCACGGTCACCTCACACTGGAATTTCAAGAGCAGCCCTACGGCCGTTGCCTAGCCAGGGTCACAGACCTAGATGGCAACGTCATACGTGAGCAGGTCTACAAGAACAAGAACAGCGCGCAGGCCAGCATTAGAACGTGGCTCAAGAAAGAAGGCCTAGAAACCTCGTCCATAACCCGGGTTCATCCTGAGGATGACGGCCAGGCCGAGGCCGATGAGGTTGCCTCGCTTGAGCCTGCGCCTGTCCTTGCCTCTGAGGCCGCCCCTACGGCCCCTGCGTCGCCTACCGACCGCTGGCTAGTGAAGCTGCGCCAGGAAGCTCAGCGGGCGCTAGACGACGCCCTGAAGCTCCGTGTGCGGGCCGAGGCCCTTGAGGTTGAGCACAAGCGCCTGACAGCTGCTGCTGATGTCCTAGAAGGCCCTGAAGGCTGAGCCTCGGCGCCCATGGCTAAACCCAAGGTTCCCAAGGATTACGGGCAGGCCTACCTACATTGCCGAACGTTCGGGCATACGTGGCATCTAGGGGAAGCCGGCCCTGACGGTTACGGGTTCTATCGTTTCGTCCTGCTTTGTGAAACCTGTAGGGCCAGGCGCATAGATACCGTCAACCGCCGCACAGGCGCTGTAGTGCCCGGCAGCAGGCGTTACGAGTATCAGCCTGGCTATCAGGCCAAGGGTGATGAGGTGCTACGCAGGACGGTTTACAGGGTTGAATTCATCAGGCGCATTGACCGAGAGCATGGGGATACTTGATGGCAACGAACGTGAATCAGCGCCAGGCATTGCACGCCTACCTCAGCCCTGGCGCTCATGAGTCCTGGCAAACGTTCAGTGAAGACAACGGCGTGTCCGTCACAGGCCTGCTTGAGGCCCTAGGCCTTGAGCTTGCGCAGGAACTATTGGACATCGACACTGAGGATCTACGGCAGGATTGGGTTAAGCGGGCCAGGCGCATTGATGCTGAACGCAGGCGCAGGGGCGGCCGCTAATGGATGAGGTATCGGCCCTGCGGTTCGACCTTGAGCGCGAGCGTTTCGCCAGGCGTCTAACAGACGAGGCGCTACTAGATGCCATCACCGAACGGGACCGGCTGCGGGCGGTCGTGGATGCGGTGCGCGAGACGGCATCGACGGTTGTCGGGGCAACCAACGAATCGCCGTACGAGAAGGGCAACGCGGCGGCGTGGGGGCACGTGCTTCATGCGGTCGGCCAACTTGACGTAAGCCCGAATACCGGCGGCACACCTGATGAATGATGAGCTAAATGCCCGCAGGGTTCTTCCCTGGCTGGATGCCGAGGATCATCACAGGGCGCATAGGGTTCTACTTGGGATGGCCCTTACCGCCATTGCCCTTCAGGTGGTCATTATTGCTCTGCTCATTCTTGGCCTGATTATGAGGTGACAAACCAATGCTTCCTAGCGGGTTCTACCTAGGAACCCATGAGCCTTCCCATCTTTGGAAATCATCTGTACCCCTGTGTGTAAGCCATAGGCGTATGGGCCACCGTATGACCCTGCCTAGGGCCAGGGCGCCATGGATTCTTGATTCAGGCGGGTTTAGTGAACTGTCAATGTATGGGGAATGGCGAACCAGCCCTAAGACGTACGTCAGGGCGGCCCTGCGTTATCAGGATGAAATAGGGTATCTCGCATGGGCCGCCCCACAGGATTGGATGTGTGAACCGTTTGTCATTGCCAAGACAGGCCGCACTACCTCGGAACACATAGTGCGGACTGTCCATAGCTACCTGACCCTGATGGACCTAGCGCCACAAATCCCATGGATTCCAGTAATCCAAGGTTGGCAGCTTGGCCACTACCTCACCTGCGTTGATGTCTACGCCAGAGCAGGCGTTGACCTGACCAAGTTTGAGACGGTAGGTGTCGGTTCTGTCTGCCGACGACAGGCCACCGACGAGATAGCGACCATCTTCCGCCAGCTGTCTGGCTTGGGCATCAGGTGCCATGGATTCGGCGTCAAGGTCAGGGGCCTGCGTAGCTACGCTGAGCACCTCGTCTCAAGCGATTCTATGGCTTGGTCCTACGATGCCAGGCGCAAGGCGCCCCTGCCTGGCTGTCCCCACAAGAACTGTGCCAACTGCCTCAAGTACGCCCTCAGGTGGCGCGCGAACGTCCTGCTGCCTGAATTGGGCTCAGCCGAGGATACAGGCATCGACAGACACTACGCCTGACCTGCGTAGGCGTCATGTGTGACAGATGCTCTTGTGGGGGCACTTGCGCATCTCTCGCACAGGTGCCATGATGGCTGTTGTCAGGGAAGCGCCCTGGCCAGGAAGGGAAGCATGAACGCAAATGAGCAGGCCATCGCCGAGGCAAACCGGATTGGGTCCCTGGCCCGCTTGGACGCCTTCCTTGACAGCCTTCAGATGAACCCCGAAATCAGCCAGGTCACGCTGAACCGCATCCACCGCCTGTACCTGGCCCGCAAGGCTGAGCGCAACAGCCCCATCTTTGAAGGCCCCTCGGATTTCGACTGCTGAGCAGGCCACCAGAACAGACCAGGGGCGCCCACAGGGGCGCCCCTTTCGCATCTAGGAAGGAATGAGTATGGAACCCATCACGGAACGCCAGGGGACCGTACAGGTAGCGCCCCACAAGGACGGCAGGCCTCGTAAGCATGAATCGACCGTGACGACGTATGAGGTGCCTAGCCTGAGCCTGCTGCCAATCGGCCTTATCAAGCGCCTGAGTCAGGCTAAAACCAATGCAGCCCTTCAGGTCGACGCCCTGGCCCGTATGGACGTTACCGAGGCCGCTGAAGCCTCAGGGCCTGTGTACGTCCACAAGGTCTATGAGGATCCCAACAGCAGCGGTTCTAAGAAGAACGTAGAACGCCCTGCCTATGAGCAGGGCTTGAGAGACCTAAGGGCAGGCGTCATCAAGGGCTTGGCCGTCCTTGATATCGACAGGTTGACCAGGCGTCATTACGTCCTAGAACAGCTGATTGACTTCTATGAAGACAACCCTGACACGTTCTGGTATTGCGATGACGAAACCTGCGACCTGCGTACGTCTCAGGGAAGGGCGGTAGCTAGGCACAAGGTGAACGAGGCCTCTGCCTATGCGGATCAGGTATCGGTCAAGGTGACCAGGCTTCATGCGCAGAAACGCAGGACAGGCGCCATCGTTGGCTCAAGGGGCTATGGCTACACAACAACAGGTGAGCTAATGCCAGGGGAGCCTGAGGTAATCCACCTGCTAGCTGATGCGGTAGACGCAGGCGTCAATATGTCTGACTTCCTTGAGGCCCTGGCGCTTGACGGTGTCGTCGGTTCCAAGGGCGTTCCCTTCACACACAGGGGAGTGAAGGCCATCCTGACAAGCCCGCGTATCGTCGGCTACAGGGTCGACAGCAGCAAGCCCGATCAGATTGCCAGAGACACCAATGGGGAACCCATCAAGGGTGAACAGCCAGCCATCCTTGAGCTTGCGCAATGGGAGCGCATCGGCCTTGCGTACAAGGCCAACAGTGTCGACACCAGGCCGAGGAAGTGGATCGGCTCTGAAGTGCTGTACTGCGGCACATGCAACAGCGGCATGAACGGCGGTTGGATTACTCCCCTCAACCGCCATCGCTACGTATGTGCGAACAAGGACAGGAAGGGCTGCGACTATCGGGCCAATCTGCATGGCCCCATGACGGATGACTACATTAAAGAGCTTGTCGAGCTTGAGCTTGCCAAGGACACGCCTGCGGTAGCCAAGCCCGAGCCATGGCCAGGCCTCGCTGAACTTAAGGCGCTTGAGGCCAGGCGTACCGCTAAGAAGGCTGAGCATGAGGCAGACGCCCTTGACCTGATGGCCTGGCTTGATATCGACGACAACCTCGCCAAGCTGATTGCTAAGGCCAATCAGGCTCAGCGTGTCTGGCATCAGCTTCACCCGATGCCGACAGAACAGCCGAGGCATGAATTGCTTGAGGTTTGGAAGGCCGCTGTTGAGGCCGACGACATCCCCGCTATGCGTCGTGTCGTCAAGGCCGTTCTAAAGCGCATCATTGCGGCGCCTGGCAAGGCCTGGTCAACCGACAGGCTTACGGTCATCCCTCAGGCGCAGGCCTAACGCATCAGCAACCTCAGACCACTGAGACGGCCCTAGGCAGGGCCAGGCGTCAACGGTGCGCCTGGCCTGGTCTAGGGCCTCTTGCGTTAACCAGGGCCTGTCCAGACGCAGGGCCAGGGCCTCAGCATCCCCCACAAGGGTCAAGATCCCCGCATTGGCCCCTGTGTGGCCCTGTGCTGCGTCGGACGGCGATTTCCTAGGCATCGTACCGAGGCCCTTCCCTCAGGCGCTCTGAGCGCAACGTAGGGGCAGGGGCCAGGCCTGGCGAGTGTGCGATGAGCCGATACAACGCCAGGAAGGCGCCAGGCCTGGCTACCGAGGCCTCGGGGAGCATGAACCCAAGGCCAGGGCATCGGACCCTACCTAGGTGCGAGCCTACCTCAGACAGCTGAAGTGCGCTGCCTGTTGGCGCAGCATCAGTGCCTGTCCACAGACTGTGCATTTCGGCAGCTGGTCGCGGTAGGCAAGCGCCCTGCGTTCTTCCTTGATGATGTCGCGCCATGGCCAGTACGCAATGGCCTGGTTGCGCTCAGGGTAATAGGGAACAGGGCAACGCTTGAATTCAAGGCTCATGCCTAAGCCACAGGGTACCCATACAGGATGTCTCGTTCTGCTTGCGTCAAGGTGCTCACATCTACCGAGGAAGGGCAAGGCTCCGGTGGATTCATGGGTTTCTGAGCCGCAATGAGGCCTGACACATGAGCCAGGGTCACCTCAGCAGGGGACCCGAAATTATAACGATGGGGCCTGCCATCCTTCAGGACAACCGTGAATTGGCCGCCCTTGTCTGAGAACAGAATGCCCTGTGTGTTATGCGTAGCCAGCTTCCCAACAATGAAATTGTTGAGCATGCTACGCATCTGGTTCCAATCCTCGTCCGTCATCTCATCCTCATTTGTCTGTGATCCTCCACCGTACAAGGGCGCCCTATCTAGATAACCCGTTGGGTCAATGTTCATTCCCCATTCCCATAGCTCAAGGTGAGCATGGGAGCCTGTGCTACTGCCTGTGCTGTCGATCCAAGCAATGACGGTACCGGCCTCAACCCAACCAGAATGAACGGCAAACCCGCTGTGATGGAAGCTCTTAAACATATCGCCACCGTTGACAACCCAAACCCACAGGCCTGCGCCGCCTGGTTCATTGCCTGTCGTCACCTGTCCATCAAAGGGCGCAATAAGCTCAGCGCCATTGGGGGCGCCATAGTCAACGCCACGATGGAAGCTGCCTTGAGCGCCTGTGATGGGATCAATCCGGTAACCGTAATTGGATGTCTTAGGGAAGGATTCCAGCAGGGGGAAGTATGTTAGTTCTCTCATACCCTCACCCCTGTTGCAATCCATGTGAATGTGACCGGAGTGTTTATGGCGACAGCAACGCCGGCTTCATTGTAGAATCGCGCAAAGAACTGATTCGTAAATGAGCCAGCTATATTCACGCGCCAGGCAGGAATGGCGCCAGAACCAGCAAAGGACGCCACTACGGCAGGCGCAGCTGCATAGGCAATGGGAAACGTGACAGTCACAATGCTGTTGCCGTCAACTGGCGCCGCGCTCACAATGGCGCCCTGAACGAGGGGCGCCGCATCTACCCATACTGAACCGTTCCAATATTGCGTAAAGCCTGGCCTGTTGTCCAAGATGCTCACCTGATTGAGCACAGGCGCCACAATGGCCGCCGTTCTGGCTGCTGCCGTTGGGAACCTTGCAACTGTCTGAGCCATATACAGGCCGTTGATATCGGCAGCTAGGGCTTCCTGGCCCGCCGTAAACAGTGTGTAGGGCATCAACGCCGTCCTTTCATACGTAGACGTTGCCTACGTTCAGCTTGTCCTTTGGGTGAGGCCCCCAATGCATGACGTTGGCAAAGATGTCCGCCTGTGCCAGCTTCAGGGACACTTCCCATGAATGCCTGGTGACGCTATGACTGATGGCAACAGGCCTGCCTACAACCTCGGTGGTGGCGCCCATGTCCGGTGGCGTCCATAGGACACGCACCCTGTCTGTAACGAGCTTCAGAGCCAACAGGGCGGGCCATACGGTCGGATCAAACAGGGGCCTGATAACGAGGCTGTCTAGCTGCGCCCTAGGTGTCCCCTGAATGCTCACAAGGAATGAGGCCCAAGCGCCCGCCTGGCTATCGTTCTGTAGGCCTAGGTCTGTCCGCTTGTAGCTGTGAAGGCCGTACCTTGCAATAGATGTCTCAGACCGTGCTACCTGTTGCGTACCGCCTGTGACGGTTGCGTATACAGCGTTCTTGATATTGAGGTTGGCGGCCTCAACCGAGGCCGTCGTAAGCGTGTCATACGAGGCCGTGACAGGGGCGCAACCAACGGTCAGCACAGGCGCCGGCCTCGTAGACCAGGCCTGCCTATTGCGAAACTGTAGGGTGCCAAGCTGGTCTAGATAGGTGAACCCAAGCTCATCCTCGTTGGCCCTGCCGATCAATTCCCAAGCTGACTGAGCCAAGGTAGTTGCCTGAAGGGTATTGGTTGAGGTGTCCAATACCCTTGCGCCAGGCCAGGCGTAATAGGTCAAGATGCGCTGTATGCGCGCCCCTACAGTGTCCCCTGCGCCTATGGCAGGCTGTTCCCCATAGTCAAGCTCAACAAGATCTTTGACAGCATCAGAGGCCACTACAACGGCCCTACGGTTGCCCGGGTGAAGCTGCCAGGCCTCAGACCATGTGTCGACCGTGCCCGTAAACAGCCTGTATTGCGTTATGGCTGTCCCGTTCCATCGCTCAGCGAACACAATGATATTGGCGCCTGGTGTCAGCCTGCTTTGTCCGCCGTACTGGTAGGGGCCATTAGGGTTTGTCGGGTCATACTTCCTCAGCGGATCAGCCAATGTGATCGTGGCTGTGCCTGCCTCGGCCTGCGCTATGGCGCCGCTTGACCGTGTGCCACCTATGTCTGTCTGAACGCTTAGGACATCGCAGGTTAGGTCCACCCATAGCCTGCCTGCTGGCGGAGTAGGCGTAGCAGCTGAACCGCCCCATACGTTGCCTGCGTCTAGGTTGTCGGTAGCGGATTGGCCCCATAGAAACGTCGACCCTGCGAAGATACCCGCCCATACGTACAGCTTGATGTCGCCGCCCCAATAAGGGCTATAGGCGCCGCCTGCGGTACCAGGCCAAGGGCTAGGCGGAGCCACGGCCGTTACGCCTGTCGTAGCGTCTCAGGGCCTCCACAATGTCACGCTGAAGCCTAGGGCTGTCCACACCTAGGCCTGAATGAGACACGCTCACATTGATGACGGTTGAGCCTGCGCCAGCTGAGGCAGGGGCCACCATTGCTGAGGCCGTAGGGCCTGCCATCATCACAGGCGCCATATTGCCTGAAGCAAACGGGTTACCGAACGGGTTGCTGAACGGGTTGCTGATCTTCTTTATCAGGCCTAGGAAGTTGTCTATCTCGCGCTTGATGTCACCGATGAACCCTAGGACTGCATCCTTAGCCCTGCGCACAATGCCTGTAATGTTGTCCCATAGGCTTGCCCAATCGTCAGGCCACACACGGTCAACCAGGCGCCTGAGGATGAACATAAGCTCTGATATCCACACTGATATTAGGAACTTGGCCGTAAACACAGCAGCGACCATGCCGTTCCATACATCGCCCCATGTGATGCCTAGCTTGTCCATTGCCAATTTGACCAGGGCAAAGGGCGTAAGCAGGCCAAGAATGATGAGGCCAAACAACAGGACGGTACCGGTAACCGAAATGATGATGCCTGCGAGGACTAGCAGGGCAACAATCAGCGCCCCAATACCTAGGGCCTTCAGTATCTCCATCGCCTGCCTGTTGTCGTCAAGGCGCTTCTTAAGCTCGTCCAACTGGTCGCCGACTTCCTTAAGGGCACCCTTCAATTTCGGCAGCCATTCATCTGTCAGCTGTCTAACGGTCTTGCCTAGGTCTTCGATATCACGCTGAACGGAACCCTGAGCAAAGGGTGACTGAAGGTTCATCTGCTCAACAGCTGTGATTGAGGATGTCAGCTGACCGTTATCAACCTCAAGCGTTGTACGGCCTCTGAAGCCTTGCACAAAGGCATCCCAAGCCCTGCCCATCCTGGCGAATTGCACCTCAGCTTCAGCGCCCACACTGTCGAGCGCGGGAAGCAGGTTGTCGGCAATGAACGTTATGACCTTGGTTTCGACAGTCCGTTTCCAACTTTCAAACCTCGTATTGGCGTTGTCGGCAAGGTCCTTGCCCATCTTGTCTGCGGCGCCGCCTACCTCACCTAGGGCCGCTACGGCCTCCGACGGGTCAATGCTGTTGAGCGCCTGGCCTAGGTCTTCAGCCTGCGTGCCGAAGAGGCCTACGGCAGCAGCATTGCGGGCTACAGGGTCTTCTATGCCCCTGAGCTTGTCGAGAACAAGGTCAAGGCCATCAGCAGCACCCTTACCGCCCCTGGCAAAGATGTCCGTCATTTCCTTTGCATTCAGGCCAAGGATCTTGAATGCATCGGCGCTCGTCTGGCTGGCATCCTTTGACCTGATGCCGAATTCCTTGATGGCGTCGGCAACCTTGTCTGCATCCCTGGCGCCGCCCTGTAGGCCCTGTTTGAGGATGCCCATAAATTGTTTGGCATCAAGGCCAACGTCTCTGAAGCTCGTGCTGTATTCGTTGACGGTATCAAGCAGGTCTTCAGCCTTGTCGTTGCCAATCTGAAACCCGCGTGTCAGGACATCCATTGCCTCTTTGGCGTTCTTGGCAAGGCCTGTCTTCATTAGCTGACCAACGGCCCTGGTAACGCCGCCTAGATCCTGGTCAAAGGCTGAGGCAAGGTCTAGGACGCTAGCTGTCACCGCCTGTAGATCAGCAGCCTGTGTATCGGCGCTAAGGCCTACGTTCAGCGTAACCAGGCGCAGGGCGTCATTCACCTGCGAAATGGATTCCCCATAGGCATCGCTGTATAGGTCCCCTGCGATACCGCCCATCTTCTTAGCTTGCTCTGCCGTTAGGCCTAGCTGTGCCTGTAGCTTGTCTCGGCCAACATCAAAGGTCATGGCCTGGCTGAAGGCCTCTTGGCCTATCTCGGCAAGCTTGCTGAAGCCTTCGCCTACGATTCCGCCGAGCTTGCTTATGGCCGAACCTACGGCGCTACCGGTAACCCCGCCGGCAAACGCATCAGACAGGCCGCTACCGCCTTCAGCTGCGGCCTCTGTGGCTTCCTGTAGGCCCTTGACGGCCTCGGTCAGCTGGTCGATACCGTCGGCGCCTGAGCCAACCTGTTTGGCCGCCTGCTCAAGGTCCTGAAGGGCATCCTCAGCCTTGTGCACGTCGCGTAGGGCATCAGAGGCATCGGCCTCAATCTTGATACCTACGGTGGCTGATTTAGCGGGCATTGCGTGCCTCTGCTATTTCCATTAGGACCTGCTCAGCGGTGACCAATGCTCTTGGTTCAAGCCATTGATTGAAGGCCGTTCCTGTTAGGACACTGATTGCAATGGCTCTGCGGTAGATACCTCGGGCAACGTAGGGTCCACATTGTCTGAATCCGCCTTGCCGGGCGTTGCCTGAATCTCGTCAAGCTGATCCATGAAATCATCGAAGGACGGAACGTCATGCCCGTAACGCTTCAGGGCTGAATAGACCAGGCGGAACGAGGTAAGGCCTGCGCCTTCCTCTTGATGCTCAGCGGCCTCGGCTACATCCCTGGCATTGGTCACGACATCAACAGGGCTACCCTCGTTCCATACAACCCTGAAGTGCTTTCTAAAGGTGCTCATCAGACCTTCCTATCAAGCTCAATTTGCAGCGCATCGGTGAAGGCCTGAAGCCAGGCGTCAGCAGCTGCCTCGGTACCCTTCACAAGGAACGGGTTTGGTTCTATGTGGCGCTTGCGCCACCCCCAATGGATAGGGGCGCTGTACGGCGCCAGGAACGTCACCGAGGCCCCATCGGCCCTACCTGATGCCCGTAGCGCCCCTGAGACAACAGGCGCCCTATTGCGGGCAGCCTGAAGGATGATGGCGCCTACCTCACGAGGGTTGAGGCTTGGCGCTTCCTTCAGCACCTGCTCAAGGCCCTGCGTTATGTCGTCAACGCCTGTAACCCTGACATCCATCAGCGCGAGGAATAGGTAGTGGTTTCACCTGTTTCAGGACCATCATCACCTGTGTCAGGCTCATCCTCGTCGGGATCATCATCCTCGGCGCCCTGGTCATCAGCAGCCAATGCAGCTGCACCGGCCGTCCAAGCTGTGCCGTTCCAATAAGCGTGTCCGCCTACGCCTGCGGTGCCTGTCTGAACGTACTGGCCTGTAGTCCAAGCGGTATTTGGTGAGGCCGTAACAGCGTTAGGCGTACCGGCAATGAGGTTGGCTACCGAGGAAGGGGCCGTGGACCCTGCTGGTGTCCAAGTACCGGGTGTGCCTGCGGTAGCGCCTGTGGAAGGCGTAGATGCGCCCCATGTAGCTACAGGCTGTCCTGCAATGGGCCAATCAAAGTCTGAGGTGATACGGGTATTGACGTCACCGCCAACCTCAAGGGCACGCACTGTAACGTTGCCTGTGATGGCCGTAGCGCCGTTGTTTGGGTTCCACACAAAGGGGACAGTCTCGCCATTGTGAAGCCAGGAATATTGAACGAGGGATACCCGTCCTGATGGCGCATCCCAATCCTGAATAGACGTTCCCTGTAGTGACCAGCTGGTAGTAGCCGAGGCCGTCAAGGTGTCACCACACAGGGTTTCAACCTCGTCACCTTCCTCGTTGAATTCAGGCACGACGCGCACGTTGGTCGGTTGGCAGGCGTAGTCAACGCCTGGCGCCGTACCCAATAGCAGCTTGCCAGTCTTGAGCTTGGACTCAGTAACAGCCATGGCTAGATCCCTTCACTACAGGTCAACAGGTAGGCAGGAAACGTCCTGCCATTCACAACGTAGGAAACAAGGTCAGCTGCTCGGATATCTAGGACCTGCTGAGCATGGTTAATCATTGCGTTCAGGCCCTGCCACGTTGACCTGTCTGCGCTATTGGTCGCGGGATACAGGGCCACAAGCTGCCAATCAGCTGTTACAGCATCACAATTCAGGTCAAACGTAAGGTTCGGCGGAATGACCAATACGCAAGGTGGCTGAGCTAGGGCAGGGTCCATTGTGGCCCTTGTGCCTAGGGCCTCAAGCCCTTGCACAATCTCAAGGCCTCTGGCGTAGGTATCCATCAGGCAATTACCGGTTCAACCCAAGGGGCCAGCATTTGGTCAATGTCCTTGTCTGAGGCCTTGATGGCTACAGCGCCCATATCAGCAATGCCAACGATTCCCTCAGGGGATTGGCGCCGCACAAGCAACCTGTTCGTCCACAAGAGGCAGGCATACAGGACATCAGTAGGGCAGGGCGCCGTAGCCAGGACAGGACACCTTGAGACAATGGCGGCCTTAACAGCCGACAGGGCCTGGTCAATCGCGACATCATCAACGGTATCTGTGACTCTGGACCATTGCTTGTATTCATCGATGTCAGGCCAACCAGGCCCTGTCGGCAGGGCCATTACTTTGCGGCCTTGCTATGGCTGCTGCTGGCCTGCGCGGGCGTACCGCCGTTGCCGTTGGCCGTGAAGGGAAGCACAGGAACGCCTGTGAGCTTCACAAAGGCCTTAGGCTCAAGGGTCAACCAGGCAATGTAACCGTAGAAGGCAACCTGCGTACCAAGGACGGACGGCTCAATAGCGGACACCTGTCCGCCAACAGTCTCGTAAACCTCAACGTAGGTACTGTCGCCAAGAATGGCCGTACCTGACGGAAGGTTCTTATCAATGACCAGCTTGTAACCCGCAAGACTGCCCGTCATAGACGTCGGGCTGATCGTACCGAGGCCGTTGACAGGGTTGACGGTGGCGAACATCTGACGGCCGTTACCGTCGACCATGGCGCCCAATGCGCCCCACACATCAGGGGCAACCCACAGGGTATCGGGCATGGTATTGGTCTGACTGAAGATCATGCCCGTTGCACTGAAGATGGCGCCTAGCAGGCCTTCAGCATCAGCGGTAGCAAGGGCCTTAGTCTGCGTGACCGTACTGAGGAAGTACGTAACAAACCCTGCGTCCGTAGCTTGCGCATACGAGGCCGCAAGGTCGGCAACGATGATGTCCATGATGGACGGGTCCGTCCAATCACGGTCCTGCCATGACAGGTTGACCACGCCACCGTAGGTTTGCTTAGTGACGTTGACAGGGTCAATGAGCATGGGACGGCTGAGCAATTCGGCTTTCTCAGCCGACTGCAAACCTGCCGTTGTGTACTGCGTAATCTTGGGCCGACCAAAGGTCTTACCACCGCCAGGAAGGGGCCTCAGCGTAGCGGCCTCAATAGCAGGGCGGCGCGAGGCCTGCTCAGTGTAAAGAGGCCCAAGGATAGGCGTAGGCAGAATGCCAAGGTTCTGAGCCGTGGTCTGATGCTGTACGGCGCGCTCAAGGTAACGGCTGAAACGGGCATTGGCCTCAGGGTCTTCAGAGCGTGTCAGGAAGTCAACGAGGTAGGCGCCAGGGCTGTCATAGGTAGGCACCTCAAGGCCGCCCTGCGCCTGGCGCTCAACCAGCTGGCCCCTAATGGGCTGATCCTGTGGCGGGCCGATATGAGCAACGAGGCCCTGATACGAGGCAGAACGCTTAGCAAGGTCGGCCTCAACCTCAAGCTCAGACTCAAGCTCAGTGATGCGTGAACGCCTGGCTTCACAGGTGCGCTGCTCAGCATCAGACAGGTCACGGTCATCATCAGCGGCCCTATTGGTGATGCTTTCGACATCCCCTAGCGCCTGCTCCATTTGGCGCTTGAGCCAATCAAGGCGCTTGCTTCCGGCAATTTCAGTAGGCATGACAAACCTCATTCAGAGAGTGATTTAGGTTCTCTGCATGGGTATTGCTCGGGCCAAGAGCAGGTGTCATGCCGTGTGTAAGTGAGGCCGACAGCCCTAGGTACCGGCGTACCTTGCGATGCAAACAAGGGGGAAGGGCGGTACGAATAGGGCTGTCGGCCGTCAAACCCGCACAAGCGCATTTAGACACGCCTGAGGTTGGCTGTCCAGTCCTTCCAATACTGAAGGCGCTCAGGCGGCCCGTCAGGGGCGCTACGGACAGCCGCAACCTGCGCCTGGCTGTACGCAGGGAATTGACACAGGGCCACATGATGCAAGGCCTTAACCCTGCGCCGATGCACTACCTGCCGGCCGTCAGGATGCTCAATAACAGGGTCATTGGCTGAAGGCCTGAAGGCCAGGCTAAGGCCTGTTGTCTGCCCGTCCCTGATCTTAAAGGCTGCTTCCCTGCCTGCCTCGGTATCGTCCAAGCGCAAGGCGCCTGCGAGGCCTGGCGGTCCGTCCTGCCAATTCTGGCCTCGGCCTACCCAATGGCCATTGTGCTCAAGCTGAACCCTGAGATAGCTGGCGTTGCCCTTGATACAACGGTCAAAGCAACCAGGGTCAAACTGTTCGTAATAGGGGCCAAACCCGTCATCAACCCTGGTCACCTGATTGTATGGCGCCAGTAGGCCTAGGACGGTACGGCCGTCCCCTGTGATTGATAGCTGGCTATCAATGGCTCTGAGGTACAGGCCATCATTCATATCAGAGCCTCTCAATCTCTTGTGCCAGGCCTTCAGCTTCCTTGACCCTGTTCACGATTGTCTGGCAATAGCCAGGGTCAACCTCAATCGCAATGGCTCGCCTGCCTGTCAGAATGGAAGCGACGGCTGTCGCGCCACTACCTGCGTAAGGGTCAAGGATGACTTCACCAATACATGAGGAGGCTTCCACTAGCTGTCGCACTAGGCGTACTGGTTTCTCAGTAGGGTGACGAGCGCACTGACGAGAATGAAGCCTAGGCACCCTTAGGACGGAACCCCTGCGCAACCTAACGGCAAGGCGCCCGTCACCCCGATCCCTATTAGCTTGGCTAGGTGTGTAGACACCAAACGTTATTGGCTCATGGGTGGTCCCCCAACAGGCTTTAGCACCCGGGCTCAGGATGGCCTTATCCCAAATGAGGCCTGCTGTTGTAACAGGCAGGCCTGCCAAAACCTCAGGCCCGAATACGTACAGATGCCTACCAGGCCTAAGGGCCTTGAGCGCGAGGCCAATGGTTCCACCAATATCCGCCGTGCCGTCGTCCCCTTCCATTTGAGGGAACGCTGCCCGTTCAGTCTGCCTACCCGTACCCTTCCAAGCCTGCCCATAGGGCGGATCAGTCACAATACAGTCAACCGAGGCCTTAGCAAGCGTAGGCAACACATCCTCGGATCGACCCTGAAACACAATGGCCAGCGGACTACGATAGATGACTGTCATGGCTGCGCCGGCTCAGGCTCATTGCCCATGGGGGATTGGCTTGTCTCAATGAAGTGGATCGCGCCAAGGTCGAAGAACGCCCTTGCCTCATCCCTGGTAAACAGGCCTGAACCCATGGCCTCGTTCGCAAGCTTCACTCTGGCTTCCATATCAGGCCTGAGAACATTGGCTTGGAAGAACCGTGCTTCCTGGTTCCGAGGCAGACACTGAAGGGACAGCTGCTGCTCAAGGGGAACGAGGTAGGCCATGACCGTTGTCGTGATGAATTGCTGAAACACATCAGTGATATTGCGGTAGGTAAGGCTAGGGCTGTCCAAGCCAAGCAGGGCGCCAGGGATGCCAATAGCCATGGCAAGCTGTTGCGCATTCATCCTGCGGGTTTCGTTCAGCTGTGATTCCTCAGCATTGCCATCAAGCACATGCAGCTTGGAACCTGAAGGCAGGACGGCCCATTCACGCGCCATGGCTACCTGTTTCATCTTGCCCTTAAGCAAGGTGGCCTGATCCTGCGTTAGGTCAGGGTTGGGATGCTCAAGGACACCAGGCGGTACAGCGCCACCCTCGTAATACAGGGCCGCCCATCGTTCAGCGGCAACGCTTGTGGCGATGAGCCTGCGGTACAGCTGTAGGACCCCCCTGCCTACGAGGTTGCTACATGACTTGTTCATCATCACATGGAAGATTTCAGGCTGTTCATACCTGATCCCATTGATGAGATAGTGGAACTTACCCTCGTTACCGTCGGCAACAATCTGCCATTGGCCTACAGGGATAGGAACCATCAGGTCAGGCCAGCCCTGTGAATTGGGCGGCCCTAGGACGGCTACATAGTTCCCATACAGGACCATGTCCTGTAGGTATTCCACTATGAAATCAGTGAAGGTACGCGCGTCGCCAGGCGTAGGGTTGAGCAGGATTGGCGGTTCTACCTCAAGGGCAACCTGTGGAAGCATTGGGGAAGGCTTCCTATAGCCGTGCAAGGGCATCTGAAGCAGCAGGGACTGCGTGATCTGCATGAAACCCGCAATGACAGGAAGGTCTAGGGCTTCTTCCTCGGTTACGTAGTGCCAGGGGAAGTCATCCTGCCAGGCTGTGCCCCATGTGCCAGGCCTGATGGCCTCTTGCCAGGCCGCAATAGGTAGCAAGCTCTGATTGGCGTTAGGTGTCCTGTTGACGGTCACGCGCGGCCGTCTCAGGGCCTTGAGCAGGGGCATCAGGTCACATCCTCAGGCAGGTACGCAAGGCTCCTGTGTTCGACATACATACAGGTCAACAGGACGACGACGGCGCAGATGAGAGCGAACACAGGCCTATCAACCAGCAGCCATGACGTATACAGGATGACTACGAGGCTCAGGATTTCCAGAACCCATAGCACGTATTGAGGCATGACATTTCGCATTAGAAGGCCGTCCATTCGGGGTATTTGATTGGCTCAGGCTGTTGCGTAGGTATCCACATAGCCAGTACGGCAGACACGGCCGCATCTATGTCAGCTTCAGGGTTGATCCTGTGAACGCTGCTAACCAGGCCATCAGGGCCTCGTTTGGTTGAGGCCAATGCAGCGGATATGCCAGAGCCACCAGGGTGCCTAAGGGTCCGTTGGTTGACGGCCGCATAGAACGATCGGCAGGCCCTGGCCCAATCGGCAGGCCTGACCGTCACGTGCTCAACCTCATGAGCCTGCGCCAGCTTGGCCGCTACGGCCTCGGCAGGGCTCCGGTGGAGCGTCACCAGGGCGTAGGGCTTCCAACGGCTCAGAAGGGCACCTAGGCGCCTCTCAGCGGCCGTCAGGGCCTCAGGGCCTGTGTACTCGGCGACAAGCTCGACATGATGGAAATCATCCTCAAGGGCGCCGGCAACGATGCTCGCATGGCGTAGCTCAGGGCCTGCATCAATGGCCAGCACAAACGGTCCGTCTATGGGGAATTGCTTATCGGTCGCGCATTGGTCGAAATCGGCAGGCTTGACCCAAGCCTGAATAGCAGCGACCTTCCTGCATAGCACCTCAACCTCAAATACCTCTGAGGGATCAGTCTCATATTCGGCCTGTACGGTGCTCTCATCAAGGGTCCAACCAAGGGACGGATTGGCCTGTGCCCATGACTCAACCTTGCCAGGATGAGCACCAGGCGGAGCGCTCCACTCAAAGTAGCCAAGGGCTGTCTGCTTGCCCTGAATGATGGCCTCACGGCCTTGAGCCTGAAGCTTGTTCAGCACCTCGGACGACAGGTCACCTTCAGTTGTGATGGCCCACAGCTGACTATCGGCCCTGGCCCTGCGTGTCTTGTCAATGGCGCTGTACGCCTGCCAATTGGACAGCTGCCGTATCTCGTCCATGACAACAAGGTCGACGCCTGACAGGCCTCTAGCGCCCCCTGCTGTGCTGGCTACTATCTGGTACTTGCTTTGGCCGATCACGAAATACTCATTGCCAAGGGTAAGCCTGAGCTTGCTCAGCGGTATACCTGCGTCGGTCGCAAGGTCCTTTGTCATGTGCCAGCTACCAAGGGCAATGGCGCGGTTCTGCGCCGTACCAAGAACGTAGCGTTCCCCTAGGACGCACATACCGCCCAATATCCTGATGGCGGCCAGCAAGGTCTTACCGTTCTGCCTGGCCACAAGGCTCAGAATCGTCCTGTACCGGTAACGGCCATTGACCCTGGCGCACCCCTGAATAAGCATGTATTGCTGCCACGGCATAAGCTCAATACCCAGCACCTCAGCGGACCAATTGACAATGGCCTGGCCTGCGGAAAGGTCGCAATGGGCGCCGGCAACGCTCGCAATTCTTGGATATGGGTTTCCTCTAACCGACGACTTAGCGATAAACGGGTTAGCGTTTGCGTTAGCGTTAGAGTTAAACCGGCCTGCATCGGGCAAATTCTGGGGGAGCGG
>Ga0307283_10000020_pt1 | contig 22478 bp, 30 predicted proteins | sample ER_DNA_122_FD_194487 | JGI IMG/M metagenome (GOLD analysis project Ga0307283, IMG submission 194487) | Bulk soil microbial communities from the East River watershed near Crested Butte, Colorado, United States - ER_DNA_122 | ecosystem: Environmental > Terrestrial > Soil > Floodplain | place...
CGGTCTGCTCCCCCTCCATCGGCTTCGGCTTTCGCCTGCGTGTCCCTGGAGACGGCATGTTCACGACTGTCATGCGGCCCTCGTGATTCCCGCTGCTTGGCGAGCCGCTTCGAGCTCATCGGTCGAGAACTCGCGGAGCCAACCACGTACGTCGACGCCTGCGCAGTGCCCATGGAGGCAGTGGATCGCGCCAACTTGCTCGCCTGGTGCAGGAAGGTAGAGAAGCGTCGAGCCATCACCCGTGCGGCCCGACGTGTGCTGCAGCTCGCGCGGGCACCGGACAACGAAAGCTCCGTCGGGCCGTCTGTCGAACACAGCGCCCCTTGCGCGTAGAGCGTGGTAGAGCAGGCCATACCCGTCCTGCTGGGTGCACGGGGCAAGGTTCGCGATTCGCGGCACCCGGAACGCCTTCGATGCACGCATGGCGCGGTCGACGTCCTCTTGGGTGGCGTTGATTGTTAGTGCACCGATGCACGCGGCATCGCCCAGGACGCTCCAATTCTCTGGGCCTTCATTCTGCTCGCGCGTGGCGTGCGGCAAGCGGTACAGCCGCTGCCAGTCTGCACATGCCGGGTCAGCATGGATGCCGAAGCACCTGGCAAGGTACGCCAGGGCAACCGCATATGTTCGCGCCCATTCGCGCCCATCGTCTCGCGTACGCAGGAGCGTAGGCTCCTCCTGGCGGTAGACGATCCGCGCCCCCCCACGGGTCTCGTAGTAGTAGGGATGCGGATGCGTTCTCGAAAGCGCCCGCATCTTGTCGCGCATGCAGTGGCGCCATTGCTCGGGAGCGGGTTTGCTCGACCCGTGGGTCTCTGGACAGTCCACGTCGAAGGCAATGACTTCGAGGTTGACGCCGACGCCCTGCTCGAGCGCTTCAGCGGCCAGCCTGCGGCCATTCGACGAGCGGTACTGTGCAAAGTGCGCGTCCGATCGATAGGTGCGAGTCAGTGCCACGCCTAGCGGCAGGACGTATGCCGCATCCCCGTGCGCATGCCGTGGCCACGACTTTGCGTACTTGGTGCGCATCACGGACACAGATGAAGTCATGCGACCTGCTCCGAGGGGCGTTGAAACCGTGCATCGCGGTAGAGCCACAGCGGCGGCTTCCATGCGTTCGCTGCGATTGCGTCGAGCGCCTCGCGCGCATCGTTGAAGCAGACGTCGTCTCGAAGCCCGTACCGCCGCAGAAGCTTCGCTTGCCTGACGCTACAGAGGCCTTCTTGGCGCCGCTGTGCGAGGACGTCGAATAGGGCGTCGGCATCCGCCCGCGTGATGTTGCAGGGCACCTCGAAGCCTGCCTTTCGCAGGGCACCGAGCTGCGAGTCGGTGGCCGGCTTGCGCTTCCACTCTGGCACCGTGTCGTTGGCAACTCCGGGCTCAGGCAGGCGCACGGCGCGCAGCAGGTCGCTGATGTCAACACGCGCCGCGGCGTATTTGAGGCCGCTGCGGATGAGCCGAGCGCGTTCGAGTTCCTCAGTGTGATGCCTCCTCAGAGCGCCGAGCCGCCCAGCTTCGAGGTCCTCGCGAGCCTGCTGGATGAGCTTGGCAAGGTCGCCCGCTTCGGCGCTGCTGAGCGCCCGCACGCGCGCGAGGAGCGGACTCGGCAGCTCGGCGCCGGCGAGCGCGTCGGCGGGTGCAGCGAGGCGCACAGCGCCCGCCCTGCCCGGCACGAAGTCGAGGATGAGGCACGACGTCTTGCCCTCCGCGCAGCGCGTCCCGCGGCCAATCATTTGCACCAGCAGCCCGCGCGCACGCGTCGGCCTCACGAGCGCAATGCAGCTGGTCTCGGGACAGTCGAAGCCCTCGGTGAGCAGCATGGCGTTGCACACCACCTGCACGCGCCCGCCGCGGTAGTCGGCCAGCACCTGGGCGCGCGCCTCGCGCGACATGCCGCCATCCACGGCGGCTGCCTTCACGCCGTGCTCTCGCAGCACCCGCGCAAGCGCGTAGGCCTGCTTCACGCCGGCCACGAACGCGAGCGTGCGCCGTCCGTCGGCGAGCTCGGCAAGCGGCGCCGCCACCTCGTGCAGGACGCGCTCTCGGGTCAGCTCGCGCTCGAGGTCGGCAGCCACGAAGTCTCCGCGCTCGATGCCCACGTGCGAGAGGTCCAAGTGTTCGACCACCACCGAGCGCAGGTCGATGGGCGCGAGCCAACCCCCGCTGATGCCGGCGCCGAGCTCCATGCGGTAGGCCTCGGACTCGAAGGCATGGCGCAGGCCAACGCCGTCGGCGCGGTCGGGCGTCGCCGTCACGCCGAGCACCTTCGCCGGCTCGAAGTACGCGAGCACGGCTCGGTACGTCTTGGCCACAACATGGTGAACCTCATCTACGATCACCAGGCCGAAGCCGTCGGGCGCGAAGCTCTCGAGGCGCTTGCCGCGGAGTGTCTGCACCGAGGCCACTACCACCTGCGCGTCCCCCGCGCGCCGGTCGGCTTGCTCGATGCCCACCGAGAGCCCGAAGCGCGCGAGCGTGGCGGCGGCCTGGTCGAGCAACTCGCTCCGGTGCGCGAGCACCAGCACGCGGGCGCCAAGGCCGACGAAGTGCTGCGCCACCGCCGCGAAGCAGACCGTCTTGCCGAGGCCGGTCGCGAGCACGAGCAGCGTCGCGCGCACGCGCTCTAGCTCGGCCAGCACGCGAGCGCGGGCCTCGGTCTGGTAGGGACGCAGTTCGATACCTGCGACCCGCTCCAGCTCGACCTGTGCGGCGGAAAGATACCGCGGACTCATGCACCGTCTCCAATGCGACCGCGCTCGAGCATTCGCGCGACGTCGGTCACGACACACCGTCCGGCTCGTGGGCATGCAGCAGCTCGACGTAGGCCTCCAGTTGAACGTCGTAGTACTGGCGCAGCGCGCGCACGAGGCGATAGCTGGCCATCTGATCGAGCCCGATCGCGTCGATTACGTGCTGCGCGAGCTCGCGGTCGGCGACGCTGAACCGCCCGTCGAACGTGGTGAGCGCGACCATCGCGTCGTCGACCACCTGCAGGTCGAGGCGCGCGCGACCAGCGCACCAGGCGATGCAGCCGGTGTTCCAGTGCTTGAAGCTGTAGGGCTTGCGGTTCTTCTTGTCGCGCTTGATGCTGCGCCTTGGCTTGTGTATTCTCTTCACCGTCGACTCCGCGGTTGGGGAAGGCAAGCGGCTCGTCGGGTGCGGACCCTTCGAGCTGCAGTTACTTCAGTGCATCGCATCCGCGATGAACGATTCGAGTGCAGCGCGAGGGATCAACACTCTCGAGGATCCACCGTTTGCGAGCTTGGCCTTAGGAAGCAGACCGGTCGCAATCAGTCGACGGACTTTGCGGTCACTGCAGCGGAGCAACGTCGCTGCCTCACGAGCCGTGAGATGCTCTGGCAGCGGAGCACGCTCGGCCTCTAGTGCCCTAGCGACTGCGCCTTCAACGAGCGTTGCGAGTTCAACCTCCGTCAGCTGCACCAGCATGCGTGGGCCGCCCCTGGTCTCCATCAGGCCACCTCCTCCGCGCGGCGGTCTGGCAACGGCAGGCCCAACGCCTTCGCTGTGCGGCTCACGCGTGCGATCGTCGTCGACGTACAGCGCTCACCTGCGTAGACGCGCTTCACGGTGCGCGGGTCGACGACACACTCAGCGGCAATACGAAGCTGATCGGTAACGGTGAGCTTGGCTTTGCGCATTGTGGCGACTCCATGCACTTGGATGTCGCCTAGTTTGATGAGCCTCCCGTAGGGAAAGCTATCGTGGGGAGCTGCGCCCTAAGCTAGGTAGTTGCGCCCTAGCTTTCGCTTGCGACTCGCCTCCGGTTCTTGCTCGCCTCGTCTACTTTGCTCAGCGCGTCCTCGACGTTGTCGAGGTCGAACGCGTTCACCGTTGCCATGAGTTCCGCCGTCATAAAGCGCTCGGTCTTGACCCCGCGCCCGGCGTTGCCCGTGCTGCTCCGGTTGGTGGACACGGCAACAAGCTCAGCTGCCACGCGATCGCGGGCGAGGACGCCGAATCGGGAGTCGAGTCGCTCGAGTTGTACGATGAGGGCGCCGGCAGCAATGTCGGGAACTGTCGAATCGCCAGCGAACCTCTTCACGCTATCGATAGCTTTCTTCACAAGCTCGCGCGCGTAGCGAATCTTCGTAGTCTTCAAATCTTCCCGTCTGCCCGCTCCGTAACGGAGCCTTTCCGCGCGCTCGACGAAGTCACGAATCTGATCGTTGTCGTGAGTCAGAATCGTGAACATCAGGTCTACGACGTGCTCCCTGAGTAGAAGGAGGTGGTCCCTGTCAGAAGGCGCTCCCTTGTGCTTGCCGAGGAACGCAAGCAGTCGCTCGAAGTCCCCTACGCCGCACAGCAGCTCGGTCACACATGCCTCTATCGTCAAACAAGAGCGGCCCACGACCGCCGCTACAATTGCGGCGTTCTGCTTCATTTCAGCGAGCCTGGTGCGCAGTCTGCAGTTCAACTGGACCACGCGTTCAATCGGCAAGAGGCTCAACCACGTGATATGGTCGTCGTCGGTCATCACCTTGACCCCCGCCCCCGAGCGCCTGCCAGCGCTGCGTGGGGCTTCCTATGTCGACGCCACTATCCCACGGCTTCGTCCGCGCCCTCAACAGACCGGCGAGCGCCGCTGACCGAGGCAACGACGCGCGCCATGATGGGCTCGATCTGCATCGCCGCTTCGAGTGTGCGCGCCTCGCGGGGAATCCCGCGCAGCAAGCCAACGTACCGCTTTTCCGCCACGGTGACGCTATGCCCGAGTTGCTTCGCACTCCGAAACGCGCTCGCTGCCCCGAAGATGCCCGGTGCGTTCGTCAAGTACGTGCCGCACGTGCAGCGAAGCATCTGCCAATGGAACCTCGGGGCACCGTAGGTTATCCGCATGCGCCGTGCCGCGGCCTCGATCATCCCCTCCGTCATTCCGAACACCGAGCCCTTGCCCCCAGTACGCAATCGCATCTTCGCGAGCATCGGGCGCAGGTGCGTGCTCACGTCGAGCACAACCGTTCGCGCGTAGCGGGTCTTGACCTCCCCCCCAATCAAGTAGATCTCCCCAGCCGCAGTCCCGTCGTGATCGAGCGCATCAAGATCAACCTGACTCCAGTCGAGGTTGGCCGCTTCATTTAGTCGCATGCCGGTCATCAGAACGAAGGCAGTAAATGGCGCGATCGAATCGTAGCGATGCGTGGTACCACGATCGCGCTGACCACGATGCTCGTCGCGCGTCTCAGCGAACATCTCCGCGTCATGACGTAGCGCAGCGTCGAGGACGCGCTGACAGTCTCGCGGTTTCAAAAACTCGATCCGCTCCGTTACCACCGGCAACCGCTGTAGCCCGTCCTTCAGGTCATCATTGGTAACGCGCGGCAACAGATCTACCTTGCGTAGGTACCCAAGGATCGTGCGCACCTTACGCAGGTCGCCATTGATGCTGTGCGGCGCCCGCAGTTCGGAAGTAGCGATGCGGGCGCCACGTCCACGGCCCTTGCCGGTAGCTGCTGCGCTTTTTGGTTCGCAAACCACCGCCTCGCGAAAGGCCATGAGCCGCGCCCGGGTGAGGTCATCGCACGTCCGCACGCCAACCTTGCTCGACCACGCCATGAACTTGTCTCCCGCGGCGCCGTAGTCGAGTTTCGAGCGAGGGCTGAGGTGGGGGTGCGCCCGGAAGTATCTCTTCACGGCATCGCTCACCGCGGTTCCAGTCGCCCGTGGTGCGCCCGAGTCCAGCGCGAGCCGGCGCTTCGCGAGCTCCCGAGACTTCCACGCGGCCCATTTCTCCCGTTGCTCGGCGGTTCCGCTGTGCTCGGCCGGCAGGCTCGCCTGCCGCGACTTGCCCGTGTCCGGGTCGCTGTAGCGGGCCATCCACCCACTACGTCGCGCCTCGTTCGGTTTGATGAGCGTGACCCCGGGGTGCTTCGGTCCACGCCGCTTGCGTGCTGCCATGATCGCTTGCGTCCTTTGTGCTCGTATCGCGGCGTAAAACCGCACCGTCTGCTACCACGATGCTACCACAACATGGCGGCAAACAATGACCGTCTGCGCTGGACATAGCTTGACGATTACGCGACAAAAGCGCGGCTTTCCATCCGGCGCTTGGCACATCTTGCAAAGAGCGCCGCCCTTACAAGGCGGACGTCGCAGGTTCGACCCCTGTCCCGCCCACGAATGATTACGGGTAGTTAGGGCAACTCAGAGCAACCAAACGCGCTCGCTGCTACCACGGTTGCTACCACTAGTTGCCCGGCTGGGCGCCGCCCTCACGGCAAGGCGAGTGCTGCTGCCTGTCCAATGGGCACGGGGGTCAGCGCCCTGCTCGGCCCCGCGTGCCGAAAGGACACCCGGTGCCGAACTCGCGCACGGGCCACGTCGCCGGGCTCGGCTTCGAGCTGACCTACCCGACGCCCGAGGACGCGCAAAGCCGCTCGAGACCGGAGCCGAGCACGCCAACGCGCTCCGCGAGTCTCGACGCCATCCTCGCCGCCAATGGTTGGCAGGAGCGGGAGGGCGCCGACCGCGAGCGCCTGGAGCAGCTCATCACCCTCGTGGAGGCCTTCGAGCGGTGGCACCCTGACCACCGCATCGTCGACCCGTAGGCCGGTGCCAACCCCGACCTCAAGCCGGCGAAGCTACACCCCTGGTCGGCCTCCGAACCTCCCCGAGGTTTGCACGCGGCGCGTGCAAACTCCGTCGGCCAGCCGCGACCGCACCAGCTCGCCCTCTCACCCGCGCTGCATGTCTTCGCGCTGCATCCGTTCGAGGTCTTCCAACGCGACCCGCGTGTTGTGGATCTGGGCGCAGCGACGCGCGCCGATCCCGATGCTGTCCGGGTCGAGTCGCTGGAGTCGCTTGGCGATCAGGTCGGGCGTGTCGCGGCCCTCAGCGCTCGCGAGGTAGCGGGCTACCGCCTGCTGGTAGGCACTCACGGCCCCTCCTCACCGAAGCGCTTCTCGAGGTGCAGGCGCAGCGCGTGCACGCCTTCCTCGTCCTGCAGCAGGTGCCCTATGTCGATTGCGACGGCTTCGACCCGGGCGCAGATCGATGCGGGCATGGTGCGGCCTTGCTCGGACTGGAAGTACGCCTCGACGACGGCTTTCATCGAGCGGCTGGCCGGCGCGAGCGTCGGAGCAGCTCGCCCTCGACCAGCCGGTCCTTCCGCCAACTCACGGGCGGCACGTGCTCGCGCGTCCGCCGCAAGCGTCTGGGCTTCGCGCGCAGCGTGCTCGACGATCGACTGCGCGGTCGCCGCGCCATAGCCCGGCAGCGCGTAGGCACACCGAACGAAGTCGAGGATGCTGTCGGCCATGCGCTCCGCAAGTCGCTTGCGTCCGCGCCAGTGCTCGCGGCAGGTGATTGCTGCCTCGTAAACGTAGGCTGCGAGATCGACAACAAGAGGCCGCGGACACGCCGGCACCTCATCGGCGATCTCATCGAAGTCATCCCCGCAGCGGTGTCGGGCGATCAAGCCGAGCACGGACGTGGCTTCGGCGCGCGCGCCCGCGTCGGTCTCTGCTTGCGCGTACTGCGCCGCGAGCATCTCTAGGTGGTCGACGATCGCCCACGGTTCGACGCCAGCACGGACGGAGTCGCTGACCACGCGCGCAGCGATGAAGTCGCGTGCCTCGCAGCGAATGATTCCGTCGAGCCACTCTTCGTCGGGGCTGACCCCTTCCGTCACGTCGTAGCGTAGGGCCTCCATCACCGCGATCACGGTCTCGGCCGGGAAGAGGCGCTCGGCATTGGCAACGAGGGAAGTGCCCCGCAGGCCTCCGGCACACGCCGTCAATTGGGCACCCGTGGCTCTTCGTCGGACGCGACGAGTGGAACGTCGATCATCTCGGACACTCCCTCGCTCAGCGCGTCCGCGCGTCCGGCTGGAACGATAGCCACCACCTGCCCGACTGCGCGAGCGACAACGAGGTCGCAGCCACACTCATCGAAGAACACCGGCTCAAGCGATCCCGCGTCACTGCGCAGCCAGGCAGCGATCTCTCGGACCATCAGCGTGCCGCCAGGTGAACCGCTGTCGTCTTCCTCGATGATCGGTTCACCTTTGATGAACACTCGCCAGCCGCGTGCCGCGCCGATCAGCATCTCTGGCTGCGCTGCGATGCGGTGCGCCCGGTGCGATGTTCGAATGCGAAGGTCCTCGACGAGCTTGTCTCGCACCCCGTCCCGCGTTTTTCGATCGCTCTCCGACATGGCTTGCCTCCCGTGGTCGACGCGACCACTACCGCAGACACGCCGCGCGACGAAGAAAGCGGAGCGCGCGCGAGCACGCGCTGCAGACCGGCGCCCCAAGCTCGTATCGCCGCGTCTCGTGCGTCCGGCGCTCCGAGCTGGAGACGAAGCGGCGCGGCACCGAGACTGCGCGCGTTTGCGCACCTGGCCATTTCGGTTGGCCAGTTTCTGGCGAAGTGCGCCGAGATCCTGCCGCGCTGCGCTTGACGGGCGACGTGGGCGAGGGGGGAGGTCAAGCCGATGAGCGAGGTGATCGGTTCGCGGTTCGAGAATCAGGACAGGAGGCTACGCGGCCCTCGCCCGCACCAGCAGCGCGGCGAGGACCAGCACGTCACCCGCAGCTCAGCCATCCGGCCGCGCGAAGTCGGCCGACGTTGCCTGTCAATCGTTCGAACGCAGGGCGAGCTGAGAAGTTGGACCAGCGCATCGCCGCACCCATCATCGGGCGCAAGCAAGGGGATGCGATGGAACAGATAGACTATGACGAGTTCCTCCAGAAAATCGCGGTCGCCACAATCGCAGTCCTTCAGGAGAATCCCGATGACGTCAACGCTGTGGAACGCATCTCAGAGCGCTCAGGTTTTCCTGTGGCACACGTGAGACAAGTCTTGGGCGACGTCTGGGGCTTCCAAGGCACGTTCGGCGGCGGCCTCATGTACACCAGCTTCGCAATGGAAAAGGTGTTCGCAGCCTCCACGTCGGTTCGGATCTGTAGGCATGAGGGTTCGAAAAACGTCGTCAATGTGCACGGAGGAACTGGGGTGCAGGCCGCAGCAGGCGGGAACGTTTTCGGTACGCAGTCGATCACGATCACGGGGCAGGACGCATTCAATGCCCTCGAGCAAACGATTGAAGCCTCCTCCCTCGCACCGGAGACGAAGGCGGAGGCTCGCAGTCTACTTCGGCGCGCATGGGACCTCGCCGGTCCGACGATCGTCAAGACCGCTATCGAACTGTCGACAAAGCAGCTGCTCTGAGATGCGCCTACTTGCCGGCCAGCATGCGCTCGAACGCCATCTTGGGCGCGAACGGTGGAAAGGTGGCAACCGCCAACATGGTGTTGTTGGTGGAGCGCGCCGAGAGACCGCAAGCGCAGTTGAACAGTTGAAGTGTGCAACTGAACTGGCGGCGTCGAGGCCGCTCAGGCAGTTGCGGAGTTGAAGTCTGCAACTGGCGTTGACTCGCGGCCGCTCGAGCCGACGTGGCACTCGTCAGCGAGCCCCGCAATCGCCGCTGACGCTCGTGAAACGTCGACAACGACCGAGGTCAACCACCGCGACTGCTGGTCGGCGCGAGTTCCGCAGCGCCGGCCTGCGCAGGTGGCAGCGTGGACTTGGCTACCTGGCGCACCTGCCACCGCGTAGTTTGCTGGCGGAGTCAAGAAACCGTACACAGGGCTCGCGATGCCTCGGCTACGATCGTCATCGTGCCTTCGGTCTGCGATGTGCTGCTGTAGGATTCACGCCGCCATCTACGCAGAAGCGTTGGCGGTCCTTGATCTCTAGATTACATTACGATGAGAACAAGCCATGGCACAGGATAGCACCGGCAAGTCGAAGTCTGAGGAGTCCCCACCGAGGGTCGAGAGGCCACGCCCATTGACGTTGACGCCTGACCAAGTGCGCGAAGGCTGGGTCATCAAGACGCAGGGCGGCATGCAGGTCAAGGTCTTGGATCTCCGGCAGATCGAGACCGTGCGGTTGACGCCCAAGAAGGGCTGAAGAGCCCGCCCATTGGGAGCCCGATTGGACAAGGGTCTCCTCTACGGCGGCCAGCTTGGCAGCCTGGCAGCGGCTACAGTTGCCGGTCTGAGCGAGGCCTACGAGATGCGGGACGCGATGGCTTCGGGCTTAGTGCTTGCGCTTGCCGGGCAGCTCACGTCGTTCCTGGGCGGGCACCGCATTTCGCGTGCCAGCGCCGAAGCTCTACTGGACGAGCACGATCGGATTGCGCGGGCTGTTGTGCGCTTCATCGCGCAGAAGTGCTTTCGCGTGCCCCCTCCGGGCACCGTCCTAAGGGTTCCGCCGTACCGGGCTACTGCCCTCATGCCGGACGTGTCAGACCAGGCGATCACACCGCGCTGGCGCGCGTATTCCGGTGAGCAAGTCACGAAAGCGAACTCGAAGGTGTCGTTCGCCAGAGGCGATCAGCTGGCTGGCTTCTCTTGGAATGCGGACGACGCCAACCACCTACAGATCCGCGACAACCTGCCAACCGTTGGCGACATGGGGAATGACGTGAATGCCTGGAGAGCCGAGTGGATGGCCGAGGGGGTGCCGAGCCGAGTTCTCGAACACATGGGCAGCGACGACTCGCGGGGATACCGCTACATGGAGCACGTGCGCTCCATCCTCTGCTTCCGAGTGAACGTGGGCAAGTGCTGCATGGTGATCGCGATCGACAGCACCCTGCCGAGTGCGTTCGATTCCGCCAACCTTATTCTGGGGCGAGCGATCGGGGAGACCATTGCGCTTGCCCAGTTCGTCGGAGAGCAGGTCGTCGCGGGGTAGAACTGGAGTCACGCGCGCCGACGAGGCTCGCCCATTGTCGTCATCGCATCCACGCGTGGCCGCAACGTCTCAGTTCCCGATCCGCTCCATGGACTCGACGCCGTTGGTCTTGAGGGCGAAGTCCTTCGGGCGAACGACGACGATGAGCTGGCCTTCGCTGAGGTCGTTGTCGATGGTCTCGAGCCGGCTATTGATGCGCTCCCACTACCCGCGGGCACTCGACGTGATCCGATAGCGACCGGGCTGGATGATTCGCCGCCTCAGCGCTGGCCTGGAGCGTCTCAACACGATGCACGTCGCGGTGCTGGGCTCCCGTCGCCAACCTCGCGGCGTGCTGACGTCACCAGTGGAGCACGACGGGCGTGGTTGCCACGGGCCTTGCCGATGCTCGGGTGTGCTTGCGCTTCGCGAGCCATACGCCCCCTGACACCAGGAGGGCGACGGCAGCGCTCGCGAGTACGCAGGTGACGACACTCACCTGGAGTCGTCGGTCTTGCCGCTCGTGGGGGTCGGTGCACGCGGCGTCTCGGCACTGCTCAACCTCACGCGCCCGCTGGTGTCCGACGTAGGCGCTGCCGAGCGACGTCGCCGCGAGCAGGGAGCCGGTGAAGAGCAACGCACGCGGGCCCCGCAGGGCACTCGCCTCTTCCGTGCGGTCCCAGACCTGCTCTATCGAAAGGTCCGCCGCTTGCGCCAGCGATGGTTCGAGCGCCATGAGGAAGAACGCGATCCACAGCCATCCTGCCAAACGCATGCTCGACCTCGATGCAGACCCCGTGGGCCCCGCCACCAGTTGTCCACGTGCTATCGCGCGTGCCTCGGGCTGTGCAACTCTGCGTCACCCGTATCGCCTTGGTTTCGGTTCGCAGCAGACGCCGCAAGCCGGCGCCCGGTGAGCCGGCTCGCAGCTCTCATCCTTCATCGCGAGACCACGCCCAGTCTTGGTAGATCGAACATTCGACCCCGGGTGCGCGATCAATAGGGCGTGCACGGCGTCACACCCCTCGACGACGCGTGAGCGGGCGTGCTCGTCGCCTCCTGAGGTGCATGGGGATTGTGACCCTCCCGCGCCTCTCCGATCCTCGCCCATCGCGAGGCGCGTCCGACCGACCGATGGCCATCATCAAAGCCAGCGCGCGTCGCCATCGACCAGCTGGCGCGGCAACACACAACCGTCATCGTCATGTGCTCGAGTGTGGCCGACTCCGCCTACACCGTCAGGACGTCGCTCTCCGAGCACCTACCCTCAGCTTGGCGCGTCATCGACATGCACGAGGTGCTTCGGGGTCGAGGTTGAGGCCCGCGTCTTTCTTCGCCCATGTGCGTGCTCCGGCGACGCAGCCAGCACCGTTGTAAAAGTGACTAAATGCAGTGTGAACTGCGCTTCATTCGTGCGCCCGGGCATGCTTCCTGCTGTTCGTCCGCTTGGCACGTGCGGCGGCACAACTTGGCGCGCGCCTTGGAGTGGACGTTATGCAACACACAAGATGGGTGGCGGTTGGTCTCATGGCGTTGTTCGCGCAGATTGCCTCGACGAGCTGCACCGACGAGCACACAACGGACGTCGATCTTCGGGACTGCGGCAACCTCGACCTCCTCGCATGCGCTCAAGCGAGCGGCTGCGAGGTGCGTGCCGGGAGTCTGGTGGACGAAGCGCAGCAGTGCATCGGCCAGAACGCGCCCGTCGGTTGTATGACGAGCGTGGCTCGTCGGGGAGGCTGTGACGACGCCATCGGGTACGTTCGAGACCGTCAGGGACGCCTCTGGAGGTTTAGCGATCTGTGTCTCCCCGAAGGATTGGAGCCAGTCCAGGACCAGGACGCGTGGACTCGCTGGGAATCATGTGACGTGCCCGTCGCAACCCCTGACATGCCCTGCGCGAGTCTCTCGGTTGGCGGCTGCCTTCGCGCTACGCACTGCAGTGTGGTCGAGGCACGTTTTGTCGTGCAACACCGTGAGTGCGTCGAGGACGAGCTCGTGGAGCTTGCCTGCGCCGACGCCACACAAACCTGTGAGCCTGGATTGGGCTACGGACGCGATGGTCAGGATCGCGTTTGGCAGTTCTTGAACCGCTGTGTACCGCCGCGCTTTCAAGTCGTTATGCCGACGGCTGCGCAGCCTTGGAGCAACTGGGGATCCTGCAGTCGTTCGTGACTTGGCAGTCGGCCTTCGAGACCCGAGTAGCTCCTCCTCATTGTCGACTGGCGTCGTGTATGCGAACACGCGCACCGCCGGCGTCGAGCCAAGGCCGAGGCTGCGGAGCAGAAGCGCCTCGCGCGCAACGAGTACACGCCCGCCAGGCGCGCGCAGCAGACCCAGCAGGAGGCTCCCCACGCGCCTTCGCGCCGCAAGCGCCCCACGGACATCGAGACCGTCGAGGCGCCCGACACTGCGCCTGTGATCCCGCACGGCAGCACGCTCCTGTGCCTCGCAGCTCGATTGAACCGGGAGTGCATGCGGTACCGGGTCGTGACGCTGGTGGTGGCGGGGCTGGTGGCGTGCGGCGTGGCGGACGTGGCGGTCATGTGAATCTCGAGCGCTGTGACCAGCTGCGCGTTGGTGATGCCCATCGGTGTCGCGGTTAGAGGCCCGCGTCTTTCCTCGCCGATGTGCATGCTCCGGCGACGCAGCGAGCATCGTTGGGAACGCATGATGGGGATGCTCGGCAATCAGTCGGGATGAGCGGGCACAGTTCGGCTTCGAGCGCCTGTTCAAATGCGAGGCCGGCATCGACGTTGGCGATCGCAATCGGGTAAGGGCAGTCCGTTATGCTGATGCCCCTAGACGGACACTCTAGCCGCGGCAACGAGGAGAGAGTGCAGTCGGAGTCGACCGAACAGCTGCGTAGACTGACCATAACTGGATCTCTAAAGAGCCGCTTAGAAACGGCTTCAGCGGCCGCTTGGCACGTTGCGAAGGAGCCTCCGTCGACGCCGCCGTCGAGCTGCGAGCGGTCCGAGGAATCGTCATCGCACGCAGCACTCCATCCGACCAGGACGACAACCATTCCAGTAAGCAGCTTCTGTGATCGCATTGTTTTCTCCGGATTGCCGGTTGATCCGGCAGAAATCGAGGCACGTACCGAGTCCATCGCGAGCAGCACGTCAGCGCTTTCGATCGCAGTACAGCACCGAGGCGTCGGGGCACGGCGGCGTGATCACGCCCGCCACGAACGCGTGATCCTCACACGAGGAGCCGGTGATGCGAAGTGGGACGTCGTTATACCGTCCCGCGCCGACCAGGGCTCCGCCGTCGAGCGTGAAAGTGTAGTAACCCCCTGCCAGTCTGAGCGCGGGCGAGTGAACCTGCGCGAACCCGCAGCCTTCGGCCCGTGCCAAGTGATCCTGCGGATTGATCGGCACGCCGGCGTCTCCTGCATCGGCGCCCATCACCGACGCATCCAGCGACACGGCTCGGCACGTCGCCCGCTCAATGAGATCCGCTTCGGAGGCTGGACAACCGGTCTGGCAGAACGTGGCGAGTGAGACGTACGAAGCGACGCCTCCCCCGGCATCGTACGCGGGGGGCTCGAGATGGCGATACGGCTGCTTTGGACACGAAGTCGAGGTCGCTTCGTCGTCGTCGCCACACGCGGCTGTCCGCGCCAGCCATGCCAAATCGACGATGCGAAGCGAAATGGATTGTGAATGCCTAAAGTGCGGCGCGCGCATGTGGTGAGGATAACCGGCCTGTCGCCCTGCTCGCCTCTTTTCGAGTTCGTGGCGTCGCGTCCGCCCGGTTCATGGGCTCAGCGCCTCTTCGCTGACTTCGATGCGGGTGTCGCGCACTCTCGCTCAAGCTGATCTAGGCCGCGCACCAGAGCCATGCGCAGCACTTCAGAGCGCACCGGGGCTCCAGATGCCCTTCCGCTGTCGAGCTGGGCAAGCGCCGGGATGAGCCGGTCGGCGCGGTCGAGAATCGCCTGCGGTACTCGTAGGCCGGTCATTGCTGACTTGGTCATGTCGTCCCCCTCCTGATCAGACTGCAACGGCGCCCAGGCGCTCGAGCAAGCGCCGCACGGTCGTTCCATGCCAGCGCTTGCCGCGGGCCGGAAAGCCCTCTTCGTTCAAGACGTCGGCAATGCCGTTCGCGTAAAAGCCAGCATCGCGCAGCTCGCAGATGCGAGTGAGCACCGCCTGCTCAGCTGCATTCGTTACCAGCTGCTTGCCATCGTCGCGCACTCCGAAGCCGATCGGCACGGTGCCAAGACGCTCGCCACGACTGCGCTTGATGGCGAGAGCCGCCGTCGTGCGGCGCTGAATGAGCGCGCGCTCGTACGCTGCGAAGGCGTCGACCATCACCGCCATGAGGGCACCTTCCGCGCCTTCGGTGCTGCCCACGCCATCAGCGGAGACGATCCGCGCGCCCTTGCTCTGCACGAGCCGCTCGACGGTGGCGGCGATCACCACGTCGCGCGCGAGGCGGTCGCGCTTGGCCACCACGAGAATGCCGGCGTTGGACGTCTCAAGCGCAGCGAGTGCCTCGATCAGCGCCGGACGATCCGCCAGTTCGGCCCCACCAGACACGCCGACGTCGCGGTGCACCGAAACGACGTCGATGCCCTGAGCGCCTGCCCAGCGCTGAACGGCGGCGAGCTGCGCCTCAGGGCCGAGCTGCTGATCGTCGGTGCTGACACGTAGGTAACAGACGGCGCGTTTCGGATCGGTGCTGGGCTTGGTACGGCGAGCCATGAGAGCGATCGTATCCGTCGATGCACCACGCTTGCACCACAGATGCGACGCGTTGGTAAGGACGTCAACGTGTTGGCTGCCCATGTGGCTCGAAGTACTACCGCGTTGAGCTGGTCGGTGCGCCCGCCCGTGACTGCTGCGCTCAGGCGACGAGCCAGTAGTAGCGGCGGGCCTGCCGGATCTGCGTGTCGCTCGGCGCTGGAAAGAAGAGATCTGACTCTGCGAGCCCATCGCGCTCGAGCGATTGGAGCGCGTGCCTGGTCTCGCGCACGCGCATTGCTCGGTCGCTCCCCGAGAGTGAGTCGGCGACTTCGCCAACGTAGCTACGGCCATGAACGGCCAGGTACGCGAGCACATGCGATCGCACGCGCGCCTGGCGACGGGCGATTCCCTGCAGAGTCTGCTTGATCTGCGCCGTAGGCATTATCGAGATGATGCCAGGTGGGACAGCAAGGTGGCGCTCTCACAGCTTCGGTACGACGGGCTGAGCGCCTTCAGCAAGTCGCCCCTGCGGCCAGCGTGGTACCGCGACTGCTTGCTGCTTCGAGACGATGCGGGCGGCTCGCGCAGCGCACGCGCGCTGTTCGAGCCCCATCCAAGCGGTGCGCGGCGACGGCGAGCAGGTATGGGTGGTGGTCAAGCGGGTATGTGAGGCGCTCGGACTCGACGAAACCGGGCAGCGCCGGAAGCTTGCTGACAAGGCATGGGCAGTTGCAGAGTTGAAGTCTGCAACTGCCCTTGACGGGAAGGCTTACGAAACGCTCTGCCTCTCGCTGGACTCGCTGCCCATGTGGCTGGCCACCATCGACGTGAAGCGTGTCAAGCCTGAAGTGCAGCCGAAGCTCATCGCTGCTCGTTGGGCCATCGCCAGCTCGGTCGCAGCCGCGAAGTCGTGCCCTCGGTGCCGTCGGTGAGACACTCGCCCGATGAAGCGATGGAGCCTGGTGGTGGCCGTAGGAGGCGCGGCTGCGGCGTGCAGCAGTGATGCCGCTGGGGAGATGCTGCGCGACGCCGGAGAGCTGATCGCCGATGCAGGAGCGTGGCTGGCGGGCGCCGGTGCGCGTGGTGATGGCGGCGCCCAGGCGCAGCCGAGCGCTGTCGAGGCGCGCTGCGACAAGGTCTACGAGTTCGTCGCCGTGAATAAGTCGGGCGGCGTGGTCTCATCCACGACCACGATGACGCGCTGGTACGCCGAACTCGCGATGGACACCAGCGGAGTGATCGGCGTGGACGCCCTCAAGTGCGGTCACGAGGCCCATGGGGCGCAGACAGCGATCTCCTGCTGGGAAGGTGCCACGTGCACAGGCCAATACTTCCCCCCGCTGGTCGACTGCCAGGCTTCCTCCTTCGCCGACGTGGCGCCCGGGTTCATCCGCATCGACTGCGGCTATCGCCAGCGAGTGGACTACGCGAGCGCGGCTACTGCGGACGTCGACAACGGCGACTTCTTCAAGACGGTGCGTGTGACCGTCCGGCGCTGAGTGGCTCGCTCACGCGCCCTTCACCTTCTTAGCCGCGGTCGACAACACCGAGCCGCCCAGGATGCCGCCCACAGTCGTGCCGGACTGCGTGGTGGAGCTGCCCGCAGTGGTCACCGTGTGGGTGTGCCCATGGATGGCAGCCTCGATGGCCTTCTCGACCAGCGGAGCGAGCGCCAGGGCCAGCGCGCCAGCCTCGCCGCCGAGCACCACCGTCCCATCTGGTTTGATGCGGATGGTGGCATCCGTCTTGAGGTTGCCGATCACGATGTCCGTCGCGCTGACGTTGGTGAGCTTCAACTTGTCGGGGTACCAACCGGGCCTGGCCATACAGCCATTCAAGCCGTGAGGCATGGAGATGCCTGGTGGGCTGACCTCGCCCTTGTCGCGCCAGACCAGCGTCGACTGCTCGGCGCACTGGACCTCCACGAAGTCGCCGGGCTTGATGGGCAGCGCGAAAGCTTGATCGCCAGAACGCGGCCACTGCACCGGCACGTCGTAGAGCGTTGGCAGCGTCTCGTACCCAAGCGCACCCTCGTCGTCTTGCAGCTCGCGCATCAGCTGCGGCTCGACGTCGACCGTCTGCGCCGCGACGTCGTACGCGAGCACGCGCGCAGGGAAGCACGTGTGCAGGCTGCGGCGACCGGCTCGAAGTACGGCGTCGAGGGCCTCGCGCTGGGTGGGCGTCGTGCTCATCCAATGTCCTCACTTCACTCGGGCGCTCTCGGCGCCGACGTCGGGGGTGCTCTCGTAAGGCTTCGTGAACGTCGCCGGGGCCCCGGCGCCGCCAGTCAGCGATGCCAGCGTTGCCTTGATGGCCTTCAGCTCGGCCTCGACCTTGTCGGCGCGAGCAATGGGATGGGCGCCGTCGACCGTGCCCAGCACGATGGTGCCGTCGGCTTGGATGCGAACCGAGGCGCTTCCATCGAGTTTGCCGATCACGAGGTCCGTGGTGCTGATGCTCTCGAGCTTCTCGGCGTCAGGGAACCACCCAGGAATCGCCACGCAGCCGTTGAGGCCGTGCGGGTCGTTGAGCCCTGGATGGGCAGGAGCATCTCCGCGCGAGCGCCACAGCATCGTCGACTGCTCGGCGCAGAGCACCAGCACCCAGTCGCCAGGCTCGACAGGCAGGAGCACGCCGTACTTGCTCGTGCGCAGGGCCATGAAGGGGACATTCAGCAGATCGGGCAGCTGCTCGAAGCCCCACGGCTCTGACGGCTCGTCGTTCGGCACTTCCCGAAGCAGTGCCGGGCGCACATCCACCGTCTGCGCGTCGGCGTCGTAGGCGAGCACGCGCGCAGGGAAGGCCGTGTGCAGTTCGGCGCGCATGTCGGAAAGCACGCGGTCGATCACCTGCCTCGGACTCGGCGCAGTCATGACAGCTCCTTCGGCGGCTCAGTATCCGAGAAGTCTCTCTCACGCATCTTGCGGTCGACGACCTTCACGCTCTCCGCACACGTAAGGAGACACCCCTGCATCGTCGCGATGGCACGGCTGATCACCTCACGAGGATGGAGGCCTTTGACGCCGCGAGGGAAGGCCCCGACCACGGTGTGCGTGATGGTTCCGTCAGGAGCGATGCTCAAGACGGTGGTTCCGTCCTCGTGACGCACCTCGATGTTTTCAGGGTTGAACTTCAACTTGCCGGTCATGAGTCCTCCTCTGTGCGTCGGTTCGTCTTCTGGAGCTTCGTGGTCGCTCCCTCCGCGCGCGCCGCTGCCTTGTGAAGACTTCACAAGCTCGCTTGCTCACCAATCGGCACACGCGTTCAACGGTCGGTGTTTCTGTCCGTATGCCGCCGCACTGGCCGGCTTCGGTGCCGCGCTCAGTCACGTGCCGCCTGCATCCACAGCTCGCTGCGTATCAGAGCGCTTTCGACTTCTCTGGTCGCGCTCCAAAGCATCGCGCACGCGACGGCGACGTCTCCGTGCCGGCGAACCGTTCCCCCGTCCGCCTTCACAAGCACAGCGCTCGGAAGCTTCGGGATGCCCTGCACGCGCTTGACCGCCGTGAAGTCGGCGCGCACCTCTTCGTCGCTGGGGAGGCGGATCTTGCCCTCCTCAAACGCGGCGCGCAGGGGCGGCCAGCTCTCGAGATGCCATCGCTCGCCGATCTTCACTTCGACGACACGGCTTGTGCCGTACTTCTGTGCACAGACCTCTGCGAGGTAGGCGCCGTTGCCGGTCGCGTCGAAGTGAGCGCGCCGGAACCTGGGCAGCTTGTCGAGCAGATAGAATGCGATCTGGCGCTGCTGCTCGAAGGGCACATTCGATAGCTCGATGAGAAACGGGACGTCACGTGTGAGATCACTCTGCAGAGTCCCGGGCATCAGGACGCTCAAGTCGGAGGTCCGCCCAAAGTCAACGCCGAGAAAGTGCGTGCGGTCGCGTGGGAGCTTGGCGATGCATGGCCCGACTTCGGCTTCGAGCCAGTCGCGCACGTGCTGCTCTCTGTCGCGCTCAGGTCGCCCAGTGAACTCGCGCGGCAAGTAGAGGCGCAGCACAGGGCGGCCCATCACCATGCGGCTCTCGATGACGTCGCGGTTGAAGTACGTGAGGCCGCCGCGACTCGGAGCGCAGTCGAGTTCCTCGTCGGCGTTGTCGCCCATCTCCGCGCGAAGCTCCGCCTCCCACCGCCGCTCCGCCTCGGGCGACCATGCGCGGCCCTGGATCATGGCAATGCGCCGGTACAGTCCATCCGCCAGCGCAGCGCGCAGCGTGACCCGGTGGAGCGAGTGCGGCTTCTTGCCAGCTCGGATGTCCTCGATTAGCTGGTTGAAGGGGCTGTCGATGCCGTTGTGCGTGGAGATGACCCACACCTGACCGCCCCACGTGAGAGTGGCGGTGGCTGCCTTAAGTAGGCCCTGCAGGTCGTCATGGAAGGCGGCCTCGTCGATGATGATCAGGCCCTGCTTGCCGCGCAGGTTCCGAGGCGCACTGGTCAGCGCCGAGATGCGCTTGCCCGATGGAAACGAGATCTGGAACGCCTTGACGCCTTCGAGCCTTCCGCCTTCGTCCCCGGGAAGAACCACCGTAGCGTACGCGCCAGCAAACACGTTGAGCGTGCGTGCCGCCTTCTCGCATTCGAGGATGAACTCCTTGGCGCCATCCTCGTTGTACAGGATGTACCAGACGTCGAACTTACCCTGCGAAGCACGCAACACCGAGTGCACCGCGCTTGCGTACGTGATGCCTACGCGACGCCCTTTCTCGCAGACCCGGAAGTCCGAAGGGTCGAGCACCCAGCGCTGCTGGTAGGGCAAGAGCAGAGCATGCTCGGAGTACTCGGTGCGTGGGGTGTAGTCCTCCATTAGTCGCCTCGATGGAGCGGCACCACTTCGCAGCCCTGGGCAGTATCCTCCGCTTCACGCGGTTCGTGCGCTTCACGGTCGCGCTCGCCGAGCAGCGCCTTGCGCATGAGCTGGTCGGCGGCCTCATCCGAAAGCGCGAACGACGCGTTGAGGGTCTCGATGGGCCGCCCGTCCGCACCCGTGTGCTCGATCCGCGCCTTGTCGCCGTACAGGTCCGGGCGGAACGCCTTCAGCAACTTGAACGCTGTGTTCACGTCCCCCGCTCGTGCTGCCTTGATGAGGCCCAGCGTCAGCTCCGTGTTGCGCTTCGCGGCGGCGCGCTCGACCTCGTACCAGAGCGTGGCGAAGGGCTCCTCTCCAGCAAGCGCCTGGCGGCGCCATTCGTAGAACGAGCTTCGAGAGACGCCTTCCGCAGTGAAGGCGGTGAGCTCGTCCAGGCCGAGGGCGACGAGGTGCGTAATACGCGCCTGGAGTTCCTCGGTGAGCTTGCTCGTTCTACCCATGGTCTGGCTCGTCCTACACGTGGGTTGCTGGACCGTTCAGAGCTTCGGACAGTGTAAGGCGACGTTGCGCCGGACCGCGTCCAGAAATGCATGAGCTCGGGCGGCTGCGGCGACATCTCGAGCGCCCGTCCACGGCGCAGGACGAATCACTGCCGCCGCTCTGTCTGCCTCGCCGCTCGCCAGTCCAGCAGATGCCTCGGCAGTGGAGCCAGTGGAGGCAGTGGAGACGTTTCCGAATAGCCGACACATATGCACTCGCGAGGGCCGATCGGGAAAGGTATCCACCGACTCCACTGACTCCACTGGCACCTTGCATCACTCGTCCCCGCTGCGGCGGTCGTCGGACACCGCTCGGAGGCCGATTCCGAGGTAAAGCCGACCGCTTGCACGCTCGACGCGTTGATAGCCGCGCGCGACGAGCTCAGCCCCAAACTCGTTCGCGCTCACGGCGCGCTGGCCCCCGTCTTCACACCAGCGCTTGTAGGATGCGTACAGAACACCCGCTTTGACCGTCGCAGGGGGCGTTTTGATGGTGTTTTCGCTCAGGAAGGAGGCGACCACATCCTCGCTTGCCCGATAGCTCTCGGTCTGCTCCCGAACGACAGCAGGCGCCGCAAGCCCTATGGTCGCCCACTCTCTTGCTCCTTCTACGATCCAACGCAGCACACCGGGCGCTTCCGCACGAATGGCATCCGCGAGCTGAGCGTCACGCCGCTCCTCGGGGATGACTACATCGAAGGGCACGAGCTGAACGCGCCGCCAGAGCGCAGCATCCGAGGCGTCTGCCCGCGGCTTGTAGTTCGAGAGCATCACAAGCTTGTGCGTCGGCGCGAACGTGAAGAAGTCCTGCCGCATCTGGCGCGCTGTGAGGCGGTCACCGCCTGTGAGCAGCTTGACCTTGCTGGCGTCGAACCCAGCGCCTCGCTTCGTCTCATGGACGATGACGAGTCGAGAGCCGACGCATGAGGCCACATCGGTGGGGTGCGGCTCATGATTGCCCGTCTGCACGATGAGGCTGGCGGGACCAGGGCGCGCGTACGCGCCCAAAACGAACGTCACCACGTCCGCGAGCACGCTCTTCCCGTTGGCACCCGGCCCCCACAACACCGAAAGGACATGCTCGCGCACCACACCCGTTGCCGCATAGCCGAAGAGCCGTGCCAGGTAGCGCCGCACCTCCTGGTCTGGCTGCACCTCGTCGAGGAAGCGATGAAACGTTGGCGCTTGAGCCGACGGGTCGTATGCAACCGGGCATGTGCGTGTGATGAGATCGCTGCGGTCGTGCGCACGTAGGTCGCCGGATCGTAGGTCCACCACGCCATTGGCAACGTTCAGCGCATAGGGGTCGCGATTCGCATCATCGGGCAAGAACACCAGACCTGGCGTGCTGCGAGCAAGGTTCAAGATGGCCTCGACCCCTCCCGCCGATCCAGCGCGCTTTGCTGCCTTGAAGAGGTTCTGGTCCAGGCGCGTCGCCGCTTCTCCCGCGAGGGCGCGCGCGATGTTCTTGACGAGCTCGCGTGACTGCTCGACCTCATCCTGCACCCAATGGGTCCCCGTCCACGTGTGCCAGCCGCCGAGCTGCGCGCAGTAGCGAACCTCGCTGCCATAGCGCTCTACAAGCCTCTCTGCGATGTCGAGTTCGGTCTGCTCCCCCTCCATCGGCTTCGGCTTTCGCCTGCGTGTCCCTGGAGACGGCATGTTCACGACTGTCATGCGGCCCTCGTGATTCCCGCTGCTTGGCGAGCCGCTTCGAGCTCATCGATCGAGAACTC
>Ga0307283_10000021_pt1 | contig 21506 bp, 17 predicted proteins | sample ER_DNA_122_FD_194487 | JGI IMG/M metagenome (GOLD analysis project Ga0307283, IMG submission 194487) | Bulk soil microbial communities from the East River watershed near Crested Butte, Colorado, United States - ER_DNA_122 | ecosystem: Environmental > Terrestrial > Soil > Floodplain | place...
TACTCGGCAGGCACGTCGGACGGTTGCGCCACGACGTGCTCAATCGACCAGTGATCCGAGCCTGCGGCGAATATCTCTATCTCGCCGTAGAAGTCGTTGTCCGTGAGGGTGCGGGTCCGCCCGATAGTGTCCTTGCGGTCCCAGAACAGAATCTTGCGCCCGATCACCGTGTAGTCCATGCCGCCTCGGGCGAGGTTCTGCACGTGCTCGAACACCGTCATCTCGAACGCCTCCGTCACGGATCGCGTCAGCACTTCGCCGCTACGGACTTCCAGGTGCGGCAGGACGTTCGCGGGCGGGTCGAGGCTTTCCCAGCGCGGCACCGTGACATCGTGCGTCGCGGTGCCGGTGCCGACGCTCATCACGTAGGGCGTGGTCAGTTCGTATTCCAGGATTTCGCGGGTGCGGTCCAGCATCAGCGGAGGCCCGCCGCCGTCCTCGTTCGGCCATGCCTTCGAGAGCGCCGTGTACTTGAGGTATTCCAGCACGTCGTGAGCGAGCAGGGTCGCGCGGTCGCGGAACCATGCGACCTGCACGATGGGGCCTTCCCACACGCGGTCGCCGTTGCGGAACAGCACCAACTCATGGCGGCGCGGCTCGATGCGCCCCAGCACGTCCGCCTGCGCGACGCACGCCTCGCCGGTGACGGTGATCTGCGCAGTGCTCAGCCCGTCCAGTTCGCGGTTCCATTCGACCTCGGCCACGTCTACCAGTTGCCACAGCCGCCGCACGCCGCCCCGGTCGTAGATCATCGCCTGATGAACCTGGATGCAGTCTTGGTTGACCCGGCGCGACCTGATCTGTTCGCCCGGAGTGATCGCGCCTGCCACGTCAACTCCTCCGCTGGGTCAGGGCAATCTCGACCTCGACCGGGGGTGCGTCTGCCGGAACGTCGAAGGAGGCGAGGTAGCCGAGGCCGCAGGACAGCACCGGCCAGGTCGCGGGTTCGCCGTTCGAGCCGTAGAGAAGGTGGTCGGCGCGCAGGCGCGGGCCAAGGCCGACTTCGGCCCACACCCGCTGATCCACACCGTCAATGAGCAGGGACGAGTTCGCGGGCAGGTACGACACGATCTGTTCGCTGATCCAGTCACCGATGAACACGTCGGGGGCCTGGTCGAGCGGGTTGGGGTAGATGCGGATGCGGACCTGCCGCGCAGGGGCATCACCGATGTGCAGGGCGATGGTCGGCACCATCGTCAGCCACTCAGTCACGTAGGTTTCCGGGATGACCGCCCAGTACCGCGACCACGTGCCCACGTCGATGATGCAGATGTCGTCAATGGTCGGCGGGCGGGGAGGGGCAGGCGGGCGTGGGCAGTCGGGGTCGGCCAGCGGGTCGTAGGAGGCCACTTCGAGAGCACTCGCGCTGGACACCGAGGCGTGCGGGGTGCCGTCCCACTGGAAGTCCCACTCGCCGGTATCGGGGGTGTCGCCGTCGAAGTACGGGTACGGCTCGCCCAGGTTGATCGCCGCGCCGTCGAGGCGGAACGCATCGCCGCCCTTCCAGGCAACCCAGCCGTCACCGGCCACGTCCATCACGCGGACGATGGCGGTGACCGCGCCTGCCGGTGCCACGCCGGAGGCCATGAGCCGCGCCCAGCGCCCCGGCTCCACGACTTCCGATTCCCCCATCACCGGGTTGCCGATAGCCCCGCCGCTTGAGTTGTAGAAGCGGAGGTAGGCCGCGAGCCGCTGAGCGCGGCTGACCTTGACGTGGATGGTGCCGTAGTAGGTGCCGTTCTCGATGACGGCGGCGGGGAAGTTCGGGTCGATGCCCGCTGTCACCCCGCCTGCGGCTGTCTCGTCGGCGGTGATCTGGACGCGCACCGCGTAGTCGCCGGTCAGCCCGGAGTCGGTGACCCGCGAGTATGCGCCCCCGGCCCCATTGCTGAACGAGGCCGTCCAGCCGTCAGGGCGCTTGCCGACCGCCTCTGACGTGGACTTGCCTGCCGTGCCGCTCCATCGGTAGTCCACGTCCGTCTTGTCGGCGGTCGAGCCGTCGAAGTAGACGCCCGGCTCGGTGTTCGGGTTCGGCTGGGTCGCGGTGATCCAGCCCGTCCACGGCGACTGGTAGGCATCCACGAACGCGCTTGCCCGCCACTCGTACACGGTGCCCGGGCCGAGGTTCGTGATGGTGCGCGGCGTCGTCGTGGTGTCGCCTGTTGCCACGGCGGTCTGGCCCTTGACGCGCCGCTCCCATCGGTACTTCGTGACACCGCTGACACCGCCAGGAGGCGTGAACGTCAGCACCGCCTCGGACCCGGTGGGCTTCGGCACGACGGTGAAGCCCGGCGCGACCGCAGGCATCGTCACCTGCGAGAGCGTGTCGGACCAGGGGCCAGCGCCGATGGCGTTGCGGGCGCGGAAGCGGAAGTGGTGCCCGGTGCCGGGGATGAGGTCGCTGGCAATGGCGGGACTGCCGGGGTCGTCCCAGTTCTTCACGTTCGCCGTGAAGGCGGTGTTGGTCGCGCTCTGGTGGTTGTACGTCTGGATCGCGGAACCGCCGTTGTCGGACGGCCCCTGGAAGTTGTACTGGACTTCGGTCGTGCCCACCGAGCGGAACGTGGGGCGCGGCGGCTTGCCGGGCACCTTCGCGATGCGGTCGGCGTCCACCCACGCCTGCCCGGACCAGCCATCGCCCACCGAGGGGTGCCCGGTGTCGATCCACAGTTCCGTGGGGAAGCCGCCCCGGTAGCCGTTGCTGTCGTGGCTCATCCAGAATGTGCCGGTGCGCAGGACGCGGCTGGTGTTATGGCGGCTGTTGTAGTCCAGCCGGAAGTGGCCGTTGGCGTGAAGGCCGCCGTTGACGTAGACCGCGTAGTACTGGTCCTGGTCGTTGTTGTATGCGCCGCCGCCCGACATTTCCAGCCGGGCCTCGAAGTAGAACCGGGTGCGGTTGTTCGCCGCGTCGGTGCCGTCCTGCCGGACATAGATGCGTGCCCAGTAGTTGTACGAGCCGTTCAGTTGGCCGTTCGACGCCGCGCTGTAGACGGACTGCGGGTTGACGACCGGATCGACCGGCTCATCGCCAGTCGCGGGAACCGCGTGGTCTGTCAGGCCGAATGCCTCTCCGCTCATGTCACCCTCCTCACGGCTTCGTCACGGCGAGCGCGTCAACGTAGAGCCGGACCTTCGCGCCCGCATTCCAACTGGTCACGTTCTGCTTCGCCCGGACGAGCACCTGCGCCGTGCCCGCTGGCGGGAGGATCGAGTTCTCTACCTCGGCACCGCCGCTTGCGGGCAGGGTGCCGAGGAGGTCACTGCGGAGCGTGGTTGCCGCCGCGTCCTGCCAGTAGGCGTAGTAGTCGATGGTGCCGAGGACAGCGGTGCCGGACTCGACCGAACCCGACGCCCACAGGTTCACCGAGTACCGCGTGGTCGGGGTGATGCCCGGCAAGGGAACGAGTTGCCCTGCGCCAAAGTTGCCATCCGCGCCGGTCGCCGCCGCCGTGAACACCGCCTTGATGCCCGCAGTGCCCACCACGAACAGTTCGGTGGTGCGCTCCACGACGACATCGGCGCTGGGGATCGCACCGCCCTGCGTCTTGTTCCAGTCGCCCGCGTCTACCTCGGCACTCGGGTTGATCGCGTAGTTGGTCTGGACGACAGCGGTCGTAGCGTTGATCAGTTCGGCGCTGGGGCGCGTGACGAGGTTGTAGGGAATGTCCGCGACGACCGTGGGCAGGCGCGGCGGCAGGTCAATCTCGCGCCGCACGCCGTAGACGTAGGGGTTCGCGGCGACCAGCGTGTACTCGACCTGATACGCCCAGTGTGGGCCGCTCTGGAACTGCGCCTGGATCAGCGGCCCGCTGACCGCGCCCACGTCGTGCAGGTAGCGACGCACCTTGTTCAGTTCAAGCCGATAGTCCTCATTCGGCACCGGCTCGTAGCCCAGGAAGCGGATCGTGTGCGCAGTCGAGGTTGAGTCGTGCGCGGTGCCGGTCCAGGAATAGACCTCGGTTTCAGTGTCGGAGCGGTCACCGTCGAAGTAGCCGCCAACGGGGTACTGCGTGCCCGTGACGATGGAAACCGCGTCCCAGACAGACTCGAAGAAGGTGTCCTGCGCCGAACCGGCAGAGCCGAGGCCCAGGATCGCCCCGGTGCTCTCAGCGGGAACCTCGAACGTGTGGACAAGGTGATGCCAACCCACCGTGTTCGGGGCCTGCTCGCTGAACACTTCTACGGTGCCGGTGGGCATCCCGCCGATGTACACCACGATCCTGCGCTGTCGGCTTGTGGCGGAGTCGTCGGGCGAGATGTGCGGCTTGGGAATGTAGAGGTCGGCTTCGACGGTGTACATCTGGCCCGGTGCGAACGTCACGCCGCCCACCCGCACGTCGCCCCGCGATCCTGCCGACACCGCGCGAACGGCGTACTGTCCTCGCGATGCCGGGGCATCCGGGGAGTGCGTCTGGTACACGTAGGCCAACTCGGACCCGCTGTAGTTCTTGACGGTCGGTGCCGACTGCGTGCTCTCGCTTTCATCCGCGACGCCAGCCCATGCGTAGGTGAACGGGCCGGTGGTGTAATCCTCCGTCGTGCCGTCGAAGTACGGCAGGTGATTGGAGCGCCGCTCCATGAGCGCGTTGCGGGCGTAGAACTCGGTGCTCCCCGCGACCTGCGCACCCGCGTAGACCAGGATGCGGAACACTGATGCCGGGCCGGGAACGCCGACGCCGCTGTAGAGCCGCTTGACCTCGCCAGGCTGGATCGTCACGCTTTCGCCGGGATACTGCCCGCCGCCGTCGCGCATTTCGACGCTGAGGTAGAGCGTGACTGCCGGGTAGCCGGGCGGGACTTCAATGTCCATCGACGCCACGCCGCGCTCGTTGCCGCTGATGCCGACCCAGTGCGCCTGCGCTTGGTTGAACATGAGCGTGCCGGACGGCTGGCCGTCCATGTAGTGCAGTTTCAGACCGTTCTCGGTCCCGGTGAGGATCGCCCCCGCGTTCCCGCCCCACCCGGTGGTCGTCTGCATCCTCGGGTTCCGCGACAGGTTGCGTCGGAGTTCGATGACCCCTCCCGGCGTTTCCATCGAGGGGTTCAGGTTGAGGTTGGTGGCGACGAGTTCCGGTTCCGAGTAGGACGGCACCTGCGCGCGGGCGGGCGGGCAGGTCGAGAAGAATGCCAGGTCAGCCGTGCCGCAGGCGTCGCCGTGCTGGCCGCAGGCGTTGGGGTCCAGCGCCGCGTTCAGCCAGGCCATGCCGTATTCCAGCGCGTCCTGCCCCTCACCGGCGAGCAGGGCCACGACGCGCACCTGGCGCGGGGCCTTGCGCACGCGCCCGATGACGCCGCCGTCCGCGAGGCCCTGCGTCACGTTGGCTTCGCGGGTGGAGTCCTCGATGCCGTACACGCCGAGGCCGAACGCGCCGTAGAACCGCGCGGAGACATCGGGGAGCACCGGGTCGTACCAGGGGGCACCCTGGATCGCCGTCGCGCGGTAGTCGGCCCCGGCCATCTGCTCGGGGTCGCGGTCCTCGTGGACGAACGCACCGATCAGCGTCGCGGCGAGCAGGGTGTCGCACGGTTGCGACTTGAACCAGGACATCGGGCAGTTGGCCGTGCGGGCGTAGCCGACCGTGCGAGCGTTGTTCAGAATCTCATTGCCGCCGAGAGCCAGCCACTCCTCGAATGCCATCAGAGCGCCACCCTCTCCGCGATTCCATTGACGGCCAACAGCGCCGCCTTGTACGGGTCACCGACGCCGTTCACCTGCACTGCACCCTCCGCGAATGTCGTCTGCGCGCCGCTCACCGTCGTCGGCCCCGCCGTGCTCGATGCCCTGCCAGTAATCGCCCCGGGGCCGCTCGTCAGCGCGTGCGCAGGCTGTGCGAACAGGTTGGCCGACGCCTCGACCTCCTTCGACAACCCCTCGATGCCTTCCAGGAAGCCGAGCGCGACGTTCTCACCGATGTCGCGGAACACCGTTGAGGGCGAGTGCTCACCGAGGAGGCCCTGCGCGGACGACTTCAAGCCGCCGATCTTGTCGTTGAACCAGGACTCGATGTTGCCCCAGATGGACTTGAGGCCATCCCAGAATCCACGGAGCACGTTCGCACCGGCGTCCACGAGCCAGTCGCGCGCACCGGAGAAGATGTCCTTGATCTTCTGCGGTATCTCCCTGATCCACTCGATGATGTTGTCCCAGATGCGTTTCGTGCCCGCCTTCACGTCCTCCCAGATGCGGTTGATTATGTCCACGACGGTCGAGAAGTCGCCGGTGAATATCGCGATGATGAGCGCCACGGCAAGTTCGATGATCGACGTGATGATGTTCCAGACGACCTCGATAACCGCCTTCACCGCGTCCCATATCTTCTGCCAGAACTCGAACATCGCTTGGAAGCGGTTGATTATGAACGAGACAATCACTTCGACAATCGGCACGACGAAGGCGACCAGGAAGTCCCAGACCACCTGGAAGATCAACTTGACGGCCTCCCATATCTGCGTCCACACAGCCAGGAAGGCATCGAGTTTCGGTTGGAACCACCCGATGAACGCCTCCCAGATCGCGGTGGCGTACTCCACGATCTGCGACCACACGGCGGTCCAGAACTCCACGAAGGCTTGCAGAATCGGCAGGAACCACGCCATGAACGCTTCCCACGTCGTCTTGAGCCAGTTGACGAAGGCGCTCCACATCTGGATGCCGACCTCGGTCTGGGTGAAGAACCAGATCAGCGCGCCGACCAGGAGGGTGATGCCGGTGATGATGAGGCCGATGGGGCCGGTCAGGAACTTCATCGCGGCACCGAACGCCTTAGTCACGGTGGCCGCAGTCTTGCTCACGATGTTGTGGATTTTCAGGGCGGCGGTGTTCGCCTTCGTTGCGGTCGTGTTCGCAATGATCGGCACCGTCGCGCCCTTGAACCCCTGACCCATGCCGATGACGGCGGACCCGAGCAACTTCGACGCCTTGCTCACGCCGTTGACGATGCCCTGGACTTTCTTGAAGCCGTTGAACGCCGCGACCGCCGCCAGGACAATCGGCGCGAGGCGGTTGATAACAGCGATGATCGTTTCCCACGGCATCGCGTTCAACGCCGCCGTCACAGCCTTGATAGCCAGTTGGAGCGGCGGGCCGAAGATGTCCACCAGTTGCCGGATGACCGGCAGAACCCCCCGGATCGCCGCCAAGATCACTGCCGCCATGTTCGCCACGGCGTCGCCTACTGCGGCCCAGTCGATCCTGCCGAGCGCCGCCGCTATGTTCTCGAACGCCTGCTGGACGCCGGGGCCGATTTCCAGCCATATCTTCTCGAACGCCTTGGCGAAGGCATTGATCGCGGAGATGACCGTAGGGGCCAGGGCAATGATGCCCTCGAATACCGGCTTGAGAATCGTCGCGCCGAACCGGGCCATTGCGGCACCGATGTTCTTCATTGCGCCGGTGAAGGTGTCAGCCGAACGCTCGCTCGCAGTGCCGATGTTCTTTTCGAGCGCCTGGGCGAACTCCTCGAATGAGATTTCGCCGTCGCTGACCATGCGCTCGGCTTCGTCGCGGGTGATGCCGTAGGCGTCGGAGAGTTGGTCGAGGGCGTCGATGCCCCGGTCAGCGAGGCGGTTGATCGAGTCGGCAGTCAGGTCGCCATCGGCGGCAAGGTCCGCCATGATGTCGCCCATTTCGGCGAGGCTGACGCCGGTGACTGCGGCGGCATCCGTCGTCGCGTCGAGGGCCAACTGCAAGTCCTTGCCGGACTCGACGCCTGCGGCCATGAACCGCGCCGCCAGGTCGGCGGCATCACCGAGGCCGAACGCGGTGCCCTCCACCGACTTGAGCGCCTGATCCATGATCCCGACGACTTCTTCGGCGCTGTTGCCCAGGCCCAGCAACTTCGCTTCGGCCTGGTCGATGACCTTGAGCCGGTTGAACCCCGCGACGAGCGATGCGCCCAGCGCGGCGGCAAGCCCCGCGCCCACGAGTTTGCCGGTGGTGATGAGGCCGCGCCCGAGGGCGTTGCCGATGCCGGTGCCGCCCTTCTCGGCGGCTGGCTCAGCGGCCTTCGTGGCGGTATCGACCTGCTTCGTCAGGTCTTTCTCGAAGTTCTTCGCGTCCGCGACGATGTCAACAGCGGCTTCACCGACACTGTTCACGGCCACGGACGACACCCCCCCTACGGGATGACATCGGCCCTACTGCCAGCATGTCGCTACGAGTGCAGGCGGGGAGACAGTCACGGCCTGCACCGCTCAGGTTACTCGCTCGCGGTCTTTCCGCCCAGACCGGCCTTGAGTGACCGGAGCGCGCCCATCTCATTCTCAGCCGACCACGGCGACTCGGCGGGAATCTCGGTTCCTTTCGGCGGGAGCCAGAGTTTCGCCCGCAGTTTCGCCCGCTCCGCGCTGTCGGCGTGACGGACAAGCATGTACCAGACGTAGTTCATCGCCCGACCGAGCGGCAGTTTGGTCAGGGCGGGAACGTTGTGCGCGACTCCGTAGCCGTCCAACTCATCCCAGTTCGACATCATCGCCTGGGTCAGCCGGGCGACTACGTAGTAGGGGTGCCGGTCGTTACCTCGGTGATCTTCTCCATGAGTTGCATGATGTGGCGCACGTCAAGTTCGTCCTCCTGGTCCTCCAAGCGGTCCATGATCTTGCCCGCTTCCTTCTTGCCGAAGGTGAGGTCGAGATACTTGCGCAGGCGTCCCAGGATGAACGTCGGGTCCGATGAGCCGTCCATGCCCTCAGCGAGTTTCATCGCGAGCAGGGTCTTGGGCGGGTGGGCGACGTAGGCGTGGCCGATCAGGTTGACCGTGATGGGTTCGTCGGTCGAGGCGATGTCGATGATGGGCATGAGGCGAAGGTATCACCTACCCCGGGTTAGCGTGCGTAGTCGCTCGCCTTGACCGCCTGCACCGCATCCCGCATGAAGTGCGCAGGCGTGACACCGCGCACCCACTTGGCGAAGATGACCGGCCCCTTGCCCCTGATCTGGAACACCAGCCGCTTCGCCCGGACAGGCCCGTGCGCCCGGGTGCCGAACTCCTGGTACTTCGCGTAGCCGTCACCGCCCGGCGTCACCTTGTAGCGCGGCGACGAGCCGCCGTCTACCTTGTGGACGGTCATGTTGTCGCCCATCGCGCCGGTGTGAACGCGGCCTGCCGCCTTGATGTTGGCGCGGGCCTTGCGGCGGGTGGCCTCGGCGGCACGTGCGGCGGCTTCGTCAGCGATGCCAGCGACGGTCGTGGAGGCCGAGGGGTAGACGCGGAAGGTGATCTTGGAGGGCATGTCACACCGGCTCGGCGTGGGGCCGGTCGCAGGGGCAGACGCCGATGCGCACCACGAACGTCCACTCTCCCCCGGCATACGCGCCCTGCGGGCCGGAGGGGAGCCAGTTTGTGATCGCGGACACCTGCGGGTGGCAGAGGATCACCTGCTGGATCGCCTGTAGGTCGCGCACCATCTGCAAGCCGTCCGCCGACAGTTCGCTGGGGCTGGGGGGCGATCCGTCGCTCTTGAGGCCCGCGACGCACCGGATGAGGCCGACCGCCATGACGACGTTCCAGTACAGCACCCCGCAGGGCGCGCTGGAACGCGGCTGTGTGCCGGTGGCGGGTGCAATCGTCACGACCCGGCCCCACAGTTGACCGCCGCCGCACGACTCGTCCCAGGCGACCTCAGCGCCGGGCTGGATATGGATGACGCGGCTCGGCTCCGGGTTCACCGCCGCGAAGGACTCGTTGACGATGCCGACGAGCACCGGGGCGATGAAGTCGAGCGGTTCAGTGTCCATAGCGCGTCGTGCTCCCGGCCACAGGAATGTCCACCGAACGCACGGACGCCGACGCCCGGGGCATCGTGATGCTGGCGATCCACGAGTCGATGGCCCAGATGCCGGTGCCGCCTTGCTTCAAGTCCTCGAAGGAGTCCTGGAAGCCGATGGTCATGCCCTGCCGGGTGATCGTCTGGATGCGCTGGGGCAGTTTGCAGGTTTCGTCACCGCAGTACGCCTTCGCCATCTCGCACGCCAGTACGCCAGTCGCCATCTGCCCGCCGACCGGCACCGGGACGCCCTTGCGGTAGGCGACCTCGAAGGTGTTGGGCTTGTCGGCCTCGGCCAGCAGGTCTTGGCACTTCGGCCAGACGCCGCCGTCCACGCGCACCAGGAGCCGCGAGTACATCACGCGGTACGCCGTGGGCGGCACCACGTGACCGTCCACGCTGACGCGGGTGACCGCCTGCACCGGGCCGGGGAGCCTGAGCGATGTCGGCCCTTCCTGCGGGCAGGAGCAGGCCCCCGCACAGCCACACCCCATGTTGTGCATCACGCCGTCGATGAGCACCGGCGTCCATGCCCGCTCCGCGCCGCCGTAAGGCCCCCGCCCCCAGAACGTCGGGGTGTGGCCGACGCCGCCGCAGTCGTTCCGGCAGGGCCGGATGACGACCTCGCACACACCGAACAGCCGGTCGGACCACGCCCACATCATGTCCGAGGCGATCTGCTCGAACTTGGCCCGCTCCTCCGGGTCCAGGCTCGTCAGCGCCTCGCACTCGTTGCAGGTGGAGTAGTCCACCGGCCAGTAGCACGGCGCGTGGCTCATGGGCTGATCCTCTCAGTCAGGGGCGGCGGCAGTTCAAGGAACCGGCTCACCGTCCGCTGTGGGGGCCGGGTTCGCGGCGCGCACCGCCTGCACACCCGCGAGGATCATGCCATCGGTGATGACGGCCTCGTCTGAGCCGGGGTCGGGCACTTCGCCAGCGACGGCGGAGTCCCACGCGGTATCCCAGCCGGGCTGGCTGGCAATCTCCCAGCGGTAGACCGACACCCACGCCTGCGGCTCGTCAATCGACTCCTTCGCCGCGCCCGCTGTGAGGCGACGGTTCAGGCTGTAACTTTCGGCCATATCGGCCACGGACTTGTACGACATTCCCTGCTCCCTCTGTTGTGTCCTACGGTACGGGTACGACTAGATCGCCCTCGATGAGCCAGGCGTTGCCGGTCACCTTTGTCAGTTTCGCCTTGGAATACTGGCCCGCGAGTTGCGTCTTGCCACCCGGTGCCAGCAGGGCCGCGCCTTCGCCAGCCACGAACGTCACTGGGCCGACCGCGTTCATCTGCACATAGTCCACCTGCTTGCCGGAGGGGACGCCGGTTGACGGCACCGCGATAGTGATGGGACCGGGCTGGCTGAGCAGGTACAGGTTGCCCACCACGTTGATGTCAACGAAGATGTTCGTCCCGCCCCAGTCGAACACGTACTGGTACGCGACGGGCATCGGCGTGGCCCAGCGCATCTTGTTCGACTGGATCGGGTCGGCCAACAGCACATGGCCCGCCGTCGTCGGCGCGACGAGGCGGTTGAACCGGGTGGCGTTCGCGGCCACCACAAGGTCGCCCTGCGTCATGTTCGTGGGGAAGGTCGGCGGTTCTGCCGCGATGGTCCACGCGCCCATGCTGACCGGCTGTGTCCCACCAGGCCGGTCGAAGTTGATCGAGCGCCAGATGGTCATGGGCCTGTAGGCGTTCGCCAGGTTGGCAATCTCGAACGTCTGCAAGGCGGTGGAGTAGAACTCATACGGCGCGACATCACCGCTGTAGTCACCGACCGTCGTGGTGACCAGAAGGTCGCCGGGGCCGTGCCCGGCGAACGTGGTGTTGAGCGCGGCCAGGGCGGGGAAGGCGAGCGCCATGTCGTCCACGTGAAGCACGCCGACCTCGCCGGTGCGCACCGCGTCCAGTTCGGCCATGTCGGCGTAGACCTTCGTGCCGCCGCCCCCGCCGCCCGATGCGGGGGCCTGGATGGGCGACCACAGCACGCCGGAGCCGATCTGCGACTGGTTCCAGAGATAGTCGCGCCCGATGCGGTGTGACTTCGGCGCGGCGGGGTCAGACAGGTCCGCGACAGTGAACTCCTGATGCACGAACTTGTCGGGGTAGGTGCCGTCGTCGGTGCCAGTGGGTGAGTCGGTGATCGTCGTCGTGATGACGAGGTTGCCCCAGCCGACGCCTGCGAATGCGCCTTCCACGCCGGAGCCGATAGCGGCAAGGTTCGGGAACGCCGCCGCCATGTTGGGAACCTTGACAGTGCCGATGGCAGGCGTGCGGTCGCCCTCTGCCGCGACGAGCGAGGCGTAGACCTTGATGGTGCTTCCGGTGTCCACCACCCGCCAGCCGTTGATCGTCAGGATGCGGTTGCCTGTCACTTCGTCCAGGTAGTTCATCCGCTGGATCATCAGGGGTTGCTTGCTCGGGGTGAGCGCACCCGGCACCCAGAACTGCTGTGTGACATTGCGGCGATCTGGGAAGGCCGGGTCGGTGTTGTCGTTCCAGGACACGTAGACCAGCAGATCGGCGGGGCCGGTGTGCGCGAGGTCGGGCCAAGCGTCCCCGACACTGCCGATCAGGTTCTTGAGGTTCGGAACGCGGACCTTGTAGACGCCCGGCTCGTTCGCGTTGTCAATCTCGTACCACGGTTCGAGGCGCGGGATGCCCTCGGCAGGCGCGACGGCGAGCGGCCACAGGGTCGTCACGGGTGGCTCGAACACCGGCTCCACCCAGAAGTTGCCGGGGTCCGCGATGTCGGGCGCGCTCAGGTCGGCGGCATCGGTCATCGCGCCGAGCAGGGTCACGTGCTCGCTGGACTGCGGGAAGCCGCCCGCCGCAGAGTAGGCGTACTTCGAGGACGGGTACGCGACGTAGCCGATGCGGTACTCCGCGTCAGCGGTGAGGATGGAGCCGCCGCTGTAGAACGGGGCCTCGACCCACCCGCCCGCCTCGGAGCCGATGATGGAGCCTGTGGCGATCTGCGTGCCCGCCGCGTCCCAGATGTAGAACGACGGCATGACGCTGGCAGTGCCAGGCGGCATGTAGAACCGAACCGCCGCCACGCGCCCGGCCACGTCGGCGGTGAACTTGACCGCGTACAGGGTGCCCGCAAGCGGCACCGGGAACGACTCGGGTGTGCCGGTCAGGATCGGTTCTGGCTCGCCGTACAGATCGGGCCGCTTCGGGCCGTAGATCGCGCCGGTGTCCAGGTCGATGTAGAAGTTCTCGGCGTCGCCCAAGTCCTCGGCGGGCGCGCCGTGCCCGGTGAGGATGGTCGAGCCTGCCGGGAATGCGTCGAACTGCTGTTCCAGGTATGTACGGTTGACGATGCTGTTGCCGCCGAGAGGCGTGCCGTAGACCTCGGACTGCCCTACGGAGTCGCGGAGCATCAGGGTGTTGTTATCCGCACCACTCGTGCTGGCGACCTTCGTGCCCCAGGTGCCGTTGGTGTCCAGCGTGATCGGGACGTGGTTCGGCGCGTAGACGACCGGCATCGCGGGCACGATTGTCCAGTCGTACCGGAATAGTTCAGCGCCGGTGGTGCGGTCGAAGAACAGCACGCGAGAGGCGTGCAGAACGCCAGGGGTCGCGGTGTCGCCGATGTAGAAGTGCTGTTGGAGCATCGAGCGGTTGTTCAGCGGCGCGCTGTTGACCGGGTGATCCGAGAGGGTGGACGTGACCACGATGTCGGCGGGGCCGGTGCCTGCGAACACGGTCGGTTCCGCCGCCGTGAACGGGGGCCAGGCCAGCGAGAGATTGTCCACGTGGAGGACGCCGACTTCCGCCTCGCGCACGGCGTCGAGTTCCGCCTGCGAGGCGTAGGTCTTGAGGCCCGCGCCGCTACTGCCGAGCGGGACTGCGATCCACGTCGCACTGTCGGCGTCCCAGACCCAGCCCATGCCATCCGAGTCGATCCAGAACTCGCCTTCACTGGTGCCGGGGGCTGTCGGCGGGCCGGGCACCGTCAGCGTGCCGTCGATGTCCAGACCTTCGCCCTGCGGCCCCGGAGGGCCTGCCGGACCCCCGACGCCCTGGATGCCTTGCTCTCCCTGCGGCCCCGCTGGACCCTCTGGCCCGGGCACGGTCGAGTCTGCGCCTGCCGGGCCGGTTGCGCCGATTTCACCCTGCGGTCCCTGTGGCCCTACGGGACCGGGAACCGTCGAGTCAGCACCGGCTGGGCCGGTTGCGCCGGTGTCGCCGGGGTCGCCCTTCTCACCCTGCGGGCCGATGGGTCCGGGGACGGTCGAATCCGCGCCGGGAGCACCCTGGACGCCCTGGATGCCTTGCTCTCCCTGCGGGCCGACCGGACCCACAGGCCCCGGCACCGTGGAGTCCGCGCCTGCGGGGCCTGCTGGCCCCTCGGGGCCGGGCACAGTGCTGTCGGCCCCGGCAGGCCCTGCCGGACCCACAGGCCCCGGCACGGTGCTGTCAGCCCCGGCTGGCCCGGTTGCCCCCGGGTCGCCCTGCGGGCCTTGCTCGCCCTGCATACCCGTAGGCCCCTGCGGACCCGGAGGCCCCTGCACCGGACCAGTGGCGACCCACACGCCATCGGCGGCATCCCACACCCAGCCGTTGCCGTCCGGGTCGATCCAGAAGTCGCCGTCGTCAGTGCCGGGGAAGGTCGGTGGGCCGGGGAGCGGGATGGTGCCCTGCACCTTGATCCCCTGGCCGGGTTCACCCTGCGGGCCTTGCTCGCCCTGCGGCCCCTGGATGATGATGATGCCGTCGTCCCCGACAGCCACCGGCGCGACCAGCGTCAGGTCCACGGTCGAGCCGCAGGGCAGGGCGAAGTAGAACGGATCGCGCGGCACAGCGCGCCCGTGGTAGGTGAGTTTGAACACGGCGCGCCAGTGCCAGTTGACCGGGTTGCCGTCCGGGTCGTCGGTGCAGAACAGGTTGACGCCGGGGGTGCCGTTCTCGTACAGGTCGCCCTGCCAGTTCAGTTCGGCGCACACCATCTGCGGCAGGAGCGTCGTCGGCGGTGCCGCTGTCGGCACCCGCACCACGTCCGCTGTCGGCCAGAACTCGACCGTTCCCCGGAGGGGCACCGCGTCGGGTGCCGCTCCGGGGTCGTTGGTGTCGAGGATGCCAGCGACGAACCTGCCGGTGACAGTTCCGTAGCCAATCTCAGGGAGGTCAGCCATTCCCCGGCCCCCTCTCTGGATCAGGCGTTCGCCAGGGCCTTGTCAGATGCCTTCTGCGTAGCCTTGCGGGCCGACGCCGACAGCGCCAGCGGCGAGCCGGTGACTGCGGTCGGGTCGCACGCTTCGGGCGGCGGCGCGACGCTGGTGTCGATCAGGAGCAGGTGGTCGAACGGGTCCAGCGGTGTCGGGAGCGCCGCAGGGACCGGCGTGGCCGGAACGGTGTTGTCCATGACCACGTTGTACGGGCCGACGCCCCAGCCGTTGCCGCCTCGGGTGACTGCGCCTGTCAGCGAGAACGTGACAGCGTTCTCACCGTCAATCGCGATGTCACCGAGCACGCCGCCGACGACGAAGGGCAGGAGCATGTAGCCCGATGCTTCCTCAGCGCCGGGTGCGCAGACGTTGCCGGACATGCCGAGCCAGAGTTCCAGCGCGAACCACTTCGCCAGTTCGCCCTCCCCGACCGTGAAGCCCGCGATGTCCCCCGCGTAGTCCTCGTAAGGCTCCGCGTTCGACACGATGCCCAGGAGCGAGGGGTTCACGCCACAGAACTCCATCTCGACATTGAACCGCTTGAAGGACGACGCCTGCCGCTCATTGACGCACAGCGCGCCGGACGCCTTCTTCACGATGATTTCGGTGCCGTCCTCGACCTCGCTGGACAGGTTGACCGTGATGAAGCCATCGGTGGACAACTGCTCCGCGTCGGGGAGGATGACCCCGCAGGAATCGAGTTCGGTTACTCGCATCCTCTTGCCGAGGAGCGGAATGAAGCAATGCGTGGTCATGTCAGTTCTCCTCGGATTCTTCGTCGGCCAGTGCCGCCAGGATGAGCGCGATGATCTGCGGCTTGGTCGAGCCGGTGGGGATCGGGATGGGCGGTTCGTGATCCTCTGCGAACTGGGTCAGTTCCGCTTTCGTCCAGCCGGAGAGCGTGTCCTCGTCCAGAGCGGGCGCGGCACCCGCGACCCAGCCGGTTCCGTTCCAGTAGAACGCGCCGTCGCTGAACGTGGCCGACTGGCCCACGGTCCATGCCGTCAGCGGTGAGGCGATCACGTTCGGGTCGGTGGAGGCGACCGTCTGGACCGAGCCGGGGGCGACGATGATATCGACTGATGCGCCGCCACCGGGCAGGCCCGGCATCCCTGCGATCCAGCCAGTGCCGTCGAACGGGGGAAGGCTCATGGTGTCACCGTCCCGGTGTAGGTGCCCTTGACGACCGGGCAGGGATCGAAGCCGAGGACGTATGTCCGCTCGGCTACCGCGTACAGATCGTTGGTTGCCCGGTCGAGCAGATCGCCCTGCCGGTTGGACGACGTGAACACTTCCGAGCGGTAGCCGAGCATGGCGGGGGTTCCGACAATCTCTGGCACGTCCGGGTAGCCTGCGCCCGCCACGACCGGCGTTTGGAGCGCCCGCGTGTAGAGCCGACCGCCCCGGTTCTCAAGGAACTTCGCCAGGAGCGACGCGGTGCGGCGGCTCATGTGGATGACGCCCTGCGACCCGTACTCGACGCCGATGCCGTACTCCACTGCGGCAAGCGCCTCGTAGGCGTCGTCGTGGGTGCCTGCCGACACGGGCGCGGGGTAGCCGTTCGCGCCGGACAGGTTCGGGGTGTTGCCCAGGTCGCCCGTCCAGAACGCCTGCTCTGCGCGGGCCTCCTCGCGGGCGAACAGGTGGGCGTCGGCCTTGGCCTGGACTTCCGACCAGCCACCGCCGATGGGCGAGCACAGCGCCTCGCCGAACACCACGAAGGCGTCGGCGGTGCCGTACTCGGGGCCTGCGTCGATGACCTTCGGCAAGCCGATGGGCACGTCGGGCGCGCACGCTGGCCCTCCGCGACCAGCCGCAGGCTCGCAGGTGATCGCATCCCAGGTGACGCCTGCTTCCCAGCGGTCGCCGGTGCGCCAAGAGAACACCGACCCCAGCCCGAACGCGAGAGGCGCGCGGGCTGGGCCGACGACCAGGGCAGGCGGGGCCAAAGTTGCCACGTCCTACCTCCTTCGCTTCGCTCGCCGCCCGATCACGCCGAGGGCGAGAGGTCGGCGTCGAGCAGGACGCCCGCGTGCGTGGAGCCGTCCGAGTGGACCGGCACGGTGATGACCCGGGAGTCGATGCACCGCTTGGCGACGAGCCACGCCTCCTCCGTGAACAGGGCCAGGAACTTGTTCTGGCCGAGCAGGGTGGAGTCGTAGAGCGTGTCGAGCGTGATGATGTCATCCACGCCCGCGACCCACGTGCCCGCCTGGTAGAGCAGGAAGTCAACCGTGCTCGGCCACGTCTTGAACGTGTCGAGCGGGTTGATGTCGAGCGCCTGCCAGTCGTACACGTACTGCGGGGCCACACCGCGCGACCGGAACCAGGCGTCGATGCGGGCGTCGGTCACGTCGAACTCAGCGAGGCCGAGCCGGACGGACAGATCCTGCCGGATCGCACCGCGAATCCAGTACGGGAACACCGCTTCGAGTGTGGTCGTGCGCGGGAGCCGCTGGGTGTAGCGGTAGTGCTCCACCTGCAACTCGATGGCCGCGAGCAGGGGGGCGGTCGTGCCCACCGTGTCCGTGGTCATCGTGATCGGGGTGGACCCGGCGACGATCTTCGCGATCTTGCCCGCGCTGACCTTGTGGTCGTGCGCGATGAGCGCGTTCTGCGTGACCCAGGCAAGCATCTCCGGGTAGCCGCGAACGGTGAGCAGATCGGCGACGATGCAGAGGCCGTCGCCCTCAAGGCGGTGGTCCTCCCAGACCGGGCACTCAATCTCGTAGCAGGGCTTGTCGCCCGCGATGTTCGGGTCGCCCGGGTTCGCGCCCGGTGCCCAGTTGCCCGCGATGGCATCTTCCTCGGTGAAGTGGAAGCCGATCTGCGAGTACAGTTCCGCGAACGTCGGGTTCACCGGCACGTTGATGCCGCCCCGCTGGACGCCGACTTCGGGGAGGCTGATGATGCCGTCCCGGCTCGCGTTCGAGCAGAGGTCGTAGAGCGTGTCGGAAGGGGCGCACCAGCCAGCGGCGGTGAGTGCGCCGCCCGGCAGGCGGGTCACATCGACGGCCCGGTTCATCGCGTTCATCATGGCCTCGGGGCCGGTGCTCGCGACGAGGAGTTCCTTCGGAGTCTCCCGCTTGAACGCCATGAGGCTGTGCTGTTCGCGAATGTGCTGACCCCGTGCCTGCGCGGCCTGGTACTGGCCGAGCGAGAACGAGCCGATGCGGCGGTCGAGCATCCTGCCCGCGTCGAGCCAGTCGAGTCCGGCGTGGTCCGCGTAGCCGAGCGCGTCGCTTGTCGCGTAGGCCACGTCGCGCATCGAGCGGTCGGCGGTCTGCGGCTGGCGCTGGCGCTTCGGCGCGTTGCGGTTCGCGGAGCGGAGGTTGATCGCCAGACGGCCTCGCGGCTGTGTGGTGCCTGCGGCGGTGACGACCTCGGCGGCTTCGTCGGCGGGAGCGTCGGCGCTGTCGTCCGCATCCTCGTCGTCGGCGTCCTCGTCGTCCTCGTCGGTGTCCTCGTCCTCCTCGTCGCCGCTGTCTCCGGCGTCAGGGGTGGACTCGGTGGACATCGCGGGGCGGGCGCGGGCGGCAAGCGCGGCGGCGGCTTCACGCCGCTCGTTCGCGGCTTCCTCGCGGCGGGCCTGCTCGGCGGCGAGCGCTTCGATGCCGGTGGTGAGGTCACCGAGCGTGGCGTAGTCGGCGTCGCTGAGCGCGGCGGTGCCGTCGCCGTAGATCGTGTCGAACGCCTCGTCGGCGCGGGCGGCAAGGGCCGCGACCTCGTCGTCGGTGAGCGTCGTCAGGTCTTCGGGAATGACCAGTGCGTCGTCCGCCTGGTCGGCGTAGCACGTGGCGAGAGTGATGAGCGTCCGGCTGGACCGGCGCGAGATGGTTGCCATGATGGGCCTCCGGGTCGGGGTGAACAAAGAGTCACGCCAAGGCCCGATCCGCCATCTGGTTCACGGCGAGCATAGCGCGCCGCCCGGACTTCGCATAGAGCGCTGTCCGGGCGGCGAGTCTGCTGTGTTCAGGCGGGCTGTATGTCGCCGCCTCCTGAGCGCATCCGTTCGGCACGCGCTTCGAGCAACGAGCCGAACGACTGCGTGCGGCCATCGGCGGTGCGGAGAGCGAACGACTGTTGCCCGCCCTGCTCCACCGGACGCGCCGGGCCGATGCGCGATGTCGAGTGATTTGCCGCCCGTTGCGCCTGCGCGTCAGCGGCGGTCTGCGCCGCCTGGCGTGAGCCGGTCGTCATCCCGGCAGGGGGCGTCTGCCGAGCGTTCTTCCCGCAGTTGCACATACGTCAATACTTCCTTCCACTACGGCGGGCGAACGCCGCCACCTTGACTCGGTTCCGGCGAGCCGCGAGGCTCGTGAGTTCTGCCCGCTTCTCGCGGTCGATGAAGGCCCGCAGGTAGGCGAGGTCGCCGTGCGACAGCGTGCTCGCAGTCTCGGCGCTGACCGGCACGATGATGCCGCTCGCAACCAGGCTGACCAGGTTGCCGCCCGCGACCATGCCCGCAGGGCGGGGCACGCCGAAGCCGGGTACGTTCACGCTCAGCGCCGCGACCAGTTCCAGCGCGAAGCCCACCCGCCGCCAGTCGCCGGACAGCGGGGCCGCGCGGAACTCGCGCACCTGCTCGGGCGTCAGGTTCGACCGCATCCCGCCTGCGACGGCGATGCCGAAGCCGTCCTCGTAGGCGCGCACGTCTGCCGCGACGGTGCCGGTGTTGTCGTAGTGGCTCAGGGTTGCCGCAGGGCCGAGGTCATCCTTCGCGTGGCCGGTTGCCATCGTCAGGTGGCCGACGCTGACAAGGTCGCCCTCCTTGGTTTCGAGCGCGCCGGTGTGGAACCAGGAGTAGCCGCTGGGGCTGTTCGGCGGCGACACGCACTGCCCGCCTGCCGCGTGCGACAGGTGGCACGTGCCCCACAGCGCCAGGTGACCGTAGACGCGCCCATCCGGGGTGATGGTGAGCGCCGTGGGTTCGCTGAGATGCGGGTCAGCGAACCACGCGGCGGGCGGGTGGATCGGGGCGCTGGCGGCAAGGAGCGCGTCGGCCTCGGCCTGCGCGACAGCGTTGCGCACCGGGTCGCCGGACACATCGACCACGGCCAGTTCATCACTGCCTGCGGGGCTGGCGTCGTCGTCGTCCTCGGGGCCTTCCACGATGCCGATGCGGGCATTGGCGAAGGCGGGGATCGCCACGATGGTCGCGGAGCGGATGCGCGCGTTGGTCGTGAGCATGATTTCGTCGTCGCTGTTGATCGTCACGACGGTGACGGTGCCGTCCTCGTTCGGGGTCGGAACCTCGATGTCGCCGTCCTCCTCCATGACAGCGTTCATCGCCTCGACCAGTTCAGCGGCCACGCGAATCTCGAACGACACGTCATCGAGGTCCATCGAGACACCGTTCTGGCGCGCTTCCTTCACCATGCGGTACGCCTCGCGGCCCTCCTCGGAGGCCATGTCGAAGTCGCCCTCGCCCCAGATGACGCCGCCCTCGCGCCGCTCGATGAGGTCGAAGTTGCCCACCGTGACAGCGCCGTCGTGCAGGCCCACGTCCTGTGCGACGTAGCGGATCGGCGGGCGGTTGTCGGCGGAGACTTCCCAGCGCAGTGCGCCGCCCTGGATGCCGCGTCCGTCGCCGGTGAGTTCGTCCTCCATGCCGATAGGCCCGGCCCACCGCGCCGTGGCGGGGAAGTCGAGGCCAGGGGCGATGGTGTCAGGCTCGGCAACGGCGAGCGCGTACTTCGTGATGTCCCGCCGACGTGTGCTCATGGGGCACAGACTACCGGCAGGCCCGGACCAGGGCTAGGATGCCCTGTCTACGGCTTCGCCCCCCGGTTCGGGAATGCCGGGGGGCGAAGGCTTGTCTAGCGACTGGAACTAGTCGCTACGTGCGCGGGGTCGTTCTTGCGCAGGCGCATGTGGCGGTTGAACTCCATGTCAACAATCGCCTGGCCGCTCGCGGTGTAGTACCACGTGCAGTGCGGGCACCGGATCGAGTACAGCGGGCGGCGGTACTTCTTCCAGCCCAGGAGCACGTTCATCTCGTGCGCGTAATCGCTGACGCTGGTGCCCTCGTTCAGTTCGACGGTGCTGTCCCGCCAGGAGGACTCACCGCCCTCGGGGTCGTCGCGGACCTGAATCTTCCAGGGGTGCCGCAGGGGGACGCTCACGTGAGCACGTCCAGCGGGGGAATCTCGATCAGGCGAACCGCCTGCTGGACGAAGCCGGGGTCGATGTCGGCCAGCGGGTTGTGCGGGTAGCCCTCCTCGGCCCAGCACCTGTGGCAGAGGCCGACCTGCACCAGCAGGCGCGACCACTCCATGAGGTCCATCGGGTTCTGGATCGTGGCGTGCCCGGCGTCAACATCGTGCCCGATGCCGAACAGTGCGACGTTCAGCCCTGCGGGGTGATACTCGCGGCACTTGTCACAGGTGTAGTCCTCCTCGGGGGCCTTCGAGCGGGCGAACGAGTAGGACACCGAGAGGTTCGAGTGCCCCTCGTAGAACTGCTTGAGCGCCATCAGGCCAACGTCGCTCGACATGGCGATGGCTAGTTTCTCGGTCATCCACGGGGTCGTGGCGGGCAGGCCCTCGGCGGCTTGGTAG
>Ga0307283_10000022_pt1 | contig 19562 bp, 20 predicted proteins | sample ER_DNA_122_FD_194487 | JGI IMG/M metagenome (GOLD analysis project Ga0307283, IMG submission 194487) | Bulk soil microbial communities from the East River watershed near Crested Butte, Colorado, United States - ER_DNA_122 | ecosystem: Environmental > Terrestrial > Soil > Floodplain | place...
GACGTTGTAGATCGCGGTCATCGTCTGCAGCGTCAGCCGTGCCTGCTCAGTGCGGAGCGCCATCGCGGTCATGCGTGTTGCTCGACGCTCGCGCTTCTCACCGCCTGTCGCTGCCCGCTTCTTCTTCACCCGCGCTCGCTTCTGCCGCTGCGCATCCGTCATGGCCTTCCGGCCGATCGGTCGGCGTCCCATTCCCGCCCCTATAGCGTGATGATTTTCCGTCACGATATGGGGCCGTTTTAGCCCCGATCCAGGTCAGCCCCTTCCCGCCTGATCGCCTCAGCCGGCAGATGACCCGGTGGATGGCACCGCATGCACCGCCAGCCTCGTGGGTTGCAGCCAGGTACGCGTCCGTCAGTCATCCGTCGGATGTGTCCGGGCGCGGAAGCGGGCTGACGGCGTGGTGGTGTCGGTGGAGGGGTGATCTGACGGCCGGTCGGAGTCTGGTCACGCGGCTGCGGCTGCGGTCTGTGGCTTCACCTTGGGCTGCGCGACGATGCCCGCCTCGGTGATCGCGTCGCCGACCAGCTTGCCCTGGACGATCACCGCCACGCCGTCGGGCCCGTGCTCGGCGATCGCAGCGACGGCCTTGCGGACCGACTTCGCGTTGAGGTCGACGCTCACCCGCCGGTCGGGCAGCCGAATGGCCAGGACGACACGGGGTTTGCCGTCTGGCGCCACGAGCTGCGCCACCTCGGCGGGGTCGAGCACGACGGTGCACTTGAGGGCTCGGGCGTTCAGGATTTGCTGCATCAGGGCTTCCTGATCCTGGAGATCTCGATCTGTGGCGACCAGGCACTAGCTACGGCGCGTTCCTGCCGTCGCTGCTGGTGCTGCGCGGTTAGGCTCGCCTTCACCGCCGCATCGCGCTGGCGCCGCGCTTCAGTCGCGGCCGTCGCCCAGTCGAGGTGCTGGGCAGGCGAGCGGTCCGTCGGGGTCCCGTTCCGTGGCATTCGGCGGGTTCCTTGGTGCACACAACCATGCGACCACACAACCAAGTCACCGTTTAACTTCGGCGAGCTGGTCGGCCACCCAGCGCTCGATCAAGGCCTGCTTGCTGGTGCGCCGCTCGAACGCGAGGACACGCAACTGCTCGTGCATCGACTCCGGGAAGCGGACCGTGATGCCAATGCGGTTCTCTGCCACCAGAGCCGGCCTGCGGGGCTCCGCCGCAGCGTGCGGCTGCGCGTTCCCCTTGCTCACCTTGACGATGCCGGCATCAAGCGGCGCGGGGGCGGTTCGCGGCATGGCTGTCTCCTTGGGTCAGTCGGGTTTGCAGGTAGGCCCACAGCTCCGCGACCTCGCCGGCCGCCTTCGATGCGGAATCAAGCTCGGCGGCGGTCCGGCCGTCCGTCATGCTGGTGGCGAAGTCCATCCGGGCATGGATCACGACCGGGGACACCGCGCCGTATTGGCTGAGGGCGATGACCGCCTGGGTGGTGATCCGGGCGCGCGCCGTCGCCCGGTTGATTACGAACACCATCGGCTTGCCGGAGGCTGCCGCCAGCTCCACCGTGCCGCCCACCGCGCGGAGGTCATTCGGCGACGGCTGCACCGGCACCAGGATCAGGTCCGCCAGTGCCAGGACCTCCGCGATGGTGTCGGACAGGGAAGGTGGCGTGTCGATCAGCAGCGCGCCGTATCCCGCGGACCGGCAGCCCTCGACCGCAGCCAGCAATCCTTGCGCCGGGTCGATCCACTCCGGGGTGGCAGCTCCCCGGGCGTTCCACCAGCCAGCCAACCCGCCCTGGGGATCGGTGTCCATCAATGCCACGGGACCGGCGCCAGCCGCTTCAGCGGCCACGGCAAGGTGACTCGCCAGCGTGGTCTTGCCTGCCCCGCCCTTGCGCGATGCCAATGCGATGACGTGCACCTTCACACCACTGCATCATAGTTGTCGGGTGCAGACAACCACGTAACCCATGCACCGTGCAACCACACAACCGCGCGGCAGGTCACAGCGCCTTGCCCCGCTGCTGCTTGCTGATGCGCTTGTCCTCCGCCGTCAGCAGCCGGGCGATCTGCGCCGGCGCAAACGGCCTGCCCGTACCGGTGACCATGCCCTCGGCCGCCAGCAGTATGCCTGGGATAGCGGCCGAATTGGCTGGACGATGCCTCCCGCCTGACTGTATAGCTCTCGACAACGAACGTCGTTGGCACGAGGACATTAGGAATATCGTCATGAAGGGCCGATTTATTGCCTATTACCGCGTCTCGACCGACAAGCAGGGTCAGAGCGGGCTTGGCCTGGAGGCACAGCGCACAGCGGTGCTCGACTACCTGAACGGCGGCAACTGGACGGTGCTCGCCGAGTTCACCGAGATTGAGTCGGGCAAGCACAGCGACCGGCCGGAACTGGCCAAGGCGCTGGCGCAGTGCCGGCTCACCGGTGCGGTGCTGGTGATCGCCAAGCTCGACCGCCTCTCACGCGATGCGCACTTCCTGCTGGGCTTGCAGAAGGCTGAGGTGGAGTTCGTCTGCGCCGACATGCCGGACGCCAACCGCCTCACCATCGGCGTGCTGGCGGTGGTGGCGCAGCATGAGCGCGAGCAGATCAGCGCCCGCACCAAGGCCGCACTTGCCGCTGCCAAGGCCCGTGGCGTGCGTCTGGGCGGCTGGAAGGGCGGCCCGAAGGTTGATCCAGCCATCGGGCGCCAGGCCCTTGTAGCGGCCTCTGACGCCTTTGCGGCGCGTGTGGCGCCGAGCGCCAGGGAGTTGCGCGATGCTGGCATGTCGCTGCGGCAGGTTGCCGCTGAGCTCACCGCTCGTGGCGTGCAAACCATGCGCGGTGGTGCCTGGACTGCGATGGCAGTGCGCAACGTGCTGATGAGGGAGGTCTGGCGCTAGTCCCACACGCCCCCTCAGCGGCAGGCCGCTACGGCCACAGATGCGCCAGCGGCATCACTCCAGCGCCGGCTGCGAGAAATCGATCGCCAGCCGCTCGGCCCCGGACGGGCCGTTTGGGTTGTTGGCCTGGGCCCCTTCGAACTGCGCCTGCAGCAGCTCGCTGGCTCTGCGCGCTGCGACCAAATGCAACATGCTCAGCGATTCGGCCGGCGACTCGTCGACCAGCCTCTGCAGCGGCTTTCCCCAACCACGATCCAGCAAGATCTGGATGGCGCCCAAGGCTCGGCCGTCGTCATCGGCGCGCATGATCTGGATCAGCCGCTCGACGGCCTCCTTCGTGTGTTCGCGACACAACTCAGGCAGGTCGTGCTCCGAGCGCAATCGGCCCTTCGGGTTCCCGCTGCACCCGGCGAGCCAATGACCGCCCGGCCCCCGGGCGACCTCTGACACCGGCCTCGGAACTGAATCTCGCGCCCTAGCACGCATGGCCAGCATCGTTGGCCTGTCAGGCGACGCAGGGCAAGCGCGGTGAGGCGTCGGATGGCACTGGGCGGGCGGTTTAGGTGGTGCCGCCGGGGTGCTGCCCCCCTTACGGGCCACCCCCACCCCACCGCCTGGCGGCTTCAGCCGATGCTTTTCACCGCGGCGTGCCGGCTAGCGGTCGATCTCGCTCAGTTCCGGGGCGCCACCAACCGATCGGTTGGGTGCACTGCGCGGCTCTGCCCCCGTGCAGGGGCGCGCCCTCTCCCAAGCGCCCCCTGCGTAAGGGGGCTGGGGGGGTATGGGGGGGCGTACACACTGAATCTCGGACACGCGCGCGCGCATTTTTTTTGCGGCACGCAATTTTGGGCGGGTTTCTGCGGGTTTCCGGGGATTTTTGCTGAGCGTTGTTTGAAAACCCGCAACGAGCACAGTTTGAATGTTTCCAACGGCTTATTCGTATGACCCGGAAGGACCCGGAAGGACCCGCGCGAGGCGACGCAGAAGGACCCGCACACGCGCGCGCAAAAAAAATTTGCGTTGCTCATTTTTCGGCTGACTTCCGCCGTTTTTGGGGTGTTTTTCTCCAATATTCGTTGCTGGTTTGAACGACCGTAACGATCGATCTCCGGGGGTCCGTCTGCGGCCCCTTCCGCGGTAGTCGGGTAGTCCTTTGAAATCGCTGACTTTCCAGTGTCATGGGGGCGGCTATTTCCCGTTTTGGCCGCCTCGTTTGGGGGGCGCCTTGCGGGCGGCGAGCACCAGTGCGTCGAACACCTTGAGCTTCTTCGGGCCGAGCAGTCGTTCGGCCAGAGCGGGGCGCTGGACCGCGCGCTCTCCCTCGTCGAGCTTGATGTGGGCGGCGATCGCGGCGTCGATCTCTGCCCTGGTCGGCGGTGGGACGGGGGGTTCTGGGGCGGCAGCCTCGGGGGCTGGCTCCGGCTCGGCCGCAACCGGCTGCACCTGCACATCGACGATGCAGTCGCTCGCGCGGGACAGTGGCCAGCCGTGCGTGCCCATCCGGAGACGCTTGGCGGCGAAGAGCCGTTGCATTGCGCGGCTGTATTCGGGGGCGCTGAAGTCGTTGCCATCCGGGCGGCTGGCGAACAGTTTCGGAGCGTAGTGGCCGGAATGCACCGAATCGCTCACGTAGCTGTTCTGCGCGGTGACGGCGGCGAGCAACTCCAGGAACTTCCTGTCGCAGGCGTCATTGCGGCCGGGTCCACTTCTGGGCGGCCGGTTGGCGGCCTCGGGGCCGACGGCGGTGACGAAGAACGCGCCGTCGCGCAGTACCGTGTCGATAGTGGCGCCCGGTGCGGCATAATTGGCCTTCATCAGCGTCACGATGCGCCGGTTGGACGGGATGCGCGGCGTCCGTCGGTCGTCGGCGTTGGCGTTGGCGTCTTCTTCGGGATCGTGCAGCGTGACGCGGGCACGGAAGCCGCCCTCCCAGCCGGTCGAGCCGCTGTCGAGCGCCCCGGACTGCCGGCCGCGCTGCGAGGGGTGTGCGGTGAACACGATGCCGCAGCCGCGTGCGATGCCGATGCCTTCCAGTCGCGAAATGAACCGGGTCACGTCACGACGCACGATTTCATTGCCGCCGTAGAAGTGCGGCAGGGTGTCGAGCGTCATCAGTTGGGCGCCGATCTGGATGATCTTCCGGTCGAGGTGGTGCAGCGCCGCCGTAGCCTTCATGGGGCCGCCGTCGAAGGTGACCAGTTCTTTGTCGATGACGCCGACCAGACTGGCGAAGTGGAAGTCGGGGAAGTCGGCAAGACTGTCGAACCCCCACGCGGCCTTGGCGATCTGGATGGCGCGCCGGACGATTTCCTCGCGGGTGTCCTCGCAGAACAGCCCGTAAACCGGACCGGGTTCCAGCACGATGCCCAGGAACGGCATGCCCTTCGATTTCGCCAGCAGTAGCTGGATGAGCAGGCGTGTCTTGTGGATACCGCCGACGCCGTAGAGGCCGGTGCACTGGCCACGCGGGATCCAGCCTTCCATGACCCAGTCCTGGGGCGGGACGTCGCGTTCCGCCCAGTCGGACAGGCGTTCATCGAGCCAGGGAATGACCGGCAGGTCGTGGTCGGGAGCGCTGGCGTTGCTGCCTTGGTGTGGTGGCGGCTCCGGGCGTGGGTCGCCCGGCTCCGGCGAGCCGTCAGCGCCTTGATCGGACCGGCCGTCGCGCGCGCCCTGCGGCGCCTGCGTCAGGACCTCGGCCCAGACACCAGCGAAGTATGGGTCACTCTGTCCCGCCGCCTCCTTGGCCGGCAGGCCGCCATGGGCGAACTCTCGCAGGATGGCGCGGATGGCGCCTCGTGTGAGAGGTGGGATACAGCGTGTGCTGGCGCGGCACAGGCGAGCAAGCGCGACATCGGCATCCACCGGGCGAGCGAAGCTGCGCGTGCCCTTCCAGATCGCAGCGAAGGCCGGATCGAAGCCCATCGTGCCAATCGTGAGGCCAAGGCCAATGGCATCGAGCCCGGTCTCGTCGGCATCGGCTGCGGCGCGCTCCGGCGATACCTCCGGCTGTGGCGGCGCCGTCTGGCCGCTGTTGAGATCTGCCGGCTCGGTATCGTCACCCTGCGCTGGCCCAGCCGCGCCGTTACCGCGCCTCTGCGCCTGCTCGGCTGCTGCCTCGGCGTCCTGCGCGGCCCGGTAGCCGGCATCACTGAGCGGGTCCGGCGGCCCCCTCCGACCGGCCGGCGGATCTCGCTCCTCCAGGAACAGCGGCGCCTGCATGCCGACGCGGATGGCATCGCGCGCGGTCTGGCGGGCCGCGTTCCAGTCCCTCACCGAGGCAGGTAGTGCGCCGACCAGGGCGTCGGCGGCCTGTTCTGGTGTCCAGCCGAGGACCTGGGGGTATCCAGCGAGGTAGCCACCCACGGTCCGACCGATGCTGAACAGGGTGTTATGCTTGGTCTGGTCCGGCGCGGTGCGGATGCGTCCCAGCAGCCGCTCGATCATCGCGTCGAGCCGCCTGGTGGTACGCTCGTCGGAGCCGGACGGAGCCGGGCGGTGGATGGGCACGTCAGGCGCAGGATCCCCCCGGCCGCCGTTCGGTTTGCCGATGGCGGTGGTGTCGAGATCGCCGCGCCGATCGATGTGATCGCCATCAACCACCACGACGGAGTGCGATGAATTCTGCCCGACCGAGCCGAAATAGTAGCTCTGCGACAGCGTCCAGCTCTCGCGTGAGAAACCCCCGGCGAACAGGCCGTTGAGCCGCGCCAGGAAGCGATCGCGTTCGATCGGAGCGTGCTCCCCCGCGCACGGGCAGATCACGCGCCAACGCGGCGTGTCCTCGGTGTGCGATGGGGACGCGTAGACCAGTGCGCGCAGCCTCGCTTCAGTCAGCAACTGCACAGCGGTGTCGAGGCTGATCTGTTCGCCGTCGTAGTCGGCTTCGACGCCGGTGACGGCCTCGATGTTGGCATTGTGCCGCAGGGAGTTTTTGTCGGTCCGTTGGTCACCGAAGCGGGCAAGCTTCAGCCACGGCAGGCCCTGCTTGGTAGCGGCGTCAGTGACCCTGATGCGCTCCGCCAGATCTTCGAGGGTGAGCAGCTCCTCACGCTTGGTGGTGGCGGCATGATCGATGAAGAAGGTGACGACAACAGCCGCGTCGCCCTCGATCTCATCGGCGTGCGGGTCGGTCGGCGCTTGCGTCGCCGGTCCCCTGGCCAGCGGTCGTTGCAGCCAGTCCCGAGGGTCGCCGCTCATGACGCTGCCTCAACCGGAACGCGCAAAAGCACCGGATCAGTGTCCGTGGTCATGACGGATCCCCAATTTCTGGTTGTGACGCCTCGACACCGAACAACTGATGAGCGCGAAGCCGCACCTCGGCGCTGTCCGACGACCGGCGCGGTGCCTGGGCACGGATTTTTGGGTTGGTGTCGGCGGTGCGGGCGGGGTAAAACATCGACGTTTCCCAACGAAACAAATCTGTCTGTGCCCCCTCGCGCGACCGCAAAATCTTGCGGGGGGGCACCCATTCTACCAATGCCGGCAACGCCAACCAATATTTCCAGGGTGCAGACGCCCGCGAGCACTTCTCCCTTAACTGGTGTAAGACAGGTATGCTGACCAATCCACGGCCAATAGCCTGATCTTATTCTGCAAACCGACCCATCGTTACTGAACAGCGGTAAGCCGGCGCTCATGCCGCCACCCCAGCCTCGGCGGGGAACCTGTACGCCTCAATGCGCCACCACTGGGCGTCGCGACGGAGTTGCACCAGCGCCGGCTGACGCAGTTCGCCGCGTTGGAAGCGCTGCACCGCTTCGTCAGCACTGGCGGGCGGCGGCAGATGCGGGTGCCGAGACAGCGTCTTCCACGCCTGCGCGGCGTGCCAACGCGCACCGCTACTCGGGTGGCTGAACGCCATAAACTGGCAGACCAGCCCCTCGCTGGTGCGCAGGTCCAGCCGGAACGAGGGCGGCGATCCGACCTTGGTGTGCACCCGGCCGGCCCAGCCGTGCACCGTTGCCAAGGTGCCGGGCTGGTGCCCGCCTAGCGCTGCCAGATCAGACTCCACCGCCTCGATCCTCGGCGCCGGTCGCGGCGTGACCAGCATGAAGCCGCAGCAGGCACACACCATCGCATCCGGTCGGTTCGCTTCGTCGCATTGGGGGCAGACGCGGAACCTGGCCGCAGCCCGCGCTTCATCGTGCCGCTCGCCACTCCGACGCAACGCCGGCGCATCAACCGGCCCGTGGCGCTGGATGTTGTTACCGAAGTCGAGCAGCCGGCAGTCAACTTTACCCGGATGCAGCCGCATGCCGCGTCCTGACCCTTGTATCCACAGCACCGGCGAACACGTCGCGCGCATGAAGGCGACCAGGTCGATGCAGGTCGCATCGAAGCCCTCTGTGAAGACATTGCAGTTAATCAGCGCGGTGATCTGGCCCGCGCGGAACCGTTCGATGACGTCGCCGCGCTCATCACCAGCAGTGGTGCCGACCACCACCGCGTTGCTGATGCCGTGACGGTTCAACTCGGCGCCGATAGCTTCCGCGTGCGCGACGCCGCTACTGAAGATGATCCAGCTCTTGCGGTTCTCTGCGCGTGCCACTTCGACCGTGCGCGCCACCGCCAAGCGAGTGGTGTCACCCGCCATCGCGGCACGTTCAAGCTGGGCACTATTGAATTCGCCACCCACGACCGACACGCCCGATGTGTCGATGCGGCCAACACGCGGGCTCTTCGATACCAGTGGACAGAGCCGCCCAACTGCCAGTGCGTCGCTGATCGTGACCTCGTGCGCGATCGTCTCGAACAGGCCGCTCTCAATCAGCGAAACGCCGTCGCCGCGGAACGGTGTTGCGGTCAGGCCGATGAGCGGCGGGTTGCCGAGGCCGGCAAGGATCCGCACCAGCATGGTGGCGCTGCCGATGGTGATGCGGTGCGCCTCATCGAGAAGGACGACATCGATGTGCCCGAGGCGGTGCAGGCGGCGATAGATCGTGGCCGTGCCACCAACGACGATCTGCGCCGACGTGTTGTCGTGCTGGAGCGATGCCGAACAGAGTCCGACATCGGCCGCCGGATCAAACCGCCGCAGTGTGCCGCTGTTCTGCTGCAGCAGCTCGCGCCGGTGCGCCAGGATGAGCGTGCGCTGGCCGCGTCGGGCAAACGTACTGGCCAGCATGGCCAACAGCAGGCTCTTACCCCAGGCCATGGGTGCGACCAGCAGCGGGCGGCGGATGCCGGCATCGAGGGCCGAGACCACCGCATCGTGCGCTGCCCTCTGATCAACGCGCGGCACCAGAGGCGTTGGAGGATCGGTCGAGGGGAGATGAAGCATCGCTGCCTCCGGGCTTGGAGGCGGTGCCTTTGGTGGCGGCGCGGAGGTGCGCTACAGACGCTGAGCGTCGCCCGACGTCAGCGTGCCTGCAGCCCACTGTCCCCGCCGCGGTTACGGCACCGCTGGGTTCAGTGGGTTCAGGCGGCCGCGACCTCAGTGGGTATGCGGCGCACACCGCGCACCCGACGGATCACCTGCAGCACGCTTTCGAGTTCGGCCGCGACAACAGCGCCGGCGTCGGGCGCATCGCCGAGCCGCCGTGGCAGGCTGTTCACCACCCGCTCGACATCGGCGCGATACAGCACGCTGCGGCTGCCGAGCTTGTAGACAGGCAGGATCCCAGCCTCGTCGAGCCGGTTCTGCAATCCGACCGGAATGCCGTAGGTCCTCTGGACCTCGTGCGGCCACACCAGCAGCGAGCGCACCTCGTTCAGGTCGAAGTCCGCATCGAGATCAATGCGTTTGCGGTTGAGCGGCATCAGGGGGCCTCGCCAAATTCGTTGCGAGAGCGAGGCTGCGCAGGGGTCCTTGGGACTTAAAAGACGATTAAAGTGACAAAATGCGAGGTGCTATCCGTCGCCCTTGGGTTGCATACGACGGAAGTAGCCCAGGCGGGCTATGCGGGGGACTGCCTCGACCTCAAGCCACGCCAGCAGGCGCTCCCGCTTCCACCCCTTGTGCTCCGGATAGGCCTTCATCAGACCCGCCTGCAACTGGTCATATGTGTGCCACGCGAGGTTGGTGTCTGAGCGTGTGGCCGAATGCACGACATGCTCATGCCAGTCTGTGACCCGGTCGGCCGTGAATGACCGGCCGTCTGGCATGCAAAGCCCTGCGCTATTCAGCCGCCGCACGACCTCTTTCGCGGCTTTGCCGGCGCCGAACATTTTACCGACGGCCAATGTCTCCACGAGATGGGCCACCACTCCAATCAGATGCAGGCGGGCAGTCTGTATGGGGCGCCCGAGCTTGCCGCGCTTGAAATAATCGGGCCGGGTCCCCTCCTGCACGCCGGAGAGCGCGCTCCAGAACTGCCCGGAGGGCAACTGCACGCCAGCGGCAGCCAGCACCGGATCGGCTCGCATGAACCGCCACATCAGTTGAGCAGCAAAGATGTCGGCGTCCAGTTGGTCTTCCCCAGCCGCACTCTGGCGGTGGAGATGCAGAAGCTGATGCCGAAGCTGAAGGTAGCGTTTGATTAGCTGCGTGGCCTCATCACCACGCATTGCAAACGCGGCATCCGTAACGGCGGTTGTGTCAGGGTTATCGGCAGGCTCGTTCATGCGCGAGCTTACCGCTGCTGGAAGCACTGTGGAATTTACAGCTTGCTGTGACCACGCCGCGGTCCGCTAGCCTCGCTGCCGCCGCATTATGCGCGGCGATTCGCGTGGAGACCGCCTAACCCAGCACCAGAAATGCAAAAGGCCGCCGAAGGGGCGGCCCGTCACATCCCATCCCGGGAGATATTCTGTCCTGACAAACAGAGCATCTCCCACCAAGCCGCGCCGGATCAAGTGCAAAATGCGCTACCGGCAAACGCGCGCCTACGCCTGCCCCTCGGACGGCCCCTGCAAACAGGGGGAGCCCGAGCTTTGCCCAGATGGAGACGTGACAGCACCTTCGGTCCCGGCCCTCGCCGGCCGCTCGATCGCAATGCCCGCGCCCGGTTCCTATGGCTGGTCCGCCAGCACCGCAGGCCAAATGGCCTCAGCAGCGGCCACCAGAAGGTCGCTGAGGCCCTGGTTCGGTTGCTCGGCCCCGATGGCCGGCTGGAGCCGGCGCACGCCTTCCTGGCGCGTCTGGCGGCTGTGTCGGAGGACACCGTGCAGCGGGCGCTCGAGCGGCTGCGCGGCCTTGGCCTGCTGCTCTGGCAACGGCGGCTCCGGCGCGATGCGGCGACTGGCTGGCGCTGCGAGCAGACCAGCAGCAGCTACGTGCTGACGCCGGCGGCCTGCGACCCGCAAATTGCGGCACCAGTCCAGATTGGTTTGATTAAGAAGGCATCGAACAAGGCGGAACGGGCGAGGCCGGAGGCGCAAATGGCGGCACAGCAGGCCTTGGAGGCAGTCAGGATGCGGCGGATGCGGCAGTTGCGGCTGGCATGAGCAAGCGCGGTAGGTGGCCGTGATCATCGACGCCGAGACGCGCCGTCGCCTCCAATCGCTCAGTCTGGGCGATCCGCTGGTCCGCGAGGTGCTGGCAGCGTTTCTGGCCTCAATGCTCTTCCGCTCCGGCGTGGTTGCCGACGCAGCGGCGCTCGAGGCCGCCCTGGCTCACTTCTGCCGCCGCTTGAACGATTGGCCCGGTGTGCAGCAGGACCTGGAGCAGGCGCTGCAGCTGCGCCCGCATTGAGCCGTCCGCTACTGCGGCAGGCCGGGCCGCCCGCTGAGCTGCGGCAGCGTGCCGAGCAGACCGGCCACGGCAGGCCGCACGTTGCGCGGGCCTTGCTGGCCGCTCATCAGCCGGATCAGTCCGGGATTGGTCAACGCATGGCCGGCTATGAAGGGGGCGCCAAGGCCGGTCGCCGCCACGCCAGCCGCCGCTGCCGGGTTCCCGCTCAGCAGCTGCGCACCAGCGCCACCAGCGCCCCCCAGCAGGGTGGACAGGATGTAGGCCGCAGGGCTGGTGCGTGAGACATTCGCCATCTGACCCGATGTCCGCAGGCTGCCCGCCACCGTGCCCAGGTCGTCGATCATCCGCGCGATCTGCGGGTTGTGGCCGAACAGCGCCTGGAATGCCCGAGGGTCCTCGTTCCGCATCCTGACAAGATTGGTCAGGAAGGTGTTGGCTGACGTTTCGCCGGGCGCGGTCGCCTGCCCTGGCTTGGCGTTGGCCATGTCCCGCAACTTATGCGCCGCTAGCGCGTCCGCCGCTTCTGGCACATGCTCGCGCAACTTCGCCATGTCATCGCCGTAGGATGCCAGCAGCCGTTCCGCCGCCTGGGCTGGACCGATGTCCTGGCGCGGGTTGTTGGTCTCCACCGCCTTGGTGGCAACGCGGGTGATGAAGTTATAGCCGTCAGTGGCGTAGGCATTGGCATCTTTCCAAAGCCGCCCCACGCCGTTGTTGTTGGCCGCACGCTCCATGTCACCGGACAGTCCAGCGTAGATGCGCGTCAGCGCCGCGTCACCGATGCCCTGCTGGAACTCGGGCGTGCCGCGCATGTCGCCGATGCGCCGCCGCAGCGCCTGCGCCTGCTCCCAGCGCACGGTTGGCGAGGCACCGGGCCGGTCACTCTCGATCGCCTCAAGCAGCGTTTGCAGTTGCTTTCTGGCCAGCGCCTGCTGGGTGGCGGGCAGGCCGGACAGCTCACGGTCCAGCGCCCCGGACGCCAGTGCCTGCCGATAGCCGCCCAGGTCGACGGTGGCGTGCCCCATGCGTCCGTCAACCGGGGCGAACCTGGCATTCTGTTGCGCCGGGAAACTCGCCGGGTCCTGGTCGTTGAATCTCCAGTTGCGGATGCGATCCTGCACTACCTCGCCGGCCTGCGAGACGTTAGGCACGATGCCACCTTTGCCGGTGGCGTCGAAATGCATCGAGGCCGAGGCGTCGTCGATCCGGTTGCCGAACTCGTCGAGCGTCTGCTGCATCCTGGTCCGCATGGTGCCCTGGCTGCCGGGCACCTGGGATGCCGCCATCTCGACGTTCTGCGTGCCAGGACTACCGGTCACCGTGCCAACGGTGGGCGCCCTCATGCCCAACCGACCGTAGGCCTCGGCCATATCATTCAGCCTGCCCATGGCGGTGTTCACGAGACGCTCGCCGCCATGCACCACTGCATTGGTCAGTCCGGCCCCGGTGACGCCGCCCGCCAGTGCCGCCAACGGCTTGAGCACAGCCCATGGGCTGTTCTCGGGGATCGCATCTGCCGCAGCCGCACTGGCGCCGCCAGACACCGCGCCAGACGTCACCGCCGCTGCCTGTCTGGGCAAAGAGCCGCTGCCGGTGGGCGCTATCAGTGTCTTGTTGACCAAACTGGGCGGCGCGGGAGGTCCAGGAGCGGGGCCGCGTGCCCCAGGCGGGCCGAGCGGGATCATCGAGGCGCCGCCCTGTACGAACGGGCTAAGCGTCTTCTCCCGCGCGGTCTGCGGCTTGCTGTAGAGCCATGGCGGCAGCAGCCCGCCCGCCTTGTCGATGAGCTCAGATGGCGGCGTGGCCGCTCCGGGTGCGACGTAGTTGATGGCGCCACGAAACGGCGCGGTGACCAGATCCGCCAGTCCGCCTATGCGCCCCTGCACCACATCGCGCACGCCGACACCGAACGCGTGGCCGCCTTCCTCGATCACCTTGCCGACGCCACCGTTCTCGTTACTTGGCAACCTGGTGTAGCTGGTGCCGGTAATCCGCCCCGTGTCGGGCCGGAACATGGTGGCGACTGCGTCGGCAGTCCCCGCATCGGCCGCAGGATTGGCCGCAGCCGCATCGGCAGCGTTCTGTGCCGCCGCATCCCGCCGCGACTGAGGCGATGTCTGTAGCGCCGTGCCGCCGCCCGAACTGTACCCCTTGAACAGATCGGCGACATCGTCGGCTCTGGTGGTGGTATCGTCAGCCACAGTTCAGATCTCCTCACTGCTGCATCGCGTCAGTCCCGCACCATCAGCTGCGGCTGCAGGTTAGGCTCACCGGTCCTCGGGTCGATCTTGATCTGCTTGTTGGTCTTCGGATCCACTGGATAACCCCAGCCCATGTATGGGTGGCCAGAGTCGACGTTGGCGTCGAGCCATTTGCGCAACGCATCGGTGCCCTGTCGCCAGTCCGGCGCATGCGGCACGACCGGACCCAGCCCGCCCACGTTGTTGCCGTTGGCATCGACCTTCCGTGGCGCCTGCATCGCCTCATACATGTTGTCGAGATTATAGCTCGGCTTGCCGTCAGGTCCCTTGCGCCGGAAATACTGCTGCGCGAACTCGTGCTCTCTGACGACCCGGTCGGACAGGTTCTGCAGGAACGCCACCGCCTGCCTGCGACCCTCCGGTGATTGCATCAACTGCGGCAACGCGGAACGGTAGGTCTGCAGGTCCAGGTTGCTGGTCGAGCCGGAACCGGCGGGGCGCAACTGCGCTGAGAGATAGCTCGCCATGCCGGTCATCACCTGGATCGAGTCTGCCGTCTTCGCATCGAGTGCTCCGGCGGCCTGTAGATACGGCACCAGGTTCGGGTAGTTCTGCGCGATCGCGTAGGCCACGCCGGGCTCGCCAAGGCGGGGCAGGACGACGCTCATCTGTCGCAGCTGATCGCCCAGCACCAGCGAGTTGGCCGCGGCCTCGCCCATCTTGTCGATACGGTGCTTGTCGTGCCCGAAGGCGGCCTCGGCGCCCTTCTGCTCGAGGTTGAACTCGCCCTGCTGTCTGTCGACTGCCGCTTTCAGCAACGCGCCGTAAACGGTCGACTGCCGATCGAGCTTCTGCTGCCGCGCTGAGGCCTCCCTGGCCTGGGCCTTTTCCCGCGCGTCTGCGCGCGCCTTCTCGATATCCAGTTCGAGCTTGGCCTTCTCCTCCTGCACCTTCTCGACGGCGTCGCCAGCGCCCTGCTCGCCACGGCGATAACGCTCCCGCGCGATCTGCTCTTTCTGGTCGAGCAGCGCCTGAGATTTCTGGAACCGCGCCTCGGCCTCCGGCGGCAGGTCCGGGCTGAACAGCGCCCGCTCCTCGGGCGTGAACGTGACGGGGTTCGCCGCCTGATATTGGTCCAGCGTCAGCATTCCCGGCGGCAGGCCGGTGTTCTGCGGCACCACCTCCGGCTTCTGCGTGGTCTGCTGCTGCGCCTGCTGCTGCGTCTGCTGCTGCGCAGGGGTTTGGGACGGCGCGGCGGCTGGCGTGGCTCCGGGCGGCTGTGCTGACGTCTGCGCGGGCGCTGCAGGCGCCGTAGTGGCATCGGTGGCAGTGGTTGGCCTGTTAGCCGCCTCCCTATAGGGCGGGGGCGTCAGCGTGCCGCCTGTGGCCGTCGTGGCCGCGCCACGCGGCCCATAGCCGCCATAGTAGAAATCATGCTGGCCGATGGTGGTGCGGTTGCCGCTAGCCCAGCCGGGGATCTCATCACCGCGCGACTTGACCAGGGCTGGGTTCAGGAAATGCGTCGCGCCGCCGGTCGGGTCAGGCGCCTGCCCCGTCATCACCGGGCGCACCACGGTATTCAGAATGCGCTGATACTCCGGCGAGGCCGGATCGAGGCCCTCGAGCTGCGAGCGCCGGGCGGTGTTCCACGGCTCGAACTGCTTCGGCGCGAAGATCACGTCCTGCGTGCTCTGCCCGCTGGCCTTCGCTCGTGTCTTGATGACATGCGCCACCGCCTGCTGCCCGGCGAGCGGCTGACCGTTGGCCTCGCCCCATACCGTCCGGACAATCTGGTCCTCCTCAGGCGTGACCCCAGGCGGCAGGTTCTTGGCGATGAACGGTGTTCCGCCCGGTGCTGCGGCTGTGCCGCCGCCCGTCGTGCCTGTCGTCGCACTGGTGTCGCCCGGCAACGGCTGACTGCGCTGTTGCAGCTGCAGCAACGACAGTCCCGCCTTGAGCCGCTCGATCTTGTCACGGTTCTGCTCGACGCCGAGCTTCGCCAGGTCCATCCGCTGCGCGTAGTCCTGCTGCGCCGCCGCAGCCGCCCGCCTCTGGTCGAGGTCCATCGACTGCTGCGCGCCCTGCAGACCCGTCGCCGCGGCTGAGAGCAGATCCGGCCGCACCCGCGCCGGTCCCGAAGCCTGCAGCATGTTCAGGCCGAAATTCAGCAGCGCACGGCTGCCCGCAGCGTCCGCCTCGCGGCCTCGCAGGCGATAGGTCGGCGACTGTCCGCCCGCCAGCACCGAACCGATCTGTCCCAGCAAGCCTGGACTGGTGCCGTCATCCGGCGTCCCGCGCGGCAGCGTCGGCAGCACGGGCGGCTGCTGAGAGCTCAGCTGCTCGTTCAGTGCCTGGATCTGCTCTTCAAGCGTTGGCATGGCGACCTCCTCAGCGAGCATACCACGACGGCCAGTTTTCGCTGCGGCCTGAGCGGTCTGTTAGGGTCGGTTTATGCAAGTCCAGATCGAGGCGTTACGCCGTGCGGCCAGTGCGCTGCTCGAGGCGGCGACCGACCAAGCGACTCTGCGCACGGTGCTGCGCGCGCTGATCGACGAGCGGCCCGACATTCAACCGCGCAGCAACGGCGGTGCGGCCAACAATGCTGCGGACCGACAGCACAGTGCGAAAAAACCGCAGCAAGCAGCAGCAAACAAACCGTCTGCGACAACGGACGCTGCCTGGGCCGAACTGCGACAGCGGCTGAAGCAGGCCAAAGCGGTTCGCGGCATCAGCAACGCCGAATTGGCCGCAGCGATCGGTGCATCGGTCAAGACCGTGCGCAATACGGTCTCGACCAACAGATCGCCGACGAAGGCGATGCGAGCCAAGCTGGAGTCCTGGCTGGCGGAACCTGTGTCGGTGCCGGAGGTCGCCGCCACGGCGACAACGTTTCGCCACAACGGACACGCAAGCGCCGGCCGAAGCGCCGACTGACGCGCCTGGGACAGACGCTGAGATCGGTTGCGTATGGGTGGAGCGGCCGAGCGGTGGTTCGCGAGATTTGCGCTGCAGTGCACGGACGGTCGAGGGGCGACCATGGTGCGCGCGGCACTGCGCACGGTTTGCTGCCGGCAGACAGCTGCGAGGACGCCTGCGCTTCGCGGCCAGTTAAGGCGCTGCGGGCTGGACGATCCGGCAGATCGACGACGCTTAGTTGACGCGCTGCGCGAAAGAAACCCCTGCTGCAGTAGAGCGGCAAAGGTTGACGTGCGCCAACCTTACGTGCTATACGGGAGAATTACCCCAGAACGGAAGCGACACCACGAACATGCCTGCGCATACCACCAGCGAGGTCGCCGTGACGACAACCGCATCCGACCGGATGCTGAGACATGAAGAGGACGCCTTCACCGCTGCTGCTGCAGCAGACGAACGTATGCACGACCACGCCAAGAAGACGTTCGCCGACTGGCTGCTCATCAGCCTGGGGCTGCAACACCTGCAACAGCGCGCGATGCGCGAGGCTGGCACCAATACACCGTACGGCCCGCGCTACACGAAGACATACGCGCGACTCAAGGAAGTGCATCCTTGGGCGTCGCATTACGACAAGACCGCCACGTCGCACTGCGTGTGGCTTGCCGAAAACATCGGCCCAGTGACGCGCTGGCGCGAGGCGCTCGGCGATCACCAGAAGAAACTCTGGGTCACGCCGCGAGCGGTCAAGGAACGCTATCAGCAGGCGATGCGCAGCGTGCATACGCAGAAGCCCGCGGATGCGCCGCCGACGGCGCTGCAGATAATGCGCGACCAATTGACCAAGGCTCTGGAGGAGAACGATCAACTGCACGCACTGAAGAACCGCGTCGGGCCGATGTTCGGCAACAAGTCCGCCGTCGCCGCTGCGCAGGAGATCGTTGATAGCGGCTATAACTCGGACTTCATGCGCCGGCTTGGCGATGCCTGCCACCAGATGGCCGACCGCGAAAAGCAGTGGGAACACCGGAAGCGCTCGTCATGAACCGCGCGCCCGCCATGCCCAGCATTCTGACCCTCAAGCTCACTGCCATCGCCATCGACGAAACGCTGCAACCGCGCGTCGCGATCAACTGGGACAAGGTCCGCGAATATGCCAGCCACATGCGGGATGGCGCCCAGTTCCCCCCCATCCGCGTTTACCGAATCAAAGACTCCGGCACGTTGGTCCTGAGCGACGGACGCCACCGCTACGAGGCTAGAAAATTCCTCAGGCTCGACACCATCGAGGCCGACGTCCGCGACGGCACCATGCGCGACGCGCTCCGCCACGCCGTCGAGTTCAACGCGCAGCACGGCCTCGCCTTCACCCGCTCCGACCAACAACGCGCCATCGAGCTGTATCTGAAGGACGCGCTGCTGCGGTCCATGTCCGACCGCGATATCGCGCGCCACCTGCACTGCTCGCCCACCACCGTCGGCACCGTCCGCAGACGGCTGTATTCCCCGCCTGATGCCATCGGTCAGGCGGCGACGCCAAAAGTCCCGGTGGCGGCCGGGGATCCGCCAGTTGCTGTCCAACTTGGACAGCAGACGCAAAAACTCCAGCCAACGACTAGGCAATCAGCCGGTGTCCAAATTGGACACCCCTCGGCAGATCGGTCGGCGCCGCAAAATCAGCAAGCAGGGACTGCTGAACCGCCGAGTGCCGAAGCATCGGACGCCGACTCCTATCTGGACTATCTGGACCGTGTGGAGCGGCTCAAGTGTGTCGTCCAGGACGTGGTGGCAACGTTCTTCGCCAACGAAGACCTGCCTGAGGACCAGGAGGCGGACGAGCTGACCGTCTTCGCCCTGAGCGAAATCATCGGCACGATGATCTGCGAAAGTGACCCAGAGAAGAAGGATCTGCTGTTTGGGGCCGCCGACGGCGGGCTGGAGGGTACAGCGCAGATCAGGCTGGCGGCGCCAGCGTGACGGGACGTGAGGGCGCAGCAGCCCTTCCCGCCTGTTCGCCTCAGCCGTTGCTCAGCACGATCTTGCGCACTGGACGCGACGACACGGGGCAATCAGTCCCTCGCGTGGCGCTGCTGCTCTGGGCGTCAGCCGCGGCGCTGCTCATTCCCCGTCAGCGACTCGGCGCTGCCCTCCGCTCTGCTGCCAGTCGTCCATGGCCGCGCACGCTGCCCTGACGGCCGCGGCGCGGCTATCAGCGACGCCGCTCCCGATCGGCGCGGACCTGCCGGGGACGTGCACCGTGAACCGCCAGCGCCCGTCGCGCTCGTGGGTCAGACGGATGTCAGCAACAGCGCCGCTCATTTGCCCTCGGTCGCCCGCCGCACCAACTCGCGCCACAGCGCCTGGGCGGCTTCACCGCGTCTGCGGTGCTCCTCCGGCGTCATGTCGGGCGCGTCGCCGAAGATCGAGGCGCGCCGGCTCTTGGTGCGGACGATGACAGGTGCTGCACCCTTTTCATCGGTAGGTGCGTCCCGGGAAGCACCCTGCCGCCTCCCCTTCCCCGGCGTGATGGCGGGCACCTCAAGCGCCACCGCCTTTCGCTTGCGTGGCGGCGGCTTGTAGCGGTGCGCGTAGGTGACGATGCGGGTCATGCCGGCGGCGCTTCGTTGCCCCACACGTCAAAGCCTTCTCGGGGGATGCGGGCGAACATTTCCAGCTTAGGCACTCCAGCAAACTGCTCCGCCAGGAATGCATACGGCTCATTCGGTTTGACGCTGTGTCCCCTGGCGGGCGCGTCAAAGCCGGAATCCCACTGCTCGCCTGGGATCGCCCACGGTGGGTTGCCCCGCTTGCCGACGATCAGGTGCTCCGTGGTGTTCCGCGCCACGTAGCCGAGGCCACGCTTCACCTTCGACATGTCCGCAGTGCGCTTGTTCCACGTGATGGTGGTCACGTAGTCGAAGCCCCAGGCGTCGAGCAGGCGATAGGCGGCAGCCATGTGCGGC
>Ga0307283_10000024_pt1 | contig 18510 bp, 35 predicted proteins | sample ER_DNA_122_FD_194487 | JGI IMG/M metagenome (GOLD analysis project Ga0307283, IMG submission 194487) | Bulk soil microbial communities from the East River watershed near Crested Butte, Colorado, United States - ER_DNA_122 | ecosystem: Environmental > Terrestrial > Soil > Floodplain | place...
GAGTCTGGCGCGAGCTGGGGGGATGGGGAAGTGGGGAAGCCCAAGTCGGGGGATTTGGGGGCGGGTGGGGAGGGGGTGGTGGGGGACGGGGCGGATGGGGAGATCGAAAAGGCCAAGGTGGGGGAGGCGGGGCGAGGGGTGGGAGCTGAAAGTGCGCCATCTGGGGCATGCGTCCGGATCGTTTCGAGTCGCGCGTGAGAGCCGCTCCCGCTCCCGCGTGGGGCGAGCCTCGCGAGGCGTCCCGCGCGGCTGACGCGCCCTGTGACGTGCCCTGTGACGCGCCTAGGCGTGCACAGGGCGAGCACAGGGCGCGTGTGAGCCTCTCGCGCGTGTCAGGGGCAGGCAGGGCGAGCACAGGGCGAGCACAGGCGAGCACAGGGGCAGGCAACGCGTGAGCAAGGCACAGGGGCGAGCACAGGCAAGGCATGAGGCATGAGGCATGAGGCATGAGGCAAGGCATGAGGCAAGGCATGAGGCAGGCACAGGGCAGGGAGGCAGGCAGGCAAGGGAGGCAGGGGAGAGCACAGGCAGGGAGGCAGGGGAGAGCACAGGGGAGAGCACAGGGGAGAGCACAGGGGCAGGGACAGGGAGAGCACAGGCAAGGCACAGGGCACAGGCAGGGACCTAGGGCAGGGACCTAGGGCAGGGCACAGGCAGACAGGCAGGGGCAGGCACAGGGCACAGGGCACAGGGCACAGGGGCAGGGCAGGCAGGCGAGCACAGGGGCACAGGGGCGAGCACAGGCAGGCACAGGGCACAGGCAAGGGCACAGGCAGGAGAGGGGCACAGGCAGGCACAGGGCCACTGTCAGGGAGGGAGAGCCTGCCCTCGAAAGGGAGGGGGAGGACAGGCAGGGTGACAGCGACCCTGTGCCTGTGCACCCTGTGCCCTCTTGTCTGTCCCTCACACCTATGCGACGGGCGAGCGCTCACGTGCACCCGGTGACTGGACACTGTGCTGCACAGTGGTCTAGTCCACGACGCCTGTGATTTGGCAGTGGCGCAACAGTGCACTAGGCTGACGTATGTCAGCCCCACCCCCACCGCATCGGAGCCCCACCATGACCCGCATCGCCCCCCTCGCGCCCCTCGCCCCCGTCGCCCCTGTCCTGTGCTCATGGTGCGACGCGCCTGCTACCCGCAACCTGGCCACCGCACTGGACCACGCGTGTGAGGCTCACTTCCTGCAGTGGTTCGGTCCGAACCTCCCGACCGTCGACGGCGCCGACGTGCACCCGGACGCGTGCCCGCATGACACGTCCGACGCCACGCGCCTGCCCGGCGACACCGTCGCGTCCGCATGGGAGTGCGACCAGTGCGGCCACCTCCGCCCGTTCACGCGCGAGGACTACGTGTTCTGCAACGCCTCGCCGTGGACGCCCCGCGCGCCGGAGGGCATCTCGCGCCTCGCGTGGATGCTCACGCCGCGCGAGGCGCGCCTCGCGCACTACGCCGCCTGATCCCACCCGCTCACGCGGGGCGCCATCCGGCGCCCCGCACCCTGCCCCGAAAGGCCCCCGTCATGACCCGCACTGCCCCCGTTCACGCCGCCACCCGCGACGAGATTCTCGCGACCCGCACCGGGTCCCTCGCGACCTACTCCGCCACGTCCGACAACGGGCAGGCGTACGCCGTGGTCGGACCGGTACCGGGCGACCCCGACCGGATCTATGTGATCGGCCGCGCGGGCACAGCGTCCGCCGGTCTGGTCATTCTGGTCACCCGCACCGGCCGCGTGGACGTGCCCGGCAAGGGCGCACAGGTGCGCGTCCGGTTCGACTTCCCGCGTGACACCAATGACGCGGGTGGGACCCTCGCGTTCGACGCGGGTCACGTGGGAGGCGTCGCCCCGCGCGTGCTCTTCGGCTGACACCGGGCACGCGCGGCACGCGCCCCGGATCCCGTGGGGGGATCCGGGGCGCCGACGCGTCCGGCGCGAGGGCAGCTACTGACGTTTACGCAGGGCGCCGTACGCCGCGCCCCGACCCGGTTTGACGCAACGTTGTTGTGTCCTGTAGGCTGACGTAGTCAGCCCAACCCGAACCCCCCTTGGAGTCCTCATGTCGAACCTCACCGCTGCCCTGCCCGTCACCGTCGCCGTCTCGGAGCGTGGCGCCGTGCTCATCGAGTCGGGCACCCGCACGGTCGCGATGTCGCCGTTCAGCGAGCGGGCACGCCGCCTCACCCTCGACTTCGGACCGGGGACCTACGTCCTCGCCACCGACGTCGACGTCGAGGACCTGCCCACCACGGTCGCCGACGACCTCGCCGACGCCCTCGCCTGACCCGCTCGCCCCTCGCGGGGGAGCATCCGCTCCCCCGCTCCCTGCCTCGAAAGGTTCCGCCATGATCACCCTCACCCGCGAGTCCCCCACCTGCTACACGTTCAGCGCGCAGGAGGGCGACCTCACCGCCACCCTGGTCAAGTCCAGCGACAACGCCCGCTTCGGACAGGGCGCGTGGATGTGGAGCGTCGACGTCTGCGGCGCGCCTATCTCCACCGGGTCGGCTCCCTTCCGCGAGGCACGCGCCACGGTCGTCGCTGCCCTCGAATCCGTCGCCCCTGCCTTCACTGCCTGACGCCCCGCGCGCCCCGCGCGCCCCGACCCCGAAAGGGGGAAACAGCTACTGACGTTTACGCAGGGCGCCCCCTCGCCCCCGCGCGACCCGGTTCGCGATTGTCGGGACAGTGAGGTAGACTGACGTAGTCAGCCCAAACCGAAACCCTCTGGAGTCACCATGTCCCTCGCCCCCGCCACCGACGCCCCCGTCTGGTCCGTTGTCGACGCTGACGACCGGTTCCCCGGTCGCTTCGACGCCCACGTCACCGCGATCACGATGGGTGGGATCGAGTTCCGCGTCCGGATCACGCCCGGTGACCGGGACACGTACCTCGCCCCCGGCTTCACCGCCGATATCGACGGGGGACGCGGCCACCAGTGGACGCTGACGGTCCCCGGCGCGGGCCTCGACCGCCTCAAGGCTGCCGTGGTCGACGACCTCGCCGACGAACTGAAGGGGTGGTGAGCATGAAGGTCACGCCCGCTCAACTCGACACGCTCCGCACGGCTATCGCGCCGCTCGACACCGACACGGTCCGCGCGCGGTACCGCGCGGGTGACTTCCCGCGCGCCGCTCTGGTCCAGGACCTCGACAAGCGCTACCGGTGGGACCTGCTGCACGCGGCCACGGCAGGCACGACGATCGTCCCCGACCTGTACGACGCGGGATGCCACGACGCGCATATCGACACTGCCTTGCGCGCCGTGGTCACGCCCCTCTAGCGTCCCCGAACGTGGCGCGTGTGGGCTGACACTTCGCGCGCCACCCGAACCCCCGCTGTGACGACCCCGGCGGGGGTTTCGTGCGCCTGCTCGCGCCGGAGCGGAGCTACTGACGTTTACGCAGGGCAGGCTGACCCGCGCCGATGTCCGATTTGCTTCCTGTCGGGAGGGTGGGATAGGCTGACGTAGTCAGCCCAACCACTCAAGGAGTCCCCATGGCCACCACCTCGCCCCGCGCCTCGCGCCGCCCGACCACGCTCGCCACCACCGACCGCGACGAGGCTCTCAACGGCCTGTTCACGACCGCGCTGGAGGGTGGCATCGGCTACTGGTCCACGTGCTCGGTCTACCACTGGGGCATCGACGTCGACGGTCGGCTCCGCGAGGCCAAGGACTTCATCGCGGTCGTGGAGGACTCCGAGTCCGAGGACGGTCCGGAGTACGTGATCGACCGCCACGTGATCCGGATCGGCGCGGCGCGCCTGTACCGCCACCTGATCGGTCTGGGCGAGCAGGCCAACTCCTACCACCTCGCCGCGATGCGCGACTTCGCCCGTGGCAACTGGGGCGACCTCGACTACGACTCGGACACGGCCGACATGGTCGTCCAGTTCGGACTCTTCGGGGAGTTGGTCTACAACTGACCCACCCGCTCGGCCGCTCGGCCCGATCCCCGCGAGGGGGTCGGGCCGATTTTTTCGCCCTCCCCCTCACTGACGTTTACGCAGAGCTGGTCCCTGGCCGCACGCCCGACGCGCGACCTCGATTCGCGTTGTGTCTGGAGGGTGTGCTAGGCTGACGTAGTCAGCCCCACCGAACAGAGGATCCCCCCATGAGCGTCGCCTTCTCCATCGAGTCCAACTTCACCGGCGCCTTCACCGCGCACTGCTACGACCTCGACCTCACGCTCGGCCCGGTGGTCGGGCACGAGTCGATCCTCCCGCTGATCGCGGCGCACAAGGCGGAGTGCGACGAGTGCTCGGCCTACGGCATGTACTCGCAGGCCGTGCTCGACGTGGACGACACGCTCGACCTCAACGTCTCCAACCTCAACGCGCGCACCCTGCTGATCGCGCTCGGGCTGGACGATGAGGGTGACCTCTGCGGGACGCTCGACGGCGAGGACTTCCTCGGCCGGGTCCTGCTCGCGCTCGCCACCGACCGCGACGACTCGGGCGTGCCGTACGCGGTCGTCGGTGGCGCGGAGGTCGGCCAGTCCGGCGCGACCGTGATCGACTGCGGCCGGTCGGTGGGCTACTTCGCGGACCGGTTCGGCGCGCTGCACGCGCTCGCGCTGGAGGCGGTCCGGCTCGGCCGTGGGATCCAGTGGTCCTAGGCCGGACGCGCACCGACGCACCGGAGCCCCTCGCCGGGTCCGGTGCGTCGTGCGTTCAGCTCCGGCTAGAAGTAGCCGGGCGTGTCCTTCTTGGGCGCGTCCATGTCGTCGCGGGTGTGCTCGCCCTTCTTCACCGGGTCCGCCTCGTCCTGCAGGTAATACTCCTGCTCGCGGGCGTTGGCGTGCTCGTGCCCCGGCTTCTGCGTCCGGGTGCCGGGGAGGTCGTCCCAGGAGTCCGGGTAGGTGCTGGCCTCGTTGCTCGACTGGCTCATGACGGGTTCCTCTCGGGGGTGGTCCCTGCCCTTGCAGGGTACGCGCTCGCGGCGTGGTTAGCGATACACCAGGCACTGACGTTTACGCAGGCCAGGCCCCGACGATCGGGAGCGTAGAGCCCCGACGATTGGTAGCGGACGCAACGGTGTGGTACGCTTACTTCAGTAAGCGAGACACCCGCTACGGATGCGAAACCGTGGGGTCTGACTGGAATCTCAGACCGGGGGTCCCGCTCACTCCCCCGCCACATCGACGCAAGGACACAGACCATGACCGAGACCGTGACCCTCCTCCCGACCGTGCGCATCCACCGCGTGCTGTTCCTTGAGGAGGACGTGTGGGAGGGCGACTTCCCCCGCGACAACGTCCGCACCGAGGACTTCGACTTCGACCCGGCCACCGAGACCGAGGAGGAGATTCTCGACGGCGCCGTGCGCGTGTTCGAGCGGGAGGGCCTGACGTTCTCGGCCACCGGCAACGACTGGGCCGCTAACCCTGACGGCACCGTGATCGTCAACTACGCCACCGCGCAGCGCGAGGAGGTCACCGGTCACCTCATCGGTTTCACCGACGAGCAGGCCGCGACGATCATCGAGCGGGTGGGCTGATAGCGATCCTGCGCTGAGCCGCCTAGGCTGAGGCCCGTAGCCGCAAGTCCCCCCGACGACGCGGCTGCGGGTCCCTCGCGTGGTCGGGGTGCACCCCGGCTGCTGACCCGAGACAGCGCCGGAGGACTCCCTCCCAGGACGCCCCGTTTCCCCCACGCGAGGGATCCCCTCCCCACTGACGTTTACGCAGAGCTGCCCGTCGCCGGGGCGTGCGCTGCGGGTGCGCTGTTGATCGTGGTGTGGTAGGCTTACGTCAGTAAGCCAACGACGTAAGGACACCCGATGAACGACCACCTCCGCCTCACCGCCCGCCTGATCGCCCTGCTGCTGGGCGTGCTGGCCGTGGCCCTCGCCCTGACCGGGGTCTACCTGATCGACTTCCGTAGCGACTGCCACGACGACGGCGGGCACTTCAGCGTCGACGGCGCGACGGCGTGGTGTCGGTACTGATGGGCACCCCGATCACCGGCCCGCGTGCCGACAAGCATGGCAACCTGATCGCCCGCGAGGGACAAGACCGCTGCGGCTGCGGCGTCAAGTACTGGGAGAACGACCACTGCACCGACTGCGGCACGCACGTGCGGCACGCGATCCAGCCGGAACTGCCCGAGACCCCGAACCCGGTCATCGCGATGGTCGCCGCTGACGATGTCGAGCACGACCCGTGGGGCACCGCGATGGGCTGGGCGTTCGCGGTGGCCGAGAACCTGCACTTCCGCGCCGATGCGCCAGTGCCGGACTCGCTCGGCTACCGGCCCGCCATGGGCGCGACCGATATCGAGGACGAGGACTATCAGGCGACCATCATCGCCGAGGAGGATTACGACGTGGTCGTGCTGACCGAGGCTGCGGAGATGCTCAGCGTGTTCCTCGATGAATGCAAGCGGCTCGGGAAGGACTACTGAAGGGAGGCCGGGACACCGGCGCGCCAGCTGAAGGCCAGCTGGCGCGCGGTGGAACGTCACTGACGTTTACGCAGGCACCGGCGGCCTGGCGCCGCGGCCGTCGGCCCTCGATGGCGTGACGGTCGGGAGGGTGTGGTATGCTGACGTAGTCAGCAAGACACAACGACGGAGGACGAGATGCCCAGCATGACCACGGCGGCCAAGCACGGCGGCGCGAACCTCGCGCTCGCCAAGGCGATGGTCGGCAAGCGCTCCAGCGGTGCCGCTGGTCCGCACGCCGACAAGCGTGCCAAGCGTGCCCGCACCCGCAGCGCGCAGCGCGCCCGCGTCCTGAAGGACTGGGCGTGAAGGAGGACGCTGCCTACAGCCTGGCGACCTGGATCGTGATGGTCGTGGGCTTCCTGATCGGCGGCGTGATGGGCGCCTTCAAGTCGCTGCTGTGATTCCTGGCCCTCGCTGCCGTGCTGGCCGTGGGCGCGCCGCTGGTCTACATCGCCGTGGTGGTGCTCTGGCTGACGGGCGTGACCGTGACCGCGTGCACGTCCGGACTCATCCGAGGGCTCACCGACTCCGAGGGTGGCCCGGTGGTCACCGGCGGCGTGCTGCTGATCGGTGCCACGCTGGTCGCGCTGACCGTCACCGGGAACGGGCTGCTCGCGCTCGCGATCGGGATCGGGCTGCCGGTCGGGTTCTGGTACTGGAAGCGCCCGACGATCACGGTGGCCTGAACGCACGAATCCCGGCTAGATACACGAGGTGCCTAGCCGGGATTCGCTCTGCCTTCACCGTCTTTGGTCTGGGCCGAAGCCCTTCACATCGACGGATCTGACTGCAGCCTTTGCCTTCACGCTCAAGGTCCCGAAGGACCGAGTGCTCTCCGGCTCTGGCAGGTCCCCAACATATCCAGCCCGCGCCGGAGCGCGCAACCCCTCACTGACGTTTACGCAGCTCCCACCGTGGTGATTCGCGATCGTCGGGACGGTGTGGTACGCTTTCCTTGAAAGCGAACGACAACGACGGAGGACACCATGCAGGACTTCTTCACCCACACCGAGGCGGACGCCGGTGCATGGGACCGCAACCACCTGGAGGCCGACGACTTCAGCGACGCACCCTCGCGCGCCGAGGCCGAGGCGGATCTGGCTGCTGACGCCGCCGACGCCTATCACGCCGGTCCGGACACGGTGGTCGGTTACGGCATCCGCTGCGCCCACTGCCACAACCGTCACGAGACCATCGCTGACGTCCGCTGGTGCAGCGACCTTCAGGCCGAGTACCGCGCCGAGGCGCTGGCCGAGCAGGCCGCCGAGGCTCGCGCGGAGCGCTACTTCGAGGAGGGTCCCGAGTCCTTCCAGATGATGCGTGCCGCCGAAGAGGCCCACGATCAGGCCCGCGCGTGGAACGACCCGTGGATCACCGGCGAGCCGCCCGCGACCACCACGATCAACCACGGCAACAGCGGAGCCTGCGAGGGCGGGGCCTGCTCGTGGCACGACAAGTGCCGCAAGCACCGCGAGCAGGACGTCGCCAACGGCGACCGGCTCGGCAACTTCCGCGCCTACAACGACTGAGGTGCGGCCGGGCGCCTGGCCACGCGCCGAGCGTCAGAACGTCACTGACGTTTACGCAGCTGGCCCCGCCTGGCCGCGGGTACGACTCCCGCCTGATAGCCCGACGTCTGGACAGTGTGGTAAACTCTCCTTGTACGCAAACGACGAAGGGACACCCCATGAAGATCCACTCCGACTCGGTCGAGTCGCTCGACATCCGCAAGGCCGCGACGCTCGCCGCCGTCGACTTCACCCGCTTCGACCTGAAGGGCTCGCGCTCACGTGCGCAGGGCTTCGACATCCTCCTGACCGGCAACTCCGGCCGTCGCCAGAACGGCGGCGCGGATGAGGCGGCGTCGTGGGACCAGTGGGGAATCTTCCTCGGTCACCTCTACCGGCTCGACCCGAACCTGAAGACGCCCTACTACATCGACGGGGACCACTTCGTCTGGGTCACCGGCAACCGGTTCACCCCCGACTTCACCGCCGGTGACTGCCACCGCCGCCACCGGTGGGGGATGGGTCGCCCCGCGATCACCGGGGCCTACTCGGTCGCCGAGTGCGAAGAGGGCAAGGACCCGTGCGGCGCGGTCCAGCGCTGGATCATCCACCGCCACGGCCAGCCCGCCGTCACGTGGGCAGACCTCAACCGCTGAGCGAGGCGGCGCGCGGCTAGTAGTACCGGTGCCGGGTGCCGCCGACGGGCACGAACCAGAGGACCAGCCCGACGATGATCAGGATCGCCCCGATGATCGTCAGCCAGTAGATGCCGAGCACCAGGCCGAGCACCAGCAGGATGAGACCGAGGATGACCATGCCCGCAGCCTACCGCTACTGACGTTTACGCAGCTTTCCCACTGTGGTGGTCTAGTCCCGACTGGCGCGTGTCCGGACACTGGTGTATTGTTCTTCTTGTAAGAACAACGACGGACCGACCGAAGGACACACCATGGACACCACGCACTACCTTGACCTCGTCGCGGGCGGCACCGACCACTTCACCGTGGAGTTCCACACCGACACCAAGCCTGCCGCTGCGCACAAGAGCAAGCGGCTCCGCAAGGTCGTCACGGCGGTCTGCATGACCGGCGCGTCCTACGCGAACCTGCGGGTGAACAAGGACAAGGAGACGGGTCCGCTGCCGTGGGGCACGTGGATGGACGGGGCCGAGCCGTTCGTGATCCAGCACAAGGGCAACGACTACGCCCGCCTGTACGTGATCGAGAACGGCGTGCGAGCGATCTACACCGTGGACGGCGAGGTCGTGAGCCGCGAGGACTACGAGTCCTTCCTGACGCCCTCGCAGCGCAACGCGCCGCGTCCGAACGGTGGCACCATCACCGTCAAGATGAGCGGCGTGCGGCTGGTCGGAGAGCCAGCCTTCGGGCGCTGAGGCGCCCCCACAGACTCCGCCCCTCGATAGGCGGGGCTGCACTTCCCAAGGACCCGGTGAGAGGAAGCCGCGCAAGCGGGGGAAGGCTCACCGGCGAGGACGGTGGCAGCGACCTAATCAGTGGTTCGACCACATGGGTATCGAGTGACACGTCCCGGCGCGCCCATGATCGCGCCGGGGCGTTACTCGTTCCGGCCCGAGCTACTGACGTTTACGCAGGGCGGCCCGCGGCGGCCCAGGCGCGTTGGCTTGTGGCCGTAGGGACAGTGTGGTATGCTTACGCAGTAAGCAAACGACGAAGGGACACCCCCATGAGCCACTCCTCCACCCCCACCCGCACGAACAAGTTCGGTGGCAAGTGCGCCGACTGCGGCGCGTGGGTCCTGCCCGGCGCAGGCACCCTGTCCGGCTCGCGCGGCGCATGGGTCACCCGGCACCTCGGCACCTGCCCGCCGCCCAAGGGCACCCCGACCAAGAACGCCGAGCCGGGCTACTACGTCCGCCCCGCCGACGGCCGCGCCGTGGTCGTGGTCGCGGGCAAGCGCCACCCCGAGCGCACCTACGGCAAGGTGCTCACCTTCCCGGCCGACGGCAGCCGCCCGTCGTGGGACTACGTGCGCGGCGCGGGCTACTCGGTCGCCGACCTGCGGCCGATGACCGCCGCCGACGCGGCCGAGATGGGCCTCTCGCACGGCTTCTGCATCCGCTGCTGCGCGCCCCTCGGTGGCGAGACGCTGAGCGCCGCCGTGTCCGCGCTCGTGGGCTACGGCGAGACCTGCGCCAAGCGGATGGGCTGGCCCTACCCGAAGGGCGTCGCGGCCCAGCGCGCCCGGCTCGCCGAGGGCTGAGCCCCAGCCACTGGCCCCGCACCCCGAGAGGGTGCGGGGCCTTCGCGCGCCCCAGGCCCGGCGGCCCGCGCAACGTCACTGACGTTTACGCAGCTGCCCAACCCTCAAGCGCGCCTTCAGCGTTGCGCAGTTGTGCGTCGTCTGGACAGTGTGGTATGCTTACTTCAGTAAGCGACACAGAGACAACCGAAGGGAAACCCCCATGAGCACCAAGACCGCCACCCGCCGCAAGCCGTCCGCCGCGAAGATCGCCGCCGCCGAGGAGCGCCTCGAAGCGATGCACGAGCAGTTGGTCGCCAAGACCGACGCGCTCGTCACGAGCGAGGGCTGGGCCGAGTACCTCGCGTTCGCCGCGCGGTTCCGTCAGTACTCGTTCCGCAACACGCTGCTGATCCTGATGCAGATGCCGACCGCCACGCGGGTCGCGTCCTACCGGAAGTGGCTGGAGGTCGACCGGCAGGTCCGCAAGGGCGAGCGCGGCTTGCAGATCTTCGCCCCGATGACGCGCAAGCGCGAGGACGCGGACGGCAAGGAGCGGACCTACATCAGCGGCTTCCGGCTGGTCTCGGTCTTCGACGTCTCGCAGACCGACGGCGAGGCCCTGCCCGAGGACCCGGCCACGCCGGTGCTGCTGGACGGCATGGCGCCCGAGGGTCTGTGGCAGTCGCTGGCCGAGATGGTCTTCGACGCTGGCTACACGCTGCGGGTCGCCGCCAGCGAGCACGGGGAGAACGGCTACACGAACCCGGTGGACAAGGTGGTGCAGGTGAGCGAGGGCCTCAGCGAGGCGCAGTCGTGCAAGACCCTGATCCACGAGGTCGCGCACATGCTGCTGCACTGCGACGACAAGGCCCTGACCGAGGACGCGATCCTTCACCGGAACGTGGCCGAGATCGAGGCCGAGAGCGTGGCGCACATCGTGGCCATGGTGCACGGGCTGGCGAGCGACACCTACTCGATCCCGTACGTCGCGGGCTGGAGCAACGGCAAGACCGAGGTGATCGCCGCCACGGCGGACCGCGTGCTCAAGACCGCGAAGACGATCCTCGCCAAGACCGAGGGCAACGGAGAGGAGGAGGACGCGGCCTGAGCCGCACGGCACCAGAGCCCCGGCCCCGCAAGGGGTCGGGGCTCTTGCCTTGCCGGGGCCTACTGACGTTTACGCAGAGCTGGCCCTGGTGGGCTCGTCTTGCTTCTGACTGCACGATGCTGTAGGCTTACATCAGTAAGCCAAACGACGAAGGGACAAGCAATGAGCACCGTCACCGTGAGCAAGGCCGCGACGATCATCGCGAGCGCGGACGCGGCGTACGACCGCGAGGATCAGGCATGGTTCGATGCGCTCCCCACCGAGTCGCTCACGCTGCTGTGGGGCGTCGCCTGCGCCAACATCTCCGGCGCGTCTTGGGACGATGAGGTCTACGACGCGCTCGCAGAGCGCGGGTGGTTCGACACGGAGGACGGGGAGGTGAACTGATGGCTGTCCGACTGATGAACCAGAGCGAAGCCAAGCGCCCCACCGCGTCCGGCCACTGGCTAGGGTCCGAGATCTTCTACACCGAGGACGAGGACTTCTACACGATCCGCTTCCACGCCCGCACCTACGACGGCATCAAGGTCACGTCCTCCTACACGACCGGGGAGATCAGGCTGACCGGGCAGGGGGGCTTCCTCAAGTCCGAGGTCAAGCGGCTCTTCCACCAGTTCGCGAGCCTCTACATCACCGAGGCCGACCTCGATGCTGTCCGCAAGGACGAGTCCTGATGGGCCAGAAGTGGTGGCCAGTGCACCACGGTGCCCCCGCCGCCGGGCACGTCACCGCAGGTGGCTTCTGGCATCCGGGAGGGGGACACAACTGCTCCAAGTGCAAGGGCTAAGGTCCGCCCCATGGATCCCATGATCGCCTACCTCAAGCGTCGCGCCGCCCAGTTCATCACTGGGCGGCGCAGTCGTTTCGACAGCGCGGCGCCACTGACGTTTACGCAGAGCTGCCCCAGTTGCCTGGCCGCGCATCCCTCCAACTTCAAGCATCTGTCGAGGTGATGGGGTAGACTAACGACATGAACTGAACACAACGACGCACGACATCAACCGACACAACGACGAAAGAGACCACATGAAGCGCATCATCTTTGCCCTGCTCGCCGCAGTGGTGCTGGTCGGGCTGTTCACGCCCAACGCCAGCGCCGCATCCGGTGACAGCGCACGCAAGAAGAACGCGGCCTGCGTGACCAAGGCCGAGTACAAGAAGGTCAAGCGAGGGCACACGCTCAAGCAGGTCAAGAAGATCTTCGGCACCAACGGCCGTACGTCCTCCACGATGAACTCCTCCTACACCGAGTGGGTCTGGGGCGACTACGTCGAGGGCCACGACGAGTCCTACTGGGTCGACGGCTACTGGTCCGAGTACGCCACCTGGATCGACGGCACCTGGGACGACGAGGGCAACTACACCGAGGGCCACTACGAGCCCGGCATGGTCGACGGCTACTGGGACTCCTACTACGTCGACGGCTACTGGGAGGACGACTACTCCTACAACGTCTCGCAGTGGGACTCCTTCCGCGACTACAAGAAGTGCAAGTCGTGGAACCACGGACGTGGCCGCGTCGCGATCAACTTCGACAACTACTCCTCGCGCTACTCCGGCTACCGGGTCTACTCCAAGTACCCCAGCCGCCCGTGGATCTGGGACGCGCTGAACCTGCGCACCACCTCGCACGAGAGCATCCTCGGCGACAAGACGGTGCCGGACGCCGCGCACACCGGACCCTCGAACCACGACCACGAGGTGACGCCGGAACCGGCACAGCCCCCGCACAAGCAGCCGCAGCACTGATCCACCCGCACTCCACAGCCCCCGGCGCCACTGGCGTCGGGGGTTCGTGCGTTCGAGGGGCAAGACGTCACTGACGTTTACGCAGCTCCAGGGCCTGAAGCCCACCAGGCTGCTTGGGAACTGACGCTACCCTGTGATATGCTGACGTAGTCAGCAAGACAACGACGTAAGGACGAAGACATGACCTTCACCATCCCGCGCCCCGACTGGGTCACCGACCAGTCGATCGGCCGACGTGGCGAGTACGCCCAGTTCTGCATGTTCACCCGCGAGGGCAACGACGCCGTGGGCGCCATGGTGCTGGCGATCCTGAGCGACGCGGTGCGTCTGGGTCCGCCCCGCACCGTGGTGATCGAGGCGATCCAGCAGGGTGTCCGCAACCTGACCGCACGCTTCCCCGAGGTGCACGACACCGAGCCCGAGTGGGCGATCGTGGACGCGGTGAACCACTACCTCGAACTGCGCGAACTGCCCCGCACGAGCCGCGAGGAGCTGTTCTGATGAGCGACGCCCACATCGAGATCGACCCGCTGCTGTTCATGCAGGCCGTGGTCGATGACCACCTCGAACTGATCGAGTCGATCGAGGACGCAGGTGCCGCGTTCGGCCCGATGATCGGCATGCCCGGCATGGACGCTCTGGCCGGGAGCGTGGCCGACGTGGGCCGCGAGAAGGTCACCGAGGCCCAAGAGCACCTCGACATGCTGGTCGCCACCGATCCCACCTGGGAGCCCTGCTACGGCACGTGGTGCGAGATGGTCTACGAGGACACCGATCCTGAGGTCGGCGACATCCTGAGGTGCACGGTGCACAACTACACCGTGATCGCCGACGCCTACGTCTGCGAGGGCTATCAGGCTCCGCCGTACACCGGGCCATGAGCCGCACCAACGTCTACCGGGACGGCAAGGTGCACGTGATGGAGCGCAAGTGCGTCACGTGCATCTACCGGCCCGGCAACCTGATGCACCTCGAACCGGGCCGCAAGGACGGCATGCAGGCGGACGCGATCCGCGACGAGGGAGTGATCCCCTGCCACCAGACGATCCACGGCAGGCGCGAGCAGGAGAGCGTGTGCCGAGGGTTCTTCGATGTCGCCAAGCACGAGGGCCTGCTCGCTGTGGCCGAGCGCCTGGACATCATCGAGTTCACGCCCTGCGAGGAGTGAGCCCGACGCCGACGAGTTCTGTCGGTGGTCGCTGGTTCACTGACGTTTATGCAGAGCTGGCCCGAACCCCCTCCCCCGCCGGACGATCCTTCTCGACCTGAGTTGGTGAATCCGGATTCCCCATGTTACGATTACGGAGTAATCGAGCATGACCACACGACGAAGGACGAAGAGATGACCACCACCGAGGCCCCTGCGCCCGCCACCCCGACCACTCCGACCACGAAGGACAGCCGCATCGCGGACGTCACCGCAGTGCTCGCCAGCGTCGATCAGGGCGAGGCCCTGCGCGACCGCATCAAGGCGATGCAGGCCGAACTCAAGGTCCACGAGGACAACATCAAGGACGCGCTGGGCGAGGCCACCACCGGCGTCGACGGCAAGGGCAAGGTCGTGGTCCGCTACCCGGTCCGCAACCGCTCCGGACTGTCCAAGGAGAAGGTCAAGGACCGGCTCTCCCCGACCGACTACGCCGAGTGCGAGACGGTCACCGAGTACCGGACGCTGCTGTACGGCGAGGGCTGAGCCATGGCGATGTTCATGAACCGCAACGAGGTCGTGGAGACGCTGGCCTACTGCGGCGATCAGGTGGAGGACGTGCCCAACCTCTACGAGGGCGCTCGCGTGCTCTACTCGCTGATGGAGTGGGTCGACTCCCACTCCGACGGCTGGCCGTACTGGCAGCCACCGCAGCGCGCTGCCAGTCGGCTGATCGAGGCCCTGCACAGCCGGAACTTCGCGCTCCGGTTCGGGGAGGAGCGGGACGGTTCGCCGCTGGCCGACGTGACCGACGCGGAACTGGCCGCGTGCCTGCGCCCGATCAAGTCGTTCCTGACCAAGCAGGAGGTCAACTGGCACGCCGACCTGCCGTGGGCTGCCCTGTTCCCTGCTGCTTGAGCCTGTCGAGAGAGGATGGATCTAGCCCGGCTCCCGCTGCAGTCCCCCCACTGCCGGGAGTCGGGTCTAGTCTGTCCCCAGCGACGAAGGGACGAGCGATGTACGTGCATCGAGACAAGCGTGGCGGGGTCACTCTGACACCCGACGAGGCCGAGGTCTGTGACCTGTTCCTGATGCTGGTCATCGAGGGCGAGGACATTCCGCACGCGGCCCAGTACGCGCTGAGCACGATGGTGCTGCCCGACCCGACGTTCGCTGCCTGGCTGAGCCTGGGGATGCTCTCGCACGAGCGAGCTGACTGACGTTTACGCAGGCTGAGCCGCATCGTCACGAGGCGCTGTGTCCACTCGTTGTGGTAAACTGTCCCTAGACAGAACGACGAAACGACCAAAGGACACACCCATGGACCCGAACGCTGCACTCGCCGCCGCACGACAGGCCACCGAGGACTTCGAGAACGCCACCTCGATCTCGCAGGAGTTGGACGCCGCCGAGCGGCTGGCGAGCAACTTCACCGCACTGGACCACTGGCTCTCGCAGGAGGGCTTCCTGCCCGGCGCGTGGGCAATCGCAGGGGAGCGTGGCTGATGGAGCCGTACTGCGCCGACTGCGGGCTGAGCCTGCACGCGCAGGCCGAGAAGGCGATCGCCTCCGGTGAGTGGCAGATGGTCTGGGCCGACATGGACGGCTCGTGGATCTGCCCGCAGACCGGCAACGAGCACCGGCCGCAGGACTAGGCCGAGGCCGAGTCCTGCATCTTGTTCAGGCGCTCCTGCAGTTCAGCGATCTGGCTCTGGATGCGCTCCGCATCCACGCGACCACGTGGCTTCGGCTCGACACCTTCCAGCGTCGCCTGCTGGGCGTAGAGCGCGTCGAAGCGCTCCTGGTTCTCGTTGATGAGAAGCTGCGTGGCCTTGTAGCGCGCCCTGTTGGCTGCGCGCACCTGCGCCTTGTGCTTCTCGGGATCTGATCTGGTGACCATGGTCTGGGGTCCCCTGTCCTTTGTCGTTCCCCACTGCTGACGAGAGAGCCTCTGCTCGACTCATGTTCTGCACTGCCAGTCTATGCAAACACAGCCGCGTTCACAACACCACACACTGACGTTTACGCAGACAGGGCTGTACCCGCAACCATGTTGGGGCAAACACCGAGGCTGTGCGAGGCTCAGCCTGCTGAGCCGCTACGCCTTGCTGAGCAGGGGTTCCCTGCCAGCAGATTTGTGTCGGACCCCTGCCCTAGGGTTGCCCTGTTAGGCAAACCCACAGGGACAGAACAGACTAGACCAGTTCGTGCCCACCCGCCCCTCGATTATGGAGTGGCGCAATGGTGTGGTAGGCTCTGGGTACAGAGCCAGACAAGTGAACGACGAAAGGACACGCACGTGAGCACCAAGAGCACCGCCGTGATGATGCAACTCGCCACGGCCGACGGGGATTCCAAGCAGCAGATGGTGGTCTTCGCCAACAAGGCGGTCTACCGACGCAGCCTCACCGAGGGCACCCGCACCCGCTGGCGCTACGCCAGCGTGGGCGACCTGCCTACGTGGGTCGAGGGCTACGTCAACCTGACCAAGGCCGCGCCCACGCCGATGAGCATCAGCCACGGCGCCACCCTGATGGAGGTCACCGAGGACGAGGCCACCGAGGCCGAGGGCGGCGCGTTCCCGCGCAACGTGGGGCTGCGCTACTCCCGCGTGATCGACGCGATGGACGCGGACCCGACCAGCAACGTCCCCACGCCGGACGTGAAGCAGTACGTGCAGGACTGGATCGACGCACACAGCCGCGACGACAACGCGTGGATCGACACCCACGTGCACAGCGCTGGCACCGCCGTGGTCAAGCCTGCCGCGCCCGAGCCTGAGCCCGAGCCTGAGCCCGAGGTCAGCGTGGCCACCACGACGGGCGGCTGGACCTACCCCGAAACCAAGGGCGGCTACATCACCCGGCCCAACGGGACCAAGTACAAGGTCCGCAAGATCGACGGCACGCCCGACGTGCAGGTGATCCGCGAGGCTCGCCCCGACCGCGAGCACGTGTTCCTGTTCGGTGAGCCGGGGACCGGCAAGACGGCGCTGGTCGACTCCGCATTCGGGGACGATCTGGTGACCATGCTGGGCACCGAGGACACCGAGGTCGCGGACTTCATCGGCGGCTACACCGTGCGCGGTGGCGGGTCCTACGGCTGGACGGACGGCGCGCTCACCGAGGCGATGGAGCGCAAGGTCCCGCTGTTCATTGACGAGATTGGGGTGATCGCTCCCAAGGTGCTCACCACCGTGTTCTCGGTGATGGACGGCCGCGACGAGATTCGGATCACCGCGAACCCCGACCGGGGCATCGTGACCGCTGGGCACGGCTTCATGGTGCTGGCAGCCACGAACCCGCACGCCCCCGGCGTGCGCCTCTCCGAGGCTCTGCTGAGCCGGTTCGCGATCCACTTGGAGGTCGGCTCGGACTACTCCGTGTGCCGCGAGATGGGTGTGCCGGACGTGCTGGTCACCGCAGCCGAGAACCTCGACAAGCGCCGCAGCACTGGCGAGATTGGCTGGGCACCGCAGATGCGCGAGTTGCTCCGCGCCAAGGCGCAGTGGACCAAGCGCGGGGACACGTTCGCGATCCGCAACCTGATCAGCGGCGCACCCGAGGACGACCGCGAGGTCGTGGCCGAGGTCATGGCCCGCACCACCGGGAAGAAGTTGACCGGGCTGGTGCTCTGAGACTTCCGGCCCGCGCTGTTGCAAGCGCGGGCCGGGGGACCGTTCACAGTGAACGGCTCTGTAGTGCTGGCGCCAGTCCGCGTTCGGGCTGGCGTCAGCCAGGAGAGCAGCTACTGACGTTTACGCAGGACAGCGCGACGTGCGCGAGGGGCGCAGGACGTGGCAAGATCAGCAGTGCCGAGGGATGCACCGATTAGGTAATGACGAGCCAGTGGTGTAAACTGAGGTTACGAGGTCAGGGTGACTCCCCGACACAGACAGAACGACGAAAGGACACGGCCATGGGCCACATCTTGTACGGCAAGGTCGAGAGCACTGTGAACAAGAGCGACGACGACTGGTACGGCGTCGCGGCGCAGGTCGGCAAGTTCACGAACAAGCGTGCGCACCGCAGCGATATCACTGCTGTCGTGTCCAGCACTGCTGGCATGGGCGCTCCCGCGTGCTTCATCCCGAGCCTTGCCGAGATGCACATCAACACCGAGGCCGCTCCCATGGGTCCTCCCGACAAGGTCAATCTGGACGACCGCATGTGGATGCTCACCTACGCCCCGAGCGTGGGCGCGTGCACCCACGAAGCGGCACACGCCCGCCACACGCACTGGGACCCCCGCGACCTGATGGAGAACTACGAGGCCACCCGCAAGATGGTCGACGTGATCACCACGCTGGAAGAGCCGCGCATCGAGGC
>Ga0307283_10000025_pt1 | contig 18507 bp, 26 predicted proteins | sample ER_DNA_122_FD_194487 | JGI IMG/M metagenome (GOLD analysis project Ga0307283, IMG submission 194487) | Bulk soil microbial communities from the East River watershed near Crested Butte, Colorado, United States - ER_DNA_122 | ecosystem: Environmental > Terrestrial > Soil > Floodplain | place...
ATCGACCCCATGCCGCCGACCATGAAGTTGGTGTCACTCATGGCCATGGAGGTGATGAAGCGAAAGCTCACCGTTACGGGCGCTGCCGGATTGAAGTCTGCGAACTGCGCAAAGGGCAACCACGGGATCTGATAGGCGTACCCGCTCGACACGGCGTATCCGCCACCCGCGAGGAACATGCCTTGCCCCGCGACAATCCTCGTCAGTCCACCGACGCCTCGAATGCCCGTGCCCTTGCTCCACCACGTGTGGCCGTCGAGCGTGTGCGGGCCGGCCACGCTCATGTCGATCTCTGGCTGTGCCGTCAGATCGATCTCGTAAAGTGTGCCCCATGACTGCCCACTGGTCGGGATTACCGGAACCTCCGGAGGCGGGGGCGGTTCTTCGACATAGACAGTGGGCGCGCTCGGCCACCCGCCTGAGCGTTTGAGCGAGAACGTGTTGCCGGCACGCGTGGATGCCGTGTAAGGCGCGATGAAAGCGCCATCCCGGTAGGCGATCTCCTCGGGCTTGCTGGCGCCGAAGCTCACGCTGAGAAAGGTCGCCGGGGGCGTCGCACTGGTCGTGAAGTCGACAGGGTCATCCTTGTTCGCCAGCGCGGACCCAGGCGCGTCGATCCACGTGACACTCACGACTTGACTCCGAGCAGCTCGCTGCGCACCACCGGCATCTCGCGCGGCGCCTCGATCAACAGCCGCACAGCCTGGCCGCGCACCTCGACGACAGTCACGATGACCTCGTCGCCGATCAACACGGCCTCACCATCGCGGCGTGTGACGACGAGCCGGCTCATGTGCGCACCAGCATGACGCGCTCAGGGTCGAAGCCACGCGCCACAGGAAGCACGTCAACGTCCTTCGCCGAGAGAAACTGCCGCGGGCCGAGCGGCTTGTCCGCATCGACCCAGGTGGTCCCGTCCTCCGAGAACTGCACCTGCGTCACAGCCGTGACGCCCGCCACGGTGAGCGCCGCCGCCGCGAGTCGGCTTCTGTACAAGATGGAACCAAGGTCGACGCCGGACGCGATGTAGCTGCCGTCGCTCATCTGCAGCGTCAGCGCGCCACTGCTGAAGTCCACGATGCGCTGCCGCAGCGCGGCGTCGCCGGCGTAGCTGCCTTCGTCGACCTCAGCGCTCAGGCGCACCCACCAGTGCGCCGCCGTCGCGACGCTGTACTTGATGACCTGCGTGTGACCTTCGCTGTCGGTGACCGCGCTGGTCGTCGTGCCGTGCGTCTCGATGCCTGCGGCGAGGTTATCCCAGATGGCGTGCGCGATGAGCGTCTCGGCAGTCGTGCCGAGCGTGAGCGCCTCGACACTCTTGGGAGGCCGCCCGGCAGCGTCGGTGACCATCGTGCGGTTACAGATCACGCGCACGGCTGTCATCCCGCTCAGGCGCGAGAGTGCGGCGCGCATGGCGGGCGCCGTGGTCGCGCCCTGATCGGACAGCTCTTGCCGGCGCCGGATGCGAAAGGCCGCGTCGGACTCGCCGACCTGGCGGAACGTGTTCGTCAGCGCCGCGACGCGATCGAGTGCTGCGCTTGAGCCGCTTTCGCCGAGCGCGCCCCACACGGCTTCGAGGACCTCCCACAGCTCCGCGTGCTTGCTCGCGACGATGCCGGCGATCTGACCAAAGACGCTGTCAGGCGCGACGTCGAGTGACGGCGAGATGGTCGCGCGCGCTTCTGCCGCGATGGCGTCGAAGACCTCGGCTTCGGTGGCGACGACGAAGCCGCTCTCGGTGATGCCGCTCATACGCTGACCTCGAAGCGAATCTCCACCGGCAACCCCGTGTCGAGCGCCACCTCGAAGTCGATGGTCATGACGCGGCGCTGGCGGTCGGGCGACAACGCGAGCCGCGTCAGCGCAGCCACCCGCGGCGTGCCGAGGATGCGGCGCCGCAGCTCGGCCCGTCGCGCAAGGTCGCTCGCGTTGCCAAGGATCTGGTCGTACCAGTCCGTGCCGGTCGCCTGGTCGCGGAACCACTCGCCGCGGAAGTGCTTGAGCCGCACCTCGAGTGCCTGTTTCACATACTCGGCATTGTAGACGAGCCCGAAGCGGTCGCCTTCGAGCAGCAGGTCCCCGGATACGTCGAGGGCGAGGTCGCTCATGTCGCCTGCACTTTCTTAGCGCCCACCGAAGTGCCCTGCTTGTACGGCTTGCCGAAGCTCGCCTGTCCTGCGAGCGAGCCGAGCGTCATTGCTAGCTTCGCAAGCTCTGCATCGACCTTGTCCGCAAGCGCCACGTAGTCCGCGCCAGTCTTGCCGCCGAGCACCACCGTCCCATCCGACTTGATGCGAATGGTGGCCGCGCCGTCCTCGGTGCCGATCACCAGGTCGGTGGCGCTGACGTTGGCGAGCCTCTTGGTATCCGGATACCAGCCCGGCTTGGCGATGCAGCCGTTGAGGCCATGCGGCTGTGAGATACCCGGTGGGCTGACGATGCCGCTGTCTCTCCACACGAGCGTCGACTGCTCGGCACACTGGACCTCCACGAAGTCGCCAAGCTTGAGCGGGAACGTGATGGCGTGGCCCCCTCCACGAGGCCACTGCACCGGCACGTCGTAGAGCGTGGGCAAGGTCTCGTACTCGAGCGCGCCCTCGTCGTCCTGAAGCTCGCGCATCAGTTGGGGCTCGACGTCCACCGTCTGCCCTGCGACGTCATACGCGAGTACGCGCGCCGGGAAGCACGTGTGCAGACTGCGACGGCCTGCCTGGATGACGCGGTCGAGCGCCTCGCGCTGGGTGGGGGTCGTACTCATCCGCCCACCTCCGGGCTCGGCGTGCCCTCAAGCTCCGCGGCCCAGTCCTGGCCGTGGGTGTCGCCCACGTAGCGCACGCGCTCGAGCCGCCAGACGCCCTTGAGCGTCGATGCGCGCACCTTGACCCGGCGCCCAGGCACAAGGCCCGGCAACAGCAGCGCACGGGCCTGCAGGTTCCCCTTCTCGTCGGTGGTGGGCACGTCGACCAACCCCGACTGCGGCGACAGCAGGACGCCCTGCGTGTCGAGGCTCTTGCCGATGGGCGTGACCGACAGCGCGTTGTCCTGGATGGACCACTCGTAGCCGGCCGAGCGCAGCACGCTGTCGAGCTGCTCGGGCGCCGAGCCCTCGAACGTCGCGCCACGGCCGATGCTCGCGCCCACGCCTTCAAGCCGCGCAGATAGCAATTGCTTACTGGCGTTGCCGAGGCCGATCCCCATCTCCGTGGTCAACTGCTCGACGACGCGCGTCATGGAGACGCCTGGGCGGAACCCGAAGGTCGCACGCGCGCGCGTTGCGCGGTCCCCGTCGCCGCTACGCATCACCGTCACCCAGGAGCCGTCGCTTTCGGGACGCGAGAAGACCTCACGCAGCTGCCCGTAGAAGAGCAGGCTCATGCCCGTGCCCTGGTAGCCAGCGGCGAGCCGCACGGGGATGGCCTTGAGCTTGGTGCCCGGGACGCGCAGCTTGCCGTAGCCGGTCTCGAGCGCCTCACGGTGGGCGCGTGACAGGTTGTAGATGGCAAGCTCGCAAGTGTTCGGCTCGCGCTTGGTGGTCTTTTCCACCGTGAAGCCGACGCGCAGGGACTCGACGCGCATGCCACCGACGTTCACCTCACAGAGGCGGCCGAAGTTCTCGTTCGCGCGCGCGGAGAGCGTCATGCGGACAGTTCCTCGGGCGGGATGTAGACGACCTTGACGCGTGTTCCGAGGTCGTTGAGACCGGGCTCCGCCGTCCGACTTGCCGGATCGACGACAGCGATAGCTCCAGGTGGACGGCGGCTGTCGCTGACGCCGCGAAGCAGGTCCGCGTTGAGCACGACGCGCACGCCGCTGACGATGGGGGAGCCATCCACGTCACTCAGGCCGAAGTACCAGACGCCGTCACGCGCGTTCCACCGCCAGACCACCGTGAAGAAGGCGTCGCCAAGCTGCGCCTGGGCAGTCTGGTGCGGGTAGCCGTCGGTCGGGGTGGGGACGGGCTGCATCAGTACATCCCCGCAAGGCCGAGGTTGAGCGCCTGCTGCCGCGTCTGCTCGTCGATGCCCTCTTGCTCCATGCCGCCCTCGGTGACGGCGGTGCCCCGCATGTTTTCGAGCCGGTTGAGGCCCTTGTCCTTCCGCTTCTTCGACCGCAGGAATCGCGGGTCCGGCGGCTTGAGCGTCTCGAGCGCGAGCGACGTCACCGCCAGCTGCTGAAAGCTCGCCGTGAAGTCGAGAGCGTTGGCGGTCGCCGCATCGCGCTGCACCGTCAGGCTCTTCAGCACCATCTGGTCGAAGTCGCCGATAGCCGTCAGGATCGTCAGCGCCCGCGCCTCACGCTGCATCTGGAGCAGCTCGGCGTAGACGCTCGTCACGCGTCGCACGGCGCCGCTCCACAGCCGCACGTCCGCCGTCGCCTCGGTGATGCGCGACTGCGAGCGGCCGAGCATGCTTTCAGACAGCTTCGAGGTGCGCGAAAAGGGCGGCTCGAGCGTCACCACCGAGACGCCGCGCACGGGCGAGACGCCGTCCATCTGCGTGAGCCCCTCGCGCGTCGGCGTGTTGCTCACCACCGCGCTGATGACGATCTCGGTCGGCTGCACGCGCACGTGGTCGACGCGGTCGGAGTCAAGCTCGATGGGGTAGCGCGTCATCTCCGCGTCGTGCGTGAAGGACTCGCTGACCGAGGCATCGAACTCCATCGTGCCGCCTGGCCACGACAGAAGCGTGCGCGTCTCGCTGCTCATACGGGTGCCGCCGGGGCCGTCGCCGCCAAGGTGCGATTGTTGTTGTCGAGCGCCTTCTGCACTTCCTTGCCCACCTGCTGCGCGGTGCCGGGGGTCGCGTTGCCCTGGATGGTCACGTTCACCGCGCCGTTGGTGACGCTGACGCTGCGGCTTGCGACCGTGGTCCCTGGCGCCGCAGTCTGCCCAGCACCTGTACGCGCCTTCGCCGCGGCGTCGGCACCGCGTAGGTCGACGCCTACTTTCGCGAGAAAGTTGAGCACGCCCTTCGGGAGGACTCCTGCGATCTTGGCGCGGATCTTCTCGAGCGCGTCGCTCACGTAGGCGGAGATTTCACTCCACGTCTTGGTGAACCACTCGTCGATAATGCCGAGGCCCGTGGCGATGTCGCTCTCCAAGCCGATCCAGTCTTCGAGGAACTCGGCGATGAAGTTCGTGCCCGTCGTGAACTGCTGCCACAGCGCATAGACCGCCGCGCCGAGCAGCAAGACGGCAGCGACGACCGCTGCGACAGGCGCCCACGCCACGATGAAAGCCCAGGTCGCCGTCGTGGCAGTGCCGAGCCACGCCGTGAGCGTTGCGAGGTTCATGAATGTACTGACGAGCGACAACAGCACGCGTGTGCGAATAACCCGGTACAGCTGAATCAGCATGTTGATGAGGGCAAGTCCTCCGCGTGCAGCGGCAATACCTGCGATCCACTCGAAGAAGTACGTCTTCGACGCGAGGTCCCCGATGATGTTCGCGACGGCGCGAATGTGAGGCTCGTAATCGTCGAACAGGTCGAGCAGCTTTTGCGCCATCGGCAGAAAAGCGCCCCCGATCTGGGTCGCGAGTTCCTTGAACCGATCTTTGAGCGCCGCGATCCGGTTGCCGAAGCTACCAGCCTCTCGCGAGGCCGCGCCGAAAACGTCCTTCGCAGTCGCGGACTGCATGACGAACGCGTAGCGGACCATCGTCTTTTCGGCCGCTGCCATGTCCTTCCACAGGGTCTTGTGCCCCTTTTGCAGGGCGAAGGCGGCGAGCCCCGCTTCGTCCATGACGATGCCGAACTTCTTGAGAGGCTCGGTCTCCCCGGTGAGACCTGAGCGCAGCGCGTTCAAGGCATCCTCGTCAGAGGCGAGGTCGAAGTATGCCTTGAGGTCCACCGCCAATTGCGCGAACGACTTGCCTACGGTGGCCGCATCCTTCTCGCTGCCAGTGAGCCCCTTGGTGACCACGCCGATGGCGCCCACGTATTCGCGGAGACTGAACTTCGAGCGACCCAGCGCTCTGCTGTTCGCGTCCGCCCATGCGAGCACCGAGTCGGAGCTTTGGCCGAACGTGACCTTGAGCAGGCTCAGGTTCTCGGAGGCCGCTGCGGCCATCTCGACCACGCTATAGAGCCCCTTCGCGATCGCGCCGGCACTGAGAGCGATGCCGAGCTTGCCGGCCATGCTCTTGAGGCCGTCCATCGCGGACTCGGCCTTCTTCGCCCCTGCGGGGTTGAAGTCGATGCCGAACATGGCGACGAGCTCGCGAACAACCATCTAGCGCCGACTCCTTCCTACGCTGCGCAGCTTCTGCTGCTTGTTCTCGGCTTCGATCTCCGCTCTCAGGCGCGCTTCCTCGAGAACGTCCAGGACCTCGTGCGCGTCGACCACGTCCTTGAGCGACCAGCGGCGCTGGATCTCGTCTAGCGACTGGCCTCGATACGCCTCACTCGTGCAGATGCGGTGGAAGAACCAGTCGACGTTGTCGGGGATGCTGGTTCCGGCGTGGGCGCTGCCACGGGAGACGCTGTCGATGAACCGACGAGCGCCTTGAGCCCGAGCAGACGCTTGAAAAAAGGGGCGCAGGAAAACTCCACGCACGCCTGCAGCCACTCGGCCCAGTCCCCAAGCCCCTCGCCGCCGCCGAAGACCACGTCCATGACACTCGTCAGAGGCGTCCACTGGCTGTCGTCGGTCTCGACCTTCGTCTTCTTGGCGAAGGTGTTGGTTAGCGTGTCGAGCGTTTCATCGTCGAGGTTCTCGAGCACCGCACCGATGGCGCCGATGATGTCGATCTCTTGCTCGGCAAGCTCCTTGTCGGCGTCGATCTTGATGGTCCCCTTGAGGCCGCGACCAAGCACGTTGCCGAGCATGCGCGCCGTGTGCCGGGCCTCGAGTGCGCCGAGCTGCCCGACCTTCACGTGGCGACCTGAGCCGCTGAGCCAGATTTCCTTCTCACCGAGCAAGGGTCACCTCAGGCCAAAGGCGGAAAGTCGTACTCGGCGTTCGCGAGGCGGATCTGCCACTCGCGCGCCGTGGGCGTGCGGTCGAGCGAGCCGTCCGGCGCCTTCATGATCCAGGCTTCGGGCGCGAGCAGCGTCTCGCCCGTGCCGCCCACAATCAGCGCGAACGGCCCGATCCCGAGCGCTCCGCCGCCGCGGCGCCTTAGCTGCATCAGCTGCGCAAGCACGCGGTTCAGGTCGCTCGTCTGCATGAGCTTGAGTGTGACGGTCGCGCGCGCGTCGTTGTTGACGCTGACCGAGACCTCGCCATCGGTGCCGACCACGTCGTCTGCGATGTTCGAGTCAAAGGCCCAGCTGACGAACTCGCCGTCGGCAAGGCCGCCCTCGAACGGCAGCGCGCTGAAGTTGATCGTGACCTCGCTCGGGTTGTAAATCTTCGTCACGCGATAGCCCTCCCGACGTCAGATGGTGATGGTCCCGCGGATGGTGCCGACCGAGTGGACGGCGCCCGCTGCGCGAAACGCGAACTCGATGCCGGTCCACCTACGTGCGGCGCGGTCGGCCTCGGGCACGTCGGCCACGGCAGGCACCACCACGCGATGGGTCTCAGGATCACCGTCGTACTTGAGGTACCTGCGGCCATCCATCGCGGGCGAGATGGCGTTCCAGATGGCGCCGTACAGCTGTCGGCCCCCTGCGTCCGAGAACGGCAACTTGCGGTTGCCGCTGAGCGTCGCGAAGACGCTCTCCTTGATGCGCGCGACCGTCCAGTCGCTCAGCTGCGACAGATCCACGAACGAGCCGTCGACCGCCCAGCCCTCGATGACGACGTTGCGTCCGGCGATGGTCGTGTAGTGGTTGCCGTGCTTGTCCGTGATGGCGCGCTGCTGGGCCGTCGTGAGCTTGTCGGGCGTCACGCCGCGTAGCGTCGCGAACTTCCAGGTCGCATCCCCCGGCTCGCCCACAAGACGCGTGCCGAGCCAGGCGGCGCCTGCGTACTGAGCGGGCTTGCTGTGGTAGAGCACCACCGTGCGTGCGAGGCCCTGCGCGCCGAGCGTCGAGATGACGTCGTCGGTAAGAGCGGGGTCGAGCACGTTCGCCTCGTCGGTCTGTGCCGCGAAGATGACCGGGCGCGTCTCGGCCCAGGTGGCCGCGGCGGTGATGGCGTCGGCTGCCGAGCTCGCCATCGCGAGCCCGTACCAGTCCGGGTCTTCGGCCCAAATGGCGTCGAGATCGGCGCCGATGCTCGCGGCGGTCAGATCGCTGCGCCCGACCTTGACGTTACGGGGCTTGGGGTTCTGGCTCATGATGGCGCGTACGGCGCCGTAGGTGGTGGACGCAAGGGCTGCGGCCTCGGTCATGCCGCCGGTCACAAGGTCCGCGACCAGCTCCGCCTGCCAGGTGCTCGCGCTGTACACGCGCACGCGATCGGTGAACGACGCCGGCCCGAGCACGAGCGGCGTGCCGAACCCTTGCTGCGCGACGGTCACCGTCGCCACGGTGATCTCTACGTTGACGATATCCTCTAGCGGCATGCCGTCACTCCGGGATCAGAAAGGGTGGTGCGCCGTGGTCGCTCAGGCTGACCGCCTGCACATACGTCGTCTGCTCGCTCGGCTCGTACAGCGCGCTCAGAGTCGCCATGCGCACATCGAGCACGGCGATCTGCTCCCAGCGGCCCCCGAAGCTCACGTCGCGCGTCTCGAGCATCTCGGTCTCGAGAAACGACACGCCCGCCTGCGTCAGAACCTGGCGCCGGGCAGGGTGGTAAAACGATGCGCGAATCGTCTCGAGGGAATTGCGCGCCGCATAGGCATCGACCGGCGTGCGGGCACGAAACTGAATCGAGAGCGTGAACTCTCGAAGGCCCGTGATGCGTGGGCTGTAGACGCCGGGTGAGCTTTCCACTTCCTCGACGTCGTCATAACCCACCGCACGCTCGCCCGAGATGCGTAGCTCGACGCTCGACTCATGCAGCACCAGCTTCGCCGCTTCGCGGTCCCACAAGACGTGATCGCCATCGACCACGCCCGTGCTCTGCACGAACAGGCTGATGGCGTCCTGGATGGCGCTCCACGGGACGGTCATGGCCCACGCCCCTTGCGCAGCTCGCTCGCGATGGAAGCGCGCAGCTGGCCCGTGTCAATCAGCGCTTTGGATGACTTCTTGCGCGCGATGGTGACGGGCGACAGCGGCGGTGCGATGCCAGCGGCGATGCGCTTCTTGATGTCGCCCTCGACCATCAAGCCGGTGCGCTTGAGCGTCAGGCTGTTGGTCGAGAACGTTGCCGCCTTGGCCGCCTCCATCGCTTCTCGGCGCACGCCGTTGACGATGTACTTGCGGTACTTCTTGTCGTGCTGGTCGATGGTCGCGCGCAGAAACGACCGCTTGGGGATCTTGCCGGGGATGCCGAACTCATGCACCGCGCCGATGTCCACGATGGTCATGCCCCCCGCACCCTCGTGAGGCTTGCCGCCGCTCTTGCCCGTGATGCCGACGACGACGTAGGGCTTTTCAGCCTTCATGCGCGCGGTCATCTGCAAGAGCGCCTTCATGCCCTTGTCCCGATCGATGACCTCGCTCTTGGCCACGGCTACACCAAGTCCATGAAGGGGCCGAGGCTCGCGCGTATCTGCGTGAAGCGCAGGCGATGGGGCGTGAGGCCGCCGCCGACGCGCGGCGTGGTCTCGTTGGGGCCGGGCGCAGGCCCGAGGTAATCGGCGACGAGCTCGATCATCGCTGCGCGACCCTTCTGTTCGCCGAACGTGGCGACGTTCACTTCGATCTCGGCGAGACCCTTCGCGTGCGCGAACATCGCGTCGGTGGTCTCCCGAAATTCGGGGTACACCTCGACGAAGTCCGTCAGCGTAAGGTCGATCGCCACAGCGCATCACCGACGCTTGCGCGGCTCCTCGCCGCTCGAGTGCGCCGCGTGCTGCTGCTGCTGCTGCGCCTCGCGCTGCTGCTGCTGCGCCTCGCGGTCAGCGAGCCGCTTCTGCTCTTCCTGTTGGCGCGCGTCGGTCGCGTTCTGATCGGTCTGCTTCTGCGCGGGCGTCGGCGTGGTGGCCGGCTGCGGGACGCCCTCAGGCAGCGTCTGCTGACCGGGCCCGGCGTTCTTGTCGCCGGCTTCGGCATCGCCTGAGGCCTCGCCCACCTTCAGGATGGGCGGGTCCGCTTCGAGGCGGGCCTTGGCGTACTTCTCGTGCTTTTCGCTGTACTCGTCCGACGGGTAGTCGCGAAAGCCCTGCGCGGGGATGAAGCCCGAGCCGGGCGCGAGCTCCTGGTCGGCGCCGGACAGATTCTCGATGCGGGTGACACTAGCCATGGCAGTCGACCTTTCTCGGCTCAGATGCCGTCCATGTAGAGCGCGGACTTCGGGTAATAGAACTCGACGCCGCCGATCTTGCTGAACATCGGATTGAGCAGCGCGAGGTTGCGCGGCTGCGGAGGCAGCTGCCGCAGCGGAACCGGGAAGGCGATCTGCAGCATCGCCGGGTCGCGCTTGTACGCCATGGCGCGCGCCGTGCCGCCAGCGCCTGCCGTGCTCGCGCGGTGCCAGCTCTCCACGTTCTTGATGAAGGCAGCGTTTTGCAGAAAGCGCTGCAGGATGGTCTGCTGGTTGTCGACGCTGAAATAGCCACGCCGGATGAGCTGCATCTTCGCCGTCGGCAACACCAGCGTGTCCGGCATCTGCAGCTCGTTCGTCGTCGACCAGATCGTGTCTTCGAGGCGATGCAGGTCCGCGATGACCTGACTTGGCGTCAGCCCATCCCACGAGCCCGTTGCGGCGATGACTGGCACCTGGTCGTGGGTGAGCAGGCCCTTGAGGCCCGCCGTCGGCTCACCAAGGGCGGCGATGACGTCGAGGCGACGCCCGATGGCGTTGACCGCGGCACGCTGGCGGCGGTTCTCGATGGGCACGCCGCTCATCTGCGAGCGCAGCAGGTCTTCCTGCGTCACCTTGTAGGCGGCGCCGACCACGACCACGCGGTTGACGAACTTGTCCTTGGCCGCGTCGGCAAGCGGCAGGTCGTCGGCGCCGTTGGCGATGATCTTGGCTTCGCCCGCGTCGTCCCACTGCTCGTAGACGATGCTCTCGACGCCCGGAGGCGCCGTCGTGTCGACGGGGATGAGCCGCGTCCACTTGAGCTCGGGGTACAAGATGTCGAAGGTCGCGCCGCGCAGGTACTCAAGCTCCCGCTCGGCGACGGCGGCAAGGCGCGCATCTTCACGGTTGCCCGTCTCGATGATGCCGGCCTGGGCGAGGGCGTATTCAAGGTCGCGCATGGTCAGACTCCTCGCCGGCTGATCTCGACGACGCCGAGCGCACCCGCGCCGGCGCCCTGGTACGCATTGGCGCCCGCTAGCGCCGCCGCAGCCGCGTCGGTTGCGCCACGAAGGGCGCCCTTGGTTCCCGCGCCCCCAAAGCGCACGAACAACGCCGCGCCGGGGTTGACCACATCCTCGAAGCGGATGCGGATGCGCCCGACGTGCAGGATCTGAACGCGGCTACCCGCCTTGTAGGTGGCCACCGTCGCGTTCGCGTCCTGGGGATGGCCGCTGTCGAAGACCGCGATGCCGAGCACCGAGCCCGGGTCGGTCACCTCGGCCGCCGTCGAGGGAAGCTTGCACTTGTTGTGGGCGCCGGCGGCGCGCACGACGACAGATCCCATCGGGATGTCCTCGGTCGCGAGCGCCGAAATGTGATCGTTGAAGCCACAGTCGTACTCGCCGCCGTGGTAGCCGACAGGGGGCTCGAGGTTGTAGGTGCTTTGCGACATCGCTTAGGGTCCTTTCCTCAAGCCTTCGCCGAGAGGTCGTCGCGCCAGGCGGTGCCGAGGCGCTTTCTGAAGTCGCCGTCCGTGCGGATGACGCTGCGGCCCGCGTCGCCGTCGCCCTTGTCGTCCGAGCGCTCGCCCTTGGGCGGGTCGATCTTCTTGCGCGCGTCGTCGAGCTTTCGTTCGGACTCGGGCTTGTAGGTCTCGATCACGCTGTCAAAGCGCGCGCGCACGTAGTCGTCGCTCGCGCCATCGAGCTTTGCTTGCGCATCCTTGTGCACGTACAGGACGACCTTCTCTTCGATCTCGCGATCGGACAGGCCATCGCACTTGAACTCCGTGCCGAGCACACCGAGCGCCGTGCGCTCGAGCTGCACACGCGCCTCGATCAGACCGCGCAGCTTCGCAGGATCAGTCGCGTCGGTGCGCAGCTGCTTTTCCTTGTCGAGGTCGGCCTGCAGCGCGTCGGCTCGGGCTTTCGCCCGGTCAAGCTCGCTGGTGGCGCTGTCGAGGCGCTGCTTGTTCTCGGTGAGCGCGGCGGTGACCGCCTGCGCGGTCTGCTCGGGCGCCTCGAAGGAGACGCCGCCTAGTACGATCTTCGCCATGGTGTCGTCTCCCTGGTCCGCGCGCCGGCGGCCATCACTGTCAGGCTCAGGTGGCGGCGACAACGGCGGCAGCTCGCCATCCACCAAGCCGGCGTCGAGCACCGCGTCCTGCGCATCAAGGCGCATCGTGCAGTCAGAGCCGCCGCGTGCCGTGCCAGGGGGCAGGATCGCGAGGTGGTTGTAGCGGATGTTCCGCTGCGCCCCGTCGAAGCGCTCGCCCTCTGGTGTCACGCCCGGTGTCGCGTCGTAGTCGCAGTGGTAGCCGCACGAAAGCTCGACGCGCTTTTTCTGGCGGATGGCCTCGATGGCGTCGTGGCGCTTGACCACCAGCTCCGCGACCACGAAGGCGCCGTCCATGCGCACGTCGATGACGCTGCCGACCTCAAGCGCACTGACGTTCTGCGGGCTAACGCGCCCTTCCTTGGGGTGTAGATCCGTGACGCTTGCGCCCCGAAGAGTCGTGAGCGAATCAGCGCGCGCGACTTCTTCCGGCGACCGATACTCGGCGCGCACGGTGCCGTCCGCACGCCGGTAGCGAAAGATGCCTGCACGCGTCGGACGCGCGTCGATCAGCAAGAACCCCGCAGGATGCAACCGCACCCCGCGCAGTCCCGCCATGTCGAAGCGCATCTCGCTCACAGCACACAGGGTGCGTGAGCCGTAGGGATGCTGTCGCTAGAAGGGAAGGGGGTAGGTGGGCCGGGGAGGCGTGCGGAGGGATAAGGAGTGGCGGGCTACGGCGCGTCGTCGCTGCCGCCGCAAACTTCTCTAGGCTTCAGAGCCTTCAGCATCTCGAGCACGACCTCGTTGTCCCATGCCTCAACCACAAGCCGGCGCACGTCCTCGACGCTCGCCCCGCACCCGCGCAGCATAGCTACGGTCAGAATCAGTGAGCCGTTGCCCACCGCCTGCATGCTGTGACCATTGGATGCGCGCATCAGGAAGGCGAGCGCCACGAGCGCCTCGTCGTTCTGCCGCTCATAGGCGACGGAGCCGCCGAAGTGTTCGATCGCTTCTTTCTTGTCCACGTTCTCCCCTCCCTCAGCCTTAGTGCGCGACCCCAAGCCGCGCGCGCATCCACGCCCCGAGCGTCTCGCGCTCGTAGCGGACGCGCCCGCCCTCGCTCAGGCGCATGAACGGCGGCCCTTCACCCGCGACGCGCCACTTGTAGAGCGTGTTCTCGTTGACGCCGAGCAGCTCGGCGACTTCCTTGGGCGAGTACAGCGCACGCTCCATCGGCTACTCCTTGGGCTCGTCGTCCTCGGTCGGCACACGCGGCAGGTGCTCGAACACGCCCTTGGCCATGTCGGCGAGGATGATGAGGTCGCTGACGATGGCGCGTAGCTCCTTGCTCCTGACAAGCTCGGCCTGGTCGACGCGCTCAGCGAGCCGCAGCATCTGCTGGCGCACGAGGCCCATGACCTCCTGGGCCAGCTCAGGCGCCTTGATGGGCTTGTCACCGGGCTTCCACGCCATACGCCTCTACCTCTTCGGCCTCCTCGTCGGGGATGACCGGAATCGCGGCGCACCGGCAGTTCACTTCCTGTCCAGGCTCCGGAAATTGGCCCCACTTGTAGCGCTTTCCGTCGCGTACGCGGTGCGTTTTGCGCACCCGCTCGTCGCGCGACGTCGACCACTCGTATTCGGTCACACCAGCATCGAGCTGCCGTAGGCGCGTCAGTGACCCATGCCACTTCAGCGTCTGGTCACGGGCGATCAGCGCAGCGCGCGACTCGGCCACGCCGAAGCGCTCGATGAGCTCCTTGGCGATGTCCTCGTGCCGCAGCCCTTCGAGGGCGCCGCGGCTGACAGCGCCTTCCACCTGGGTCAGCAGCTGCTCTGGCAGGCTCTGGATGAGCCGCGCGTTCTCTTTCACGGCCAGGGCCATCTGCTCCCGCAGCCACGGCTCGGCACCCGCCAGCGGGTTGACGGCGAGGCTGTCCTCGTACGCCGTCACGAAGGCGTCGGCGTGCCCCCGCTGGACGCGCTCGAGCATCTCAAGCGCCATCCTGCGTGCGGCCGGCTCCGAGAGGTTGAGCGCCGCCATGATGGCTTCGATGATCTCGCCCAGCTGCTCGGCCACGTCGTCGAGGCGCAGGCCATCCGTGCGCGGCGCCATGCTGGCGGCCTCGTTCACGAGCGCTGGCAGCCTCGGCAGTAGCTCGGCACGCACGAGCGCCACCGTCCGCGCCACCACGCGCCTGAGAGCGGCGGTATAGCGCAGCTGCTCGGCACGCGGCTCACGGAGCGCGCGCAGCGGCTTCTGGCGGCGCCTACGGGGCCGGCGGCCGAGCAGGGTGGAGCGGGCGAGGGCGGTCATGGCGGGGCCTTGGCGCGCTCGCGCAGCTTGGCGGCACAAGCCGAGAGCGCTTTCGCCTCGCCGTAAAGGCGGAATGCGTCGCGCTCATCGTGTGACCGCATCAGTTCTCGCAACTCATCTGACTCACGCTCCCACTGCGTCGCCAGCTGCTCGACCCAGGCGAGCGAGTCGCCCACAAGCGCATCGTGCGCAGCCTGCACTTGAGGCGTGATGCGCCCACCGGCTGCCAGCACCAGCAACGCAGCTTCCAACGCATCGAGCGCGCACGGGTGGCGCTCGACCTTGAGCAGCGCACTAGTGTCTGGATCGTGCCAAGGCCTATCGAGCACCGTCGCTGATAGGTATTCAGGCTCGTGATCGACCACCAGCCGGGGCTCATCGGGCCACACCCGCCGCGCCAGCTCCGTGAGCCGCACGATGCGCTCGTCGCCACTCACGCCGCCCTCCTCGGCAGCGTCCGATTCGGCGGCGGCACAGGCCCACCCGTCGCTGGCTCGCCCTCCTCCGGCGTCGGCGCGTTCGGGTCGGGCGGCGGTAGCTGCGGAGGCGGTGGTGGCGGCTCAGGCGGGTTCTCGGCGTCCTCAAGCGCCTGCTCAAGCTCGGCGTCGAGGATCTTCTGCCTCAGGTCAAGGTCGATGCTCGTCTCCATCGACCAGCCGTCGGCGCGGAAGCGGTTGAGCGCGACCTCTTCGGGCGTGAGCACCTGCTGCGCGATGTAGATGGCGTCGGTCTCAGCGACGGTCTTGCGCAAGGTCGCCTGCTCGAGCGACGTCATCTGCCTCAGCGGCTCCCACATGATCTCATAGCCGTCAGGCTTGTGTCCGCCCGTGGGGCCGTCTTTCGCGAGGAAGATGAGGTCGCACAGGCGTCTGAGACGCGGCTCAAGGCGGTGCGTCTGTAGCGCCTCGACCACGTCTTCCCAGTTGCGGGCGTCGCTGTCGCCCGTGGCGTTGAGACCGCCTGGGCTCATGCCATACAGACGCGTCACCGGAATCTGCACCGCGCTCGAGACCGAGTGCATGCACAGGTAGAGCACGTCCGGCAGGTTGCCGAAGTTCGGCGGATGCTGCTCGTAGCTCTCGTCGGCATCGAGAACGAGGTCTTTCACGACCGAGCGCCCCATGCGGATGAGCCCGAAGCGCGCCTTGACCGCTTCCGGATCACCGCTCGTCGCCACTACCGCGAGGTCCTTGACCTTGATGACGCCTTGGCTCGCCTTGCTGACCAGATGCGCCAGCGTCGCCCAGGCGGCGGCATCCTGCTCGAGCGGGTTGAGGCACGCCTGAAAGATGCTGTCGCCCCAGCCGCCGTTGCGCGCACGCCTGTCGTCCGAGACGTTGCGGCCCGGGAAGATGGTCAGCCGCGACGCATGCACGATGGCGATCGGGTCAAGGCCGTCGATCTCGGTCGGGTTCGCGGTGAAGACGGCTTCGGGCATCACCGCCCACAGCACCGGCTGGTTGTAGGCCCGTGAGCGCGGGTCCGTGTCGACCTGCCAGGGCCTGAGGCGCCGCCTGTCGAGCACGCGCAGAAAGAGCACGGACTTGACGCCTGCCTCGTTGACGGGCTCACTCAGCTCGCGCCCATCGTCGACCCCGACCCAGATGGCCGAGCCCCCGAATGCGCGGTCAAGCTCCGACGCCTGGGCAAGCGCGCCGATGGCGCCGAGCTGCGTGAGGTAGTCGTAGGTCTTGGCGCCCACGTCGGCGTCATCCTGCACCATCACCGTGAACGTCTTGCGCAGCGCGTCGAACGTGGGCAGCTCGCAGATGAGCCGCCCGATGGGCTCGTCGTTGTAGAGCGCGCTCAGCTCCGCATCGCCGAGCTTACGGTTGGGCTCTAACGTGTTGCCCTTCGTGCGGTCGTACATCGCATCGCCCAGGCCCGTGAAGACGTTGAGGATGGAGTCGAGCCGCAGCTTGTCGGCGAACTGACCCAGTGTGCGGAACATGCTTGCGGATTCCATGAGTCAGCCTCCCTTGTCGTCGAGGATGGCGTCGAGGTCGGCGAGCGGCAGGTCCTCTCCACGCGTTGCCCACTGCCGCGCCTTGGCGAGCTTCGCCTCCAGCTCGGCGATGCGCGCGTCGCGCTCGGCGAGTATGCGTGCCATCGCCTCCACGGCTGCTGGGCCAGACACGTCCACGCCTTCGACTGCCGCCTCGAGGGCGCAGCGCGCAACGTGCCGCGAGCCTTGGGTCCACGGCGCTGCCCGATCCACCATCGCGTCGGTTACTCGCATCCCATCCCCCTCACAGCCCGCTCGCGGCGCGCTTCCACTTCTCGGCTCGGTTGAGTGCGTCCTCGACGTCGCGCGTCGCCGCCCAGAGCATCGCACAGGCCACCGCCGCATCACCATGGCGGCGAATCGTCTTGCTGGCGCCGTCCTCGACGACCTTGAGCGTGGTGGCGCTCGGCAGCTTCGGGATGCCGCTGACGCGCTTGACGGCGGTGAAGTCGGCGCGGATCTCCTCATCGCTCGGCAGCCGGAGCTTGTCTTCCTCGAGGGCGTTGCGCAGCGGCGGCCAGCTCTCGAGGTGCCAGGGCTCGGTGATCTTCACCTGCACGATGCGGCTCTCGCCGTAGCGCTGGGCACACACCTCCGCCAGGTATGACCCGTTGCCGGTGGCGTCGAAGTGCGCCCGCTGAAACCGTGGCAGCCGGTCGAGCAGGAAGAACGCGATCTGGCGCTGCTGCTCGAAGGGCACGTTGGACAGCTCGATGATGAAAGGCACATCTCTCGTGAGGTCCGCCTGCAAGGTGCCCGGCACCATCACGCTCAGGTCCGCCATGCGCCCGAAGTCCTGGCCGAGGAAGTGCTGGCGGTCACGTGGCAGCTTCGCGATGCGCGGCGCCACCTCCGCGCCGAGCCAGTCGTCCACGTGCTTGACGCGCTCCTTCTCGGGCCGCATCGAGAGCACGCTCGGCAGGTACAACCGCAGCACCGGGCGCCCCTTGACCATGCGGCTCTCCACCACGTCGCGTGCGAAGTAGGTGACGCCTCCTCGGCTCGGGATGCAATCAAGCTCCTCGTCGGCGTTGTCGCGGTACTTGGCGCGGATACCCTGTACCCACGCGACCTCCGCTTCAGGCGACCAGTCGCGCCCCGTCGTCAGGAAGATGCGGCGCGCAAGGCCATCGGCGACGGCGTCCGTGAACGTGCAGCGGTGCAGCGTGTAGGGCGCCTTGCCCGCGCGGATGTCTTCCACCAGCTGGTTGAACGGGTTGTCGATGCCGTTGTGCGTGCTGATGATCGCGATGCGCGAGCCCCAGATGAGCAGCGCCATGCCCGCCTTGAGCAGGCCGTGGGGGTCGTCGTGGAAGGCGAACTCATCGAGGATGAGAAAGCCGTGCTTGAGCCCGCGCAGGTTGCGTGGGGCGCTGGTGAGGCCCACCAGGCGTCGACCGTTGGCGAAGGTGATGCGGAAGGCCTTGATGCTGCGGCGCGGCTCCTGGGTCTCTTCGTCGAGGTCGTCGAAGAAGAACACCTCCATCTCGCTCGCGGCCATGCCGAGGTTCACGGCCCACTCACCGGCTTCGCGCACGAACTGTTCTGCCAGGTCTTCCTTGTAGCCGATGTAGTAGCAGTGCAGCGTGTCGGACACGCAGTACATCACGCCCTCGGCGCCCGCCGCCCACGTGATGCCGATCTGGCGCGACTTCTCGCAGACCTTGACGTCCGACGAGTCCGCGAACCACCGCTGTTGGTAGCCGAGCAGCAGCGTCTCGTGGGGGGCGTCATTCGTCATCGGGCACATCCACCACGTCGCCCGCATCCGCCGCAAGCTGCCGCCCCTTGAACTTGCCTTCCACAAGGTGCCGCCCGACGCCGAGCACCTTGCTGACGATCTCGAGCGACTGGTCGCGCGTCAGCGTGTGCGTATGCCGGT
>Ga0307283_10000026_pt1 | contig 17900 bp, 25 predicted proteins | sample ER_DNA_122_FD_194487 | JGI IMG/M metagenome (GOLD analysis project Ga0307283, IMG submission 194487) | Bulk soil microbial communities from the East River watershed near Crested Butte, Colorado, United States - ER_DNA_122 | ecosystem: Environmental > Terrestrial > Soil > Floodplain | place...
GTCAGCCTCCCTCCCCCCCTCCAGGTCCGGTTCGCCGTCGATCCCGCTGGAATCGTCTGATTGGCGTCTGTACGGCCCGTAGCGGCCCGTAGCCGTCTCGACTGGGCAACGGGGACCGACGGGGCAAACTGGCGTCTGTGACGTCTCCTGCGTACGCGACGCCCGGCTACGCCAGGGAACGTGCCCGCATCCTGGCCGACCAGCCGATGTGTGCGCTGTGCCGGTGCCGGATCGCCACGGAGGCCGACCACGACCCGCCGCTCAAGCTGCACGCCCACACCGACGGCACCGGGTGCTGTGCGCTGCGGCCGTCGTGCTCGACGTGCGCTCGACGGCAGGGTGCGATCCTGAGCGGGTACAGACGCCCGCGGCCGGCGCCTGCACCTCCTCCAAGAGTCCCGGCGCCGGCCGCACCACCGGTGCATGACGCCGACGGCTGGCCGGCCGACGACCCGGTGTGGGACGTCGAATGGCTCGACGACCTGCGGGCGGTGCCGGCCGACGCGACGTGGCCGCGTCTGATGACACCGCCGCACCCGCGTGCCGTCGGTAGTTACGGCGCCGACCTGGCCGCCTACGCCCTCGCCCGCACCGGCCGCCCGTTGCGCTGGTGGCAGCGCCTGTACGCCGCCAGGGCCCTCGAACGCGACGACGCCGGCCTGCTCGTCTGGGACGCCACCGACCTGACCGTGGCCCGCCAGGTCGGCAAGTCGTACCTGATGCGCGAGGCGTGCCTGTGGCGCATGCATCAGGGCGACCGGTGGGACGTGCAGACCGTCGTGCACACCGGCAAAGACCTGCCCGTCTGCGTGGAGATCCAGCGCCCGGCCCGCCGCTGGGCGCGCGGCGAGGCGTTCGCCGACGTGTACAAGGTGCGTGACGCCAACGGGCAGGAGCAGATCGAGCTGCTCGCCGACGGGTCACGGTGGCTGGTCAAGGCGAAGGAGTCCGTCTACGGCCTCACCGCGTCGATGGCCGTCGTCGACGAGGCGTGGGCGGTGCCGGCCACGATCATCGAGGAGGGTCTGGTGCCGACGATGGTGGAGTTGCCGGCCTCGCAGCTGTGGCTTGTCAGCACGGCGCACCGCAAGGCGACGGCGCTGATGGTGACCCGCCGTAACGTCGCCGTCGCCGAGCTCGGCAACACTGACGCCGACCTGTGGGTGGAGTGGTCCGCCGCGCCCGGCTGCGAGCTGGACGACGAGGCCGGGTGGCGGCAGGCGTCGCCGCACTGGACGGCCCGCCGGCAGCGCCTGATCGGGCAGCGCCTGACCGCGGCCCGGTCGGGGGAGACGGACGACCCGGACGAGCCGGACCCGTTCGAGGCGTTCGCCGCCCAGTGGCTGAACCGGTGGCCGACCGTCAGGCGCCGGGCCGGGCACGGCGAACCGCTGCTCGAGCAGGGTGTGTGGGACGCCTGCGCCGGCGCCCTGGCGTCGTATGACGGGCCGGGCATCGTCGCCCTGGAGGAGAACCGCGGCACCGGCGCCGCCGCTGCGTTCGTCGCCGGTGACGGCGACGGCCGCTACGAGGTCGACGGCCGCGCCTGCGAAACGTGGTCGGAGGCGATCGACCTGGTACGCGGGTTCGTCGCCGCCCGCCCCGGTGCCCGCCTGATCGTCGGTGCCCGCATGAACAACCAACTGCCCGCCGACCTGCCCGGCCGGCTCGGCGCGCAACGTGCCGGCACCACCGAGACCGGCCGTGGGCTGGTCCTGCTCCGCGCCCTCGCCGCCGAACGCCGGGTGTGTCATGACGGCACCGTCATGCTCGACGACCAGATCGCCCGGGCACGCGTCCACAACCTCGCCGGCGGCGGCCTGGGCCTGGTCAACAACAACGCCCGCACCGACCTGCTGCGGGCGACGCTGTGGGCGCTCGACGCCGCCCAGATCACGCCGCCCACACCGGCCGTGCGGTGATGTTGCAAATGCAACATCACTGCTGTTACTGGTGGTAACCTCGCCGGTCCGTGGGCCTGACGCGACCGCCGTCGTCGGGCCGTTACGCGGAACGTGCGCTGATCCCGCGTGACCCGCTGACACCGAACGGCAACGACCCGGCCAGCGTGCCGCCGGCCACCGTCGGCCCGGACGTCGCCCGACCCGGCGACCCCGACGGCATCGACATCGTCACGCTCGGCGACCCGGTGCCGGCCCGTAACTGGCCGCCGCCGCCGTCGCACTGGTCCGGCTACCCGGCCGAGTGGGCGACCAGCTGGGACATGGGCGCCGGCCGCCTCGAAGAGCTGTCCGACGTCGCCTGGGGTTGCGTCAACCTGAACGCCAACCTGCTGGCGACGATGCCGCCGTACCTGACCGGCGCATCACCAAGCCTGAATGCCGGCTGGCTGAACAACCCCGACCCGGACCTGTACACCGACTGGACCGAATTCGCCAAACAGCTGTTCTGGGACTTCCAGATGGGTGAGGCGTTCGTGCTGTCCACGGCCCGCTACGACAACGGCGACGGCTACCCGGCCAGGTTCCATGTCGTCGCGCCGTGGCTCGTGAACGTCGAGATGGACGCCGGCCGCCGCCGCTACACGATCGGCGGCGTCGACAAGACCGGCGACATGCTCCACATCAGATACCAGGGACGCACCGACGACGCCCGCGGCCACGGCCCGCTCGACGTCGCCCGCCCGCGTCTACTCGCCGCCAACGTGCTGTCGCGGTATGCGACGAACCTGGCGTCGTCGGGTGGTGTGCCGTCGTCGGTGCTGAAAGCGCCCGGTGACTTGACCGCCGCCCAGGCCGACGCCCTGCGTGCCCAGTGGCTCGACATGCGCTACCAGAACCTGGGCCTGCCGGCGGTGCTGTCGGGCGGCGTCGAATGGGAACCGACCCAGATCGACCCGGTACGCATGGCGCTCGTCGAGCTGCTCGCCGCCAATGAGGGCCGCCTATGCGTGATGCTCGGCGTCCCACCGTTCCTGATGGGCCTGCCGTCGGGCGGCGACTCGATGACGTACAGCAACGTCAACAGCCTGTTCGACTATCACTGGCGGTCCGGGCTGCGGCCGTTGGCGTCGATCGTGATGGGCGCCCTGTCCGAGTGGGCGACGCCGCACGGCACCCGCGTCGAACTGAACCGTGACGCCTACGTGCAGCCCGGCCCGCTCGAGCGTGCCCAGACCTGGCAGATCCTGACGTCGATCGGCGTGCTCACCGCCGCCCAGGTCGCCCAGATCGAACGCTACGTGTACCACGGCGAGGCGTCCGCGTTCACCGCCACGGCACCAGGGGCGACGCTGTGACCGGCCTGGAGCTGTTCAACCGGGCGGCGACGGTGTCGACCGTCCGCCACCCCGAACGCATCATCGAGGTGTGCGCCGTCCCGTACGAGCAGGACGCCGTCGTCGACTACCACGGCCGGGCCGTCGTGGAGACGATCGCCCGCCACGCGTTCGGCGCCGTCGCCTCCGTCGCACGCAAACGGCTCGTCAACCGCGACCACGACCCGACCCGCACCGTCGGCGTCGTGCGCGGGTTGGAGGACCGCGACGACGGCCTGTACGCCGCCTTGCGTATCGGTGTCGGCGCTCTCGGCGACGAAACGCTCGACTGGGCCGCCGACGGCATCCTCGACGCGTCGGTGTGCTTCGGTGCCGAACCGGACGGCATCCAGTGGGCGCCGGATCGCCGCTCCCGCCGGGTGCGCCGCGCCGACGTCCTCGCGCACGTCGCCCTCGTCCCCGAACCCGCCTACCAGGGCGCCACCGTCGTCGCCGTACGCCACGCCACCACCACCCCGCCGCCGTCGACCACCCCGAACCTGGACCGCCTCACCCTGGCCGATCTCGCCGGCCGCTACCGATAGGACAACCGCCATGCCATCATCCGTGCAGGATCGCCGGGTCGCCGAGTACACGGCCGAGATCGAACGTCAACAGGCGTTCCAGAACCAGCTGCTCGAGCGGGCGGCGTCGACCGGCCGCGACCTGACCGACGAGGAGACCGGCCTGTTCACCGGTGCGACCGCGGCGATCGAGACGGCGATGCAACGACAGGCGCCGCTACTCGACGCCGCCCGCATCGAGCTGGAGTCGCGCAGCCGGCTCGCCGAGATCACGCAGGCGTTCACCGAGGCACGCACCGGCTACCCGAACGGGACGCCGGCCGTCGAATACCGGTCGGCCGGCGAGTACGCCGCCGACTGGTTCCCGGCCCGCCGCGGTGACACCGACGCCCTGCGCCGCGTCGACCTCTTCAACCGTGCCGCCGCCCACCAGACGACGGCCGACAACCCCGGCCTGCTCCCCGAGTCGATCCTGGCGCCGATCATCAACCATGTCGACGCCACCCGGCCACTCGTCACGGCGATCGGTGTCACCGCTCTCGGCGACGGATCGTGGGCGTATGCGTCGGTGACCCAGCACACCCTGGTCGGCGCCCAGGCCGGCGAAAAGACGGAACTTCCGTCACGCAAGATGACGATCACCAAGACGCCGATCTCGGCGCCCCTGCTGGGCGGCTATTTGAACATCAGCGCCCAGGACATCCGGCGCACGTCGCCCGGCATCGTCGACATGGTCCTCAACGACATGGCCGGCCAGTACGCCATCGCCACCGAGGCCGCCGCCGGCCTGGCGATCAAGACCGCCGCCACCGCAGGCCCGACCGTGCCGGCAACACCGACCGCCGACGACGTCAACAAGGCGCTGTGGACCGCAGCCGGCACCGTGTTCGGCGCCATGAAGGGCGACGGCACGACGTTCGTCGCCGTGTCACCCGACGTGCTCGGCCTGATCGGCCCACTCATGTCGGCGCCCGGCCTCATCAACCCGGCCCAGCTGACCAACGGGTTCTCTGCCGGCGGGTTCAGCCAGGGCGTCGCCGGCTACATCGGCGGAATGGCCGTCGTCATGTCGGCCGGCCTGCCGGCGGCGTCGATGCTCGTCATGTCGTCGGCCGCGGTCCGCGTGTTCGAGGCGCTGTACCCGCAGCTGCAGGTCGTGGAGCCGTCGGTGCAGGGCACGCAGGTCGGCTACGCCGGCGACTTCCAGACGCTCGTCACCGACCCGGCCGGTGTCGTCAAGCTTTCGGTGACGCCGTGAGCGACGACGACGGCAACGTCAACGGCGGCACCATCGACGACCCGTGCGTCAACTCAGCGGTCGTCGGTGTCGACATGATCTCTGGTGACGGCAACGACCCAGGGAACCCGCCCACCGGCGACGACGCCGACGCCCCGGCGTCGGGGAAGCGTGCCACGGGTGACCGTCGCCGCGCCTGACGTCTCCGTCTGGTGGGACGCCGCGACGGTGACCGCCGCCGCGCTCGCCCAGTTAAGGTTGACCGACGGCGACGTCGACGCCGGCCGGGTCGTCTCCGCCGTCGATCCGGCCGGTCAGCTGATCAATCAGTACCTGGACCGTGACCCGGCCGACCCGTTGCCGGACCCGCCGTCACCGCAGCTGGACGACGCCATCGTGCAGGTCGTCGTCGAGCTGTACCGCCGCAAGGACGCCCCGGCGACAAGCCTGGACGGCATGATCGCCGGCGCCTGGCGGCCCGCGTCGGTCGACCCGTTGGCCGGTGTCCGCTCCGCCCTGGCCCCGTTCCGGGCCCGTAGGGGTATCGGCTGATGCACCGGGTGACGGACGCCCGGGCCGAACTGGCCGCCGTGCTCGAACCGGTGCTGCCTGGCCGGGTGCGGCCGTATCCGCCCGTGTCGCCGGCCCCGGCCGCCCCGGCCGTGTACGTCGGCGAACTGTCCGCGTCGTGGACCGACGGCCAGTGGGTCGCCACGTTCAATGTGCGGGTGGTCGCCGACGGCGCCGACCACGCCGCCCACGCCCAGCTCGACGAACTGATCGACGCCATCTACGACGCCTGCGCCGCCAGCTCGTCGTGCTACCCGGACGCCGTCACCTGGGAACCGTTCGACGTCGACGGCGTCGCCACCCTGCCCGCCTACACGTTCGCGGTCGCCGTCGACCTGGCCGCCGTCACCTGGTGCCAGCCCGATGCGCCGGTCGCCGTCCCGATTCCCGTCACCCCGTTAGGAGCCTGACCCATGGCTGATGCCCTCCGCTTCAAGATCGAGAACGGTGTGATCGCGTTCACGCCGGTGGACACCGACGCCGTCGGCTACGTGGACACATGGCAGACGCCGGGCGGTCTGGCGATCGACGTCGTGACGCTCGCCGCCTACACCGACGCCGACGCCCAATGGTCCTGCCAGGTGCAGACCGCCACGATCGACGCCAGCGCGAACAACAACGACGAGACGGTCGACGCCACCTGGTGCGCACCGGCGAAGACGATCCCGAACCCGGGCGAATCATCGTGGGCGATCAACGGCACCTACCTGCAGGACGTCATCGACGAGGACGGCCTGTGGCAGTTCCTGTACCTGCACGACACCGAGGAATGCTATTTCTACATCGGTCTGTCCGGTGAAGGGTCGGCGCCGTCGGCGGTCGGCAAGTGCCGGGTGCTCGGCTCGACGTTCGGCGGCGCCGCCCGCACCGCGCTGACGTCGACGCTCGGCCCGCTCCCCGTGTCGCAACGCTTCGACGCCTGGATCGGCACGCCCGGCACGGCCGGTGTCGTCATCGAGGGACTGTCGAACACGTCACGGCCCGGCGTCCCCACCGTGCTCGCCGCCACCGGCACCGGCACCGGCCGGGGCCGCCGCAAGGACGCCGACGACGACACGGCGGCTGCGTAGGTGTGGACTTCACCGTCACGGCGAAGGGCCCGACCCTCGAATCGCTGACCCGGAACACGTCCCGCGACCTGAAAGCGGCGAACCGTACCGCCGGCCGCGACATGGGCAAGGCCGGCAAGGCGGCCATCGCCAAAGGGGCGCCGCGCATGTTCGGCCACGCCCTCAAGGGCAAGGCGACGGTCGACGCCTGGCCGTCACGATGCAGCGTGGAGTTCGCCCCGGCGAAGGGGCAGGCCGGCGCCTGGCAGATCACCGAGACCGGACGCCGTGGCGGCTACACCGTCAAACCACGCCGGGCCAAGGCGTTGCACTACGCCGGCCGGTTCGCGATGGTCACCCATCCCGGGGCGGTCGGCGGCCGGCAAGCGTGGACGAACGCGGTCGCCCGGCTCCGTAAGGCCGTCGACAAGTCGCTGCACGACGTGTACGACGAGGCGTTAGGCGCCTGACGTGCCGGCCCAGAAACTGTCGTACAAGGTCGACGTCGACACCGGCGGAGCCGTCCGTGACCTGGCCCGGCTCGGCAAGGCGGGCGGCGACGCCGGCCAGGACATCGCCGACGGGTTCGACAAGGCCGAATCGGCGTCATCGAAGGCGTTGAAGGCGTTGTCGTCGGAGCTCGACAACGTGGAGCAGGACGCCAAAGGTCTCGCCGAGGCTGTGTCGGCGATCAAAGCGAACCTGACCGTCGACGTCGACGACTCCAAGATCGAAGGGTTCGCGTCGGACCTGAAGAACAAGATGGGTGTCGCCTTCGACGCCGTGACCGCCGACGCCAAGGAGTTCGCCGACGTCCTGGAACGCGGCATCGACATGTCGAAGACGACGGGCGAGCTCAAAGGCGTCGGCACCGAACTGGATCACGTCCGTGGCGAGGCCGACCAGTCACGCAGCGTGTTGGCGAACATGGCCGGCAACACGACCCAGACCGCATTCTCCAGTCTGGGCGGCACGATCGGCGACATTGGCATGGGGCTCGGCCAGCTTGCCGAGTACGCCACCGAAGGCAACATCGGCCTCAAGGGGTTGGCGTCGGTCGCCGGCCCGCTCGCCGCCCTGTCCGCGGCGTCGATCGTCATCAACGGCATCTCGAAGGGCCTGGCCGACCTGAAGGAACGTCAGGAGGCGTACACGCAGCAGCAGACCGATTTCAACGACGCGCTGCGCGAGACCGGCTCGGTGCAGGACACCGTCAACCAGATGCTCGAGGACAACGTCGCGTTGTCGGCGGCACCGGAACTGAACTGGTGGCAGGGCATGTTGGACGACCTGCCGGTGCTGACCGGCCTGGTCGACGAGACGACGACCGCACAGTCCGGCCTGGTGGAGGCGATGGCCGCCGCCGGGATCACGTCGCAGGAGTTCGCCTACTCACTCGATCACGGACTCGGACCGGTGATCGCGTTCCAAGCCGCCGTGAAGGACATGTTCGACACCGGGCAGATCACGCAGGAGCAGTACGACCTGCTCATCGATCAGCAGGCGCTGTACTCGGAGACGGCGCTCACAGCGCAGGTGCAGCAACAGAACCTGAACAAGGTGTTCGGTGACGGCACCGGCGCCCTGACCGCCTACAACAAGGCGTTGCCGACCCCCGAAGCGTTGGAGAAGATCGCCGCCGAACAGAAGGCGCTGGCCGACGCCGCCGAAGAGGCGGCGGCGTCGATCCGCCAGCAGGCCGACGCCGCCGAAGAAGCGTCGGCGATCATGTCGTCGGCCGAATGGGGAACGGCGTCGCTCGACGCCGCCACGACGGCCATGTCGGAGTTCTTCGCCGAGTCCGACGCCGGCCTGCACGGCGTCGGCGACCTGTCGGCCGCCTACGACGGACTGCACGAATCGCTGCACGAAGCGTTCGGCGAAGGGAACCTGGACAACTTCGACCGGCTGATACCGGACATGACCACGCCCGAAGGGCGCGCCGTGCTCGACGCCCTGGACGAGGTCGGCACGGCGATCATCCCGTCGATCGCCAAGGCGTTCGCCAACAGTCACGGCGACATCAACAAGTTCAAGTCCGACATGCAGGGCATCTACGACACGACGCTCGTCAGCCTGTCGAACGAGCTGGGAATCAGCGAGGAGGCCGTCGCCGCCCTGCTCGCTCAGATCGGATTGACACCGGACAACTTCGAGACCATGTATGAACTGAACGGCACCGAGGACGCCAAGGTGAAGCTGCAACTGTTGCAGAGCGCGATCGACAAGCTGCCCGAATACGTGCAGTTGCAGGTGCAGCAGCAGATCATCCTGGGCGACTACACCGGCGCCCTGGCGACGGTGCAGGCGGCGTTCGCCCGCGGCGCGAAGGTGCCGGTGCACGTCGATTCGTCACCGGCCGACGCCGAGATGGCGGCATGGCGGAAACGGCAGGCGAACACGATCGTGCGGGTTCCGGTCGGCACGTACAGCGTCGCCGGCACCACCTACGGCAAAACCGGTGGCGGCCGCAGCGTGGAGCCCGCCGGTGTCGGTGTCGAACCGATGGCGGCCGACACCGGCACCGCGGTGTCGACGTACACGACGACGGTGCCGACGGTGACGATCCCGACGCCGTCGATCACGGTGAACCTGTCGGCCGGTGTCGTCGGAAACCGATGGGACCTGCAACGCTGGGTGCGTTCCGCTGTGCGAAGCCAGGAACGCCTGGGCCGTCCGGTCACGGCGACGGTGGCGGCGTGAGCGCCCCGCGGGTGCTGACGGCGCCGTCGGTGCGCCCGGTGATGCAGGTCGCCGTCGGCGACGTCGACGTCCCGGCCGGCCAGGCCGTGTACGACACGGCCCGCTACGACGACTACCCGGACGCCACCTACGCCGGGCTGGACCCGTTGTGGATGGACGAATCGTGCGACGTGATCGAGGCCGTCACGTTCTACGGCCGGGAACGTTCCGTCGACCAGTTCGACGTCGGCACCGCCACGTTCCGGGTGGCGAACCCGGACGGCCTGTGGGACTACCCGCCGACGTCCGACGGCACCGTCATCTCGCTGCGTCCGGGCCGCCAGGTGCGTGTCGGCGTCGCCGTCGCCGGCGCGGCGACACCGACATGGTTGTGGCGCGGCTGGATCGACGCCACCGCCGCCGGCTACGACCCGGCCGTCGGTGACGTCGTCGACGTGTCCTGTATCTGCGCGAAGGGTGAGGCCGGCCGCGTCGAGCTGGCCCGCCTCGACGCCACCGTCGGTGACGGTGAGACGGTGACGGCCCGCATGGGCCGCTACTGCGACGCCGCCATGTTCCCGGACCATCGCCGCCAGTTCGACGCGTCGTCGACGGCGCTGGCGGCGACGGCGCTCGGCGGCCGGGCCTCCTCCCTGATGGACCGTTCGGCACGTTCGGCCGGCGGCGACGTGTTCGGCGACCAGCGCGGCTACCTCGTCTACCGGGACCGGGACTGGCAGGCCCGGGGACCGGGACTGCCCGACGGCCTGATCGGTAACCGTGGCCTGCCCGGCGAGGTGTGCCCGAGCACGTGGGACGTCGTGTTCAACCGGTCGGATTTCGCCACCCGTGTCAACTACGGCCCGACGGGTGGCACGGTCCGCACCATCGAGGACGTCGCGAACCGTGACAGCTACGGCCCCGAGACGTACACGATGACCGACCTGGAAACGGTCGACGCCGCCGTCCGTGACCTGCTCGCCGCCCGCATGCTGCGGGTCCGCAACTTCGACCTGGCGCCCCGCATCGCCGCCTGCCAGCTGGACGCCGCCCGCCCCGGTGTCGCCGACCTGCTCGCCGCCGCCGACCCGTTCGCCCCGTCGGTGTACGCCTGCAGTCACGTCGCCCGCGACGGCCGCGGCGTGTTCACCCGGCTGCTGTATCTGACCGGCATCGAGCACACGATCGACGCCGCCGCCTGGACGGCACGACTCAGCCTCGACGACGTGTCGCCGTGGCTGACGAACGCCGACACCCGTTACGACACCGCCCACTACGACGCCGACGTGTACGCCCGCGCCGTCTGACAGGAGCACCCAATGGCATTGAGTCCGAACGTGGTGGTGGTGGCACCGGGCGAACTGATCACCGCGAACCATCTGAACAACGTCCGGTCGAACCTGGACCGGATCGACAACCGGGTCACCGCCGCCCACACGTCCGGGACGTGGACGCCGACGATCACCGGGATGACGATCGGCACCGGCGGCACCGCCGGCGTGTCGGCCAGCTACGCCTACGCCGCCGGGATACTCGTCATCGACGTCGCCGCCGTGATGGGCACCAGCGGCGCCGCCGTCACCGGCGCCATCGCGTTCAGCCTGCCTCCCGGGTTCACACCGGCCCGGATCAACGCCACCATGTTGACGCCGCTCGTCGTGACGTTGACGCCCGGCGCCGGCCTCAACATCGGTGTGGCATCGGTGACGTCGGCGTCCACCGTGACGATCTACGCGGCGACGGCGGCCGGCGGCTACCTGTCACGCCAGGCGATCACGGCGACGACGCCGGCGACGTGGGCCGCCGGCGACTCGTTCGGTGTGCAGGGCGTCATCAAAGGCACCTTCCCGTGAGGAGACTCGACATGACCGGACGGAGCGACCGATGACGCCGGGCCGATACGACCTGGCGATCTACCGCGGCGACACGTATCAGTGGCGGTTCACGCTGTGGCAGGACGCCGGCATGACGGTGCCGGTCGACGTGACCGTCGGCGACGTCGAGTCCGAGATCCGCAACAGGTCCGCCGGTGACCTGATCGTGGCGATGGCATGCACGGTGACGGCGCCGAACATCATCGACGTCGTGCTGCCCGCCGACGACTCGGCGACGTTGCCGACGTCCGGGGTGTGGGACCTGCAAGTCACCTATCCGGGCGACATCGTCCGCACCTACGTCGCCGGCCGGGTCGCCGTGACCGCCGACGTCACCGACTCGGTGCCGGCCCCGGCGGCGGCGCGTAGCCGACGGTCGTTCACGCCATGACCGCCACCATCCCGGCGGTCATCGTCATCGAGGACGGCAACGGCCGCACCGTCATCGAAACCGTCGACGACGACGTCACCGTGATCGACGTCGGCAACCTGGCCGGCCCACCCGGCCCGCCCGGCGCCGACGGGCTGATGGCGGCGGCGTCCGACGCCGAAACCGTCACCGGTGCGATCACGACCAAGGCGGTCACGCCGGCGAACGTCAAGGCGTCGCGCATGTTCGTCGACGCCCGCAACTACGGGGTGATCGGCTCTGACGGCGTGGTGAACGCGGCGACGATCAACGCAGCGATCGCCGCCGTCGACGCCCGCAGTGGGCGGCTGATCTCCGGGTCGATCCTCACCCTGCCGAGCGGTGACATCCCGATCTCGAACACGCTCAACTTCTGGCAGACGCAGTGCGGGTTGAAAGGTGCCGGGCCTGACACCTGCCTGCTGTGGACGGGTGCTGCGGGCCAGCCGATGATCGACGTGCGTGACTCGTCACGCAACCAGTTCTCGGACATGACGATCCTCGGCAACGCCACCAACCCACCGTTGGCTGGCATCTATTCGGAGACGCCGACGATCCCGATGACCGGGTCAAACGAGTTCTGTTCGATCGAACGGATCATGTTCGGACGCCACTGGATTCAGGAAGGCGTCGCCCAGTACCCGATGCAGTACGGGGTGCGCTTCGGCGGGGCGGCGATCGGCAACAACGACCAGTTCCTCATCAAAGACTGCAACTTCAACGACTGCACCGTCGCCGGGTTCCGCATGGACAACGAGCAGTCGATCTGGGGCACGTTGGAAAACTGCTGCTTCAACCAGTGCGCCAAAGGCATCAGCGTCGAAGGCTCGGTAACCGGCTACAACCTCCAGTTCAACCGTTCCGTCATCGTCGACTTGGACATCGTCGACGGGCAGACCCAGATCTTCGGCTACTTCTCGGAGCAGTCCGAGAAGCTGTGGCAACAGGACTCGAACTCGACGCTGCGCATCTTCAGCGGGTCGGCCAGCCTGCATCCGCCGATGGTCGGCAACACCTACTACGCCGAGTCGTTCGTCGCCGGGTCGTCGGCAGCGGGCTACGGCCTGACGTTGATCGGGTTGAAGGTCTACGACCAGTCGGCGACCGGGGCAAAGCTGCACCTCTACGGCTCGTCGTCGGACGCCACCCCGGCTGACGTGTTCATCCGCGGCTGCAACCTGCCACGCGGCAACAGCGACGCCGGGTATGTAGTCGACGCCTACGCCGCGGGCACACCACTCAGCATCGACATCCAGCAGGGCAGCTACTGGCGGCGGCAGGTGGTGAAGAGCGCGGCGGCGTCGAGCAACTTCCACCTGCCTGCGATGAAAGATCCGTTGCAGCCGACCGGGTGTGTCGGTGCGACGGTGCCCCGATGGGCGGTGACCGCCACGATGACCCTGATCTCGGGAACGCTGTACCTGTTCGGCATCGACCTTGCTGCAGGCACCGTCGTCACCAGCTTGACCCTGCTCTCCAGCACGGCTGCAACCGCTCCGACCAATCAGTGGTTCGGCCTGTTCGACGCGGCGTACAAGTCGTTGGCGTTCACCAACGACGACGGTGCGACGGCGTGGGCGGCGAACGCCCACAAGACGCTGAACTTGACTGCGCCGGTCACGGTCCCGACCGACGGCCTCTACTACGTCGGTGTCATGGTCGCAGCCGGCGGCACACCACAAGTGCAGAGCACGGTGACGGGGACGTCGACGGCGGCGCTCAGCGCCAAGTCGCCGAACCTCGCGCCGATCTGCAATGCCGGTTTGACGGCACCACCTGCTCTGCCGTTCACCGCCACCGCTGCGACGTCGAACAACCGCATGCTCTACGCATACGCGACGTGAACGGGTACTACGGCTATGCCAGCTGAGACGGTGACTGGCAGCTACGACGACGGCGAAGACGTGCCGACCCCGGACGACGGATTCGACGCCGAACATCATCCGGTGCTCGAACTGATCCGCCAGATACCGGACGCCGAGACGCGCCGCGCCGTCATGGCCGTGTTCGTGCTGGCCGTGCTGCACGGCCGGGTGGGTCGCTGACGTGGGCGCCTACTGGCTGTTGGACCTGCCCGACGCCTGCCGGTCGGCTGGCCTCGACGTCACGCTGTTCGACGGCTGGGAGACCCGCTCGCGCTCGTCGGGCGGCTACGACGACGTGCTCGGCGTCGGCTACCACCACGACGCCTCGTCATCGAGCTCGGACGACGGCAGTTCGGACGCCTACGGCTGGTTGTACGCCGACGACAAACCGATCGGCGCGATGCGCCTGCACCGGTCGGGCGCCCTGGTCGTCGGCGCCGCCGGGGCGACGAACACGATGGGCAAGGGTGGCCCACTCACCTGCTCTGGTGGGACGGTACCGCTGGACCGCGGGAACCAGACGATGATCGCGATCGAGGCGGCGAACAACGGCGTCGGCGAAACGTGGCCGAAGGTTCAGGTCGACGCCTACGTCGCCCTGGTCGCCGCCCTGTGCGACTGGTACGGCCTCGACCCGTTCCGTGACGTGCACAGCCACGCCGCCTACGTCGCGCCCTCCTGCCCGGGCCGCAAGATCGACCCGGCCGGCCCCGTCGACGGCTACCCGGAGATCGCCGGCACGTCGGGCGCGGCGACGTGGGCCAATGACGTGTTCCAGGCGCATGTCGCCGCCTGGAGCGGCGGCACCCCGACCCCACCCGACCCAGGAGACGACGACGACATGACAGACGCACAGATGACCGAGCTGGTGAACAAGGTCGCCCTTGCCGTCGGGGGTACGAACCCGGTGGCCGGGACGATGAACCTTTCAGGGTTCAAGAACTGGATCAATGACAACTACAAGGGCACCGTCAACCGGATCGTGTCGCTCGAGGAGGACATGCGAACCGTGCTCAGCAAGCTGGAGGAACTGACGTGAACACCCTGATCGCCGTCGACGACGGCCTGACCAACGGCAACTACAATTGGGCCGACGTCTGGTTCCTGGTCGCCGCCATCGCCGCCGTCCTCGCGACCGTCGCCTACCTGGTGAACCCGGCCGACGTACCGAACACGACGACGCCACCGTCGCGGTACTACCGGTACACGCACTGGGCGGCGGCGCTGGTGGCGTTCGCCATCGCCTCGATCGCGTTCGCCTGGTTCCTGCTCTAGGCCGATGTGTGGGCGGTCGACTGGGGAGCGGTCGGTCTGGCCGGCTCATTCGCCGTCGGCGCCGCGTTCGGCGTCATCCTGACGTTGCGGCTGGCGAAAGTGCTGGCGACGTTCTTCGCCGACCTGATCCGCCGGCACCCTGACGACCCGCCTGATTAGGTCATGACGCTATTCGGAGGCGTCGACCCCGGTCATACGCCCGCCGGTACCGCCGCCAGGCCGTCGAGCACCGGTGGCAGCGGCACCCGGCCGGATACCCGGCGGCCTTGCCGCGATGCGTCGGCCGTTGACACGGCACCGCCGGTTTCAGCACGACGACGTCGACCGGCAGGCCCGCGGCGAGCCGGTCGACGACGACGTCTAACGCCCGACGATCCACCCGCCCGAGGCTAGGCAAACCGGTGCGTGCATATCTGTTATGCACTTGCACCCGCCCAGGTCAGCGGCGGCGTTCGCGGCCAGGTAACAGCAGCGACAGCAGGAGCACGACGGCTACCCCGGTGAACTGTAGGTAGGGCATCGTCACGGCGTCACGTAGCAGGTTCACGGTTCATCCTTGGGTGGTGGGCATGGCGACGGATCGGGCGACCGCCGCGGTGCGGGCCGACGCGACCCGCGTGTAGATCTGGGTGGTGGCGACAGACGCGTGTCCCAACATGTCGCGCACGGCGAGCAGGTCGCCGTCGGCGGCGACGAGGGCGACGGTGCCGGCCCGGTGGCGCAGCTGGTGCGCGGTGTAGCTATAGCCGCAGTCGTGGAAGGCATGGGCGACCATCTGGCTGATGCGGTGCGGTGAGTAGGGCGGGTTGCCGATGCGGTGCGGTGACCGCCAGACGTGCCCGTCGACGCCGTCCAGGGCGGCGAGCAGGACGACGGCGCCGCGGGTGAGGTAGGCGACGCGTTCACGGTTGCCCTTGCCCAGCACGATCGCCTCACCGCGGGCGAGGTCGACGTCGCGCCATCTGAGCGCGGCGATCTCGCAGCAGCGCAGGCCGGCCGTCGCCATGACGCCGACCATCGCCGCCAGCGGGGCGTCGGCGACGGCGAGGACGTGGGCGATGGCGTCGTCCGGTGCCGGGCGCGGTAGCCGGGTGCCGACGCGTGGCAGGTCGACGAGGTCCACCGGGTTGTGATCGGCGATGCCCTCGCGCATCGCCCACCGGTAGAACGCCCGCAGGTGCGACAGATGCGCCCGCTGCGAACTGGCGCCCACGCCGAGATCGTCGGCGAACGCTTCGACGTCTCGGAACGTCGCCTGCTGCCAGTCGTCGCCGATGAACACGAACCAGCGGCGCACCAGTCCGCTGCGGTGCTGACGGGTGTTGACGGCGAACCCGCGGCGCACCAGGTACCGCTGCCATCCGGCCATGGCGTTGCACACCCCGCTATCGTGTGCAACCATAGACACGACGGTACAACAAAGAACGGAAATGACGCGCATGGAACTTGACCCGCTCTCGTTCGATCAGGTGCGTGACCTGATCGGCCTGCTCACCCGCGGCACCGGCTGCAAGGTGGCCCGCGGCACCGTGTACCGGTGCATCGCCGCCGGCATGCCCTGCCACCGCCTCACCGACCGGTCGCCGTACTACTTCCTGCGCGCCGAGGTCGAGTCGTTCGTCTGTAATCGATGGAACAGACGAACGCCAGATGAGGCCACGTCCAGTTCCGACGACACCGCCCGCGTCGCGTGAGCTACGAACACAACCGGTACGCCCTCGCCGCCGCCGCCGAACACAAACTGTCGGCCCGCGCGGCGCACGTCCTGCTGGTGCTCGCCGTCCGATCCGACGCCAACGGGTGCTGTCACCCGTCGATCAACACGCTCGCCGCCGACGTCGGACGCAACCGGACGAACGTGATGGACGCCATCGCCGAACTGGAGGCCGCCGGCCTGCTCGACGTGGAACGCCGCGACCGCCGCGTCAACCTCTACACCGTCAAATCTGGTGGCGCGGACGCCACCAGTCGCCACCCGTCATCTGGTGGCGCGGACGCCACCATCCGTTCAACCGTTGGTGGCGCGGAAACGCGAACTGGTGGCGCGGACGCCACCCGAACTGGTGGCGCGGACGCCACTCCAACTACTCCTGAACTACTAATAGAACTAGCGCACGCGCGCGAACCGCTCGTCCTGGTCGACCCGGCCGTCTACACGATGAGCGACGAGGAATGGTGGAACCGTGCCTACGTCGAAGCGTTCGGCGCTGCCCGGGTCGAGGTGACGTCATGAGCGACGGCGACCACGACCGCCCGGCGTGGGCGCCGCCACCGGACACCGGCCCACCCATCCCGTTCCACGTCGGCATCAAAGTTGCCTGGCAGGCGTACGTCATTCAGTGCCGATGGAACGGCAAGGAACCGAACCGCGGCGTGTTCGAGGCGTACCTACCCAAGCCGCAAGAGCCAGGACGAGGCGAGGCGCCGTGACCGTCGCCTACGCCATCGCTGGCGGCCTGATCCTGGGTGCTCTGCTGTACGCGTCGGGCCTGGTGCTCGACGAGATCGGCGAACGGCACCGGCTGCGCCGCATGGCCGACGACGTACGCCGCCGCCAGCTCGACCGCCTCCACCAAACCAACGGCGTCCACGACCACCGACCCCGGACGTGACCGCCCACCTGACCGCGGCCGAGGCACGTCGTTTGGGGTTCGACGTGCCCGCCACGGCGGCCCGGCCACGCGGCACCCGTAAGGCGTTGCCGCGTGACCGGGCCGTGTCCACCTGCCACACCTGCGGCGAGGCGTTCGACACGGACGCCGCCGAGACACGGCACGTCGCCGCCACGTTCCACGCCCGCTACGACTGTGACACCGTGACACCGGCGGCGCATGATCGGTGACAGTGGTCATGCTGCGTCACCCGTCGCGCGGGTTCTGCCCGTTGTGCGGGCAGCTGGTGCCGGGCTGGGACCGCGCCGTGACCCGTGCCCGGGCGGTACTGTCCGCAGCTATGAGCAATGACCCCGACCTGCCACCCGTCGACGACCCGCTCGACCCCGACGAGCCGGCGGACCCCGCCGACGATGACCTGTAACGGCTGAACCCGACCGCTCGAAAAATTTTCGGGCGTCCGCGTCCGTTCGCTGTCCGTGTCCATCCGCGGACGCGCCCCCGGTTTTTTTGTGTGGACCCGGAC
>Ga0307283_10000027_pt1 | contig 17616 bp, 16 predicted proteins | sample ER_DNA_122_FD_194487 | JGI IMG/M metagenome (GOLD analysis project Ga0307283, IMG submission 194487) | Bulk soil microbial communities from the East River watershed near Crested Butte, Colorado, United States - ER_DNA_122 | ecosystem: Environmental > Terrestrial > Soil > Floodplain | place...
CGATCAGGTCCAGCTCCCGCAGGTACGCGACTACCCTCTCTCCCGCCCAGCGCATCGTCTCGCGGTGGTGCGGGTTGGCCCGGGCCGCCGAGCGGCCGACCGCCGGGTCGATCCCGACCGACCGGTAGACCTCCGGCGAGATGATCCGGCTGCCGATCAGGTACGCCGCCCGGGCGATGACCACCCGGTCGAACGCCAGCCGCCGGGTGCCCGCCGCGCGCACCTGGCGCGCCAGCTCCTCGCGGGCGTACCGGACGTGGCGGGCCTCCTCGATGACGTGGATCCGCGACACCATCCGGACCAGCGGCTGCACCGTCTCGTCCGTGGCCGCCTCACGCTGCAGGGCGTCCAGAACCTCCTCCGCGATCAGGACGGCCGCGTACAGCCGCGGGCCGGTGGCGGTGGCGGCGATCCACTTGCCGAGGACGTCGTCGAACGCGCCCACCCGGTACACCGGGCAGTCCAGCTTGGCGATCATCCGGCCGAACATGATCGAGTGCCGGCACTCGTCGGCGACCTCGGTGAGCGCGTACTGGGCGTGGGCGGTGGTGGGGTCGCCGCGGTAGTACTCGCGCAGCAGCAGCTGCATCAGGATGGTCTCGAACCACACCCCGAGCCCGGCGATGCTGGCCACCTCGTGCCGGGTCAGCGTGATCCGCTGCTGCGGGGTGAGGCCGCGCCAGAGGTCGGTGCCGTAGAGGCTGGAGCGGTGCTCCGGGGTGAAGAACCGGTCGTCGGCCAGCGGCGCGTCCCAGTCGATCTCGACCTGCGGGTCGTACGAGTGCTCGGCCGACGAGCGCAGCAGCCGGCTCGCGGTGCGGTCGCGGTCGGAGAGGACCATGGAGACCTCCAGGGGGTTGACGTTACCGGAAGTAACAGCTACTTCTCGTACTATGAATGCTGTCGATGAGGGCGTCAACCGTCCCGACGGGCGCAGCCGCCGCTGGGCCGACCACCGCGAGCGGCGCCGCGCCGAGCTCGTCGAGGCGGTGATGGAGGCGATCCGGGAGCTCGGCCCGGAGCCCGGCATCGACGCCGTCGCCGCGCACGCCGGGGTCAGCAAGCCCGTGCTCTACCGCTACTTCACCGACAAGTCGGGGCTGTGGCTGGCCGTCGGCCGGCAGGCGGCGGCCTCGGTGGTCGAGGCCATCGCGCCGGCGGTCGCCGCGGTCCGGGAGGAACGCGACGTGGTCGTCGCCGCGATCGACGCCTACCTGGCCTTCATCGAGGCGGACCCGCACGTGTACCGCTTCGTGGTGCACCAGCGCGGCATCGCCCGGGACACCGACGTGGTCACGGACGCGATGGACACCGTGGCCAGCGGGCTGGCCCGGATCCTCGGCGACCGGCTGCGCGCGCTGGGGCTGGACTCCGGGCCGGCGCTGCCGTGGGCCTACGGGCTCGTCGGCTACGTCCAGACGACGGGTGACTGGTGGCTGCGCCGGCAGCAGCCGATCAGCCGGGCCGCCCTGGCGGACTACCTGGCGACGTTCCTCTGGGGCGGCATCGCGGGCATCCGCGCGGCCGCCGACACCCCGGGCGGGCTGGCGGTGACCGGTCGATGAGCGAGGACGAAGCCGTGCGCCACGACGAGGACCTCCGCGACGACGAGGAGCCCCGCGACGACGAGGAGTTCCGCGGCGAGGCGACGATCGAGACCGGCGAGCTGAGCGTCACCGTCGCGGTACGGCTGTCGGCACGGTTCGAGCCGGTCGAGGGCCGCTACCGCTGGGCGGGGCGGGCGGCGCCGGACGAGATCCTGGCCGCCCAGCTGCGGGCCGGGCTGCGGGAGGCCACCGTACGCATCCACGGCGTGCGCGCCGCCGCCCGGCTCGGCGAGCCCGACCCCTGGGGCGGTGTCCGCCTCACCGGGTCCGGCCGGCCGCCGTGGCACGCAGCTCGCGCGGGCTGACCCCGAACCAGCGCCGCGCCGCGCGGCTCAGCGCGGACTGCTCGGCCAGCGCGACCATCGCCGTGACCTGGGTGAGCGGTAGGTCCGTCTGGGTGATCAGCCGTGCCGCCGTGTCCCGACGGACCTCGTCCAGAATGGACTCGAAGGTGGTGTGCTCGGCGGCGAGCCGGCGCTGCAGCGTGCGCGGATGGGTCCGCAACAGCCGGGCGATCGCGGCCACCTCGACCGGCGAGGTGCCCAGCGCCTGGGTCAGCAGCAGGCGCACCCGGTCGGCGACGCTGCGGCCGGGCGCCGGGAAGTGGCTGGTGATGTAGTCGACCGCGATGTCACGCAGCACCTGGTTGCCGCCCGGCACCGGCGTCGTCGCCAGCCCGCCCGGCACCCGCAGCACGGCGTCGGGCCGACCGAAACGGACGTCCGCGCCGAAGAACGCGGTGTAGCTGCTCACCGGGGCGAGCGGCGCGTGCGGCAGGTGCACCGAGCGCAGGCCGTACGGGCCGCCGTGGAGCAGCACGATGATCCGGTGGAACAGGCCCAGCCCGAGGTCGACGACCTGCGGCGGCAGCGGCTCCGCCTCGGTGCCGCGGTAGAGCAACCCGACCACCCCGGGCCGCCCGGAGGGGTCGGGGATCTGCGAGACGGTCAGCGCGGGGCTGTGCACGAACAGGAAGCGGTTGGCGGTGTCCAGCGCGGCGCCGAAGGTGGGCGAGTTCTCGATGGCCAGCGCCAGCGGGCCGAGCACGGTGGCGTTCTGCTGTCCGGCCAGCCGCAGGCCCAGGTCGGGGCAGTCGAGCTCGGCTGCCGCCGTCTCCAGGACCTGCGCGGCGGCCGGCGACGGGATCACCGCCTCGTCGGAGTCCAGCGCCGGGGCGGGCACCCGGAAACGGGCCAGCAACCCCGCACCGTCGCCGCCGAGCGCGTCCACCAGCCGCGGCAACCCGCGCAGGGAGGCGGCCCGGACCATCGAATCCATGCCGCAGGATAACGGCCGTGTCGCACACGGGTAAATGAGTGTCGCGCCGGGACAAGTCGGCCGGGACCCGGGTGACCAAGACTGACGCCATGGCCGAACACTTCGACGTGCTCATCATCGGCGCAGGCCTGTCCGGGATCGGTGCGGCGTGGCGGCTGCAGCAGGAACGCCCGGGCACCAGCTACGCCATCCTGGAGGCCCGCGCCGCGATCGGCGGCACCTGGGACCTGTTCCGCTACCCCGGCGTGCGCTCGGACTCCGACATGTTCACCCTCAGCTACCCGTTCCGGCCCTGGCAGGGCGACCGTTCGCTGGCCTCGGGCGACAGCATCCGCCAGTACATCCGGGACACCGCCGACGAGGGCGGGATCACGCCGCACATCCGCTTCTCCGCCAAGGTGCTCGCGGCCGACTGGACCGCGGACCACTGGACCGTCCGGCTGGCCGACGGCGGGGCGCTGACCTGCAATTTCCTGTACGCGTGTGCGGGCTACTACGACTACGCCCGGGGCCACCAACCGGAGTTCGCGGGGCTCGGCGACTTCGCCGGGCGGTTCGTGCACCCGCAGTCCTGGCCCGCCGACCTCGACCACGCGGGCACGCGGGTCGTCGTCATCGGCAGCGGCGCGACCGCGGTGACGCTGGTGCCCGCGATGGCCGAGACCGCCGCGCACGTCACCATGCTGCAGCGCTCGCCGTCGTACCTGACCGTGCTGCCCGGCCGCGACGTGGTCGCCGACCTGCTGCGCCGGCGCCTGCCCGCCCCGGTCGCCCACAAAATGGCCCGGGCCAAGAACATCCTGCTCTCACAGGGCTTCTACCAGTTGGCCCGGCGTCGCCCGGAACGGGTGAAGGCGATCCTGCGCCGCTTCGCCGTGCGGCACCTGGCCGACCCGGCGTACGTCGACGAGCACTTCTCTCCCGCCTACCAGCCGTGGGACCAGCGACTGTGCGTGATCCCGGACGGCGACCTGTTCGAGGCCATCAAGGCGGGCAGGGCCTCGATGGTGACCGACCACATCGACCGCTTCGTGCCCGAGGGCATCCGGCTGCGCTCCGGGCGCGTCCTCTCCGCCGACGTCGTGGTCTCCGCGACGGGGCTGTCGCTGCTGCCGATCGGCGGGGTCACGCTCACCGTCGACGGCCGCCCGGTCGATCCCGGGCAGTGCGTCGCCTACCGCGGCGTCATGCTCAGCGGGGTGCCGAACTTCGCCTACTGCATCGGCTACACCAACGCCTCCTGGACGCTGCGTGCCGACCTGTCCCACCGCTACGTCTGCCGCCTGCTGACCTTCCTGGACCGGAACGGCTACGTCAGCGCCACGCCGCGGGAGACACCCGGCATCCGGCGGCCGCTGCTCGACCTGACCTCCGGCTACGTGCAGCGGGCGCTGGACCGCTTTCCCCGGCAGGGTGACCGGGACCCGTGGACGGTCCGGCAGAACTACCTGCTCGACGTGCTCACCACCCCGCGTGCCGACGTACGCCGGGACATGACGTTCACCCGATCGACCGCCGGTGTGCTCGAGGAGATCCGATGACGCGCCTGACCCCGTACCGTTTTGCCGGCCGTACTGCCGTGCTGACCGGCGCCGCCGGCGGCATCGGTGAGCACCTGGCCCACGGCCTCGCCGAGCGGGGCAGCGACCTGGTCCTGGTCGACCGCGACGCCCTGCGGCTGGACGCGGTCGCCGAGCAGGTCCGCTCCGCGCACCCCGGCCGTACGGTGGAAGCGCTGGTCGCCGACCTCGCCGACCGGTCCGCGGTGATCAGCCTGGCCGCGGGCATCCGGGAGCGGCACCCGCGGCTGGGGCTGCTCATCAACAACGCCGGGATGGCGCTGGGCGGGCGCTTCGACCAGATCGGCCTGGCGCAGTTCGAGCGGGTGATGGCGGTGAACTTCACCGCGCCGCTGCTGCTGATCCACCACCTGCTGCCCGCGCTCACCGCCGCCCCGGGCAGCCACCTGGTCAACGTGTCCAGCCTGTACGGCCTGATCGCCCCGCCGGGACAGTCGGCGTACAGCGCGAGCAAGTTCGCCCTGCGCGGGCTCAGCGAGGCGCTACGGGGTGAACTGCTGGAGTCCGGGGTGGGCGTGACCACCGTGCACCCGGGTGGGGTGCGTACCCGGATCGCGGAGAGCGCGGAGATCGGCGAGGGCGTGCCCGCCGCCGAGGTCGAGCCGCAGCAGCGGGCGTTCGCCGCCCTGCTGACCTATCCGCCGGACAAGGCCGCCCGGGAGATTCTCGACGGCGTGCAGCGGCGCCGCGGCCGGGTGCTGATCGCCGCCAGCGCCAAGGTTCCGGACGTGCTCGCCCGGCTCATGCCGGTCGGCCACATGCGGGTGATCGCGCGGCTGACCGCGGCGGCCGGCCGCCGCGCCCGGACGGCGGTGACCCGGTGATCGAGGAGCTGACCGTCCGGGGCGTCCGCATCCGGGTGCGGCGAAGCGGAGACCCGGCGTACCCGCCGGTGCTGCTGCTGCACGGCATCGGCCGCAGCCTGGAGGACTGGGACGCGCAGCACGACCGGCTCGCCGGCGACCACCGGGTGATCAGCGTCGACCTGCCCGGCTTCGGGCTGTCGGACCCGCTGCCGGGTCGGGTCACCCTGGCGGCGCTGGCCGACGGGGTGGCGGCGACCGTCGACACCGTCGGCGAGGACCGGCCGTTGCACGTCATGGGCAACTCGCTGGGCGGCGCGGTGGCCATGCGGATGCTCAGCACGGCGCCGGCGCGGATCGCCACCCTCACGCTGGTCAACAGCGCGGGATTCGGCAAGGAGGTGGCCCTGGCATTGCGCATTCTGGCCGTTCCGGGGCTCGGTGAACCGTTGCTGCGGCGCATCGACGCCCGCGCGGCGTACCGGATCGAGCGCAGCCTGTTCCACGACCGGGCGCACGTCACCCCGGAACGGGTCGATCTCGCGGTGCGGGTCGCCGCCCGGCCGCACAACGCCCGGGTGTTCCTGGAGACGGCCCGCGAGCTCGGCACGTTCCGCGGCATCCGGGCGCCCTGGCGGCAGACCCTGCTGGATCAGGTGGCGGCCCAGGCCAGGCCGACCCTGATCGTGTGGGGCGAGCGGGACCTGATCCTGCCGGCGGCCCACCTCGCCGCGGCGCGGGCCGCATTCCCGCACGCGAAGACACACCTGTTCCCGGACACCGGGCACATGCCGCAGATCGAGCGGGCAGACGATTTCGCCGACCTGACCCGGCTGTTCGTGGCCGCCCATTCGTCGTCCGTCTAGCGCCGGGTCGGCAGAGAATTCCGGAGAGCAATCGGTATTGGCGCGTGCACCTTACGATGCGGTCCGCGCGTCTTGTTGCACAGCCGCACTCCCCGGAAGGACCGCCCTTTTGCGATCTCGCTCCGCCACGATGCTGTTGTCGGTGCTCCTGCTGCCGGCGGTGGTCGCCGGGCTCGCCGTCGCCGGCTCGGCGCGGGCGGCCACGCGGGTACCCACGATCGCCAACGGCCAGGACGTCGCGATCGGGCGGTACGGCTTCGCGGTGAAGCTCACCATGACCGGCATCCCCGCGCCGGGCGGCCGGCGGCGGAACAGCTCCTGCACGGGGGCGCTGGTGGCGCCCCGGTGGGTCATCACCGCCGGCCACTGCTTCAAGACCGCCGGAGGCACCCACGTCTCCCGCCCGGTCGCCCGGCTGACCACGGCCACCGCCGGGCGCACCGACCTCACCGGCACGGCCGGGCACAAGCTCAAGGTGATCGCCGTGCGCCAGTCGCCCACCACCGACGTCGCGCTGGCCGAGCTGGAGCGGCCGATCACCGACATCACCCCGGTGCGGCTGAGCCGCAAGGCGCCCCGGGTCGGTGCGATCGTCCGGCTGGCCGGCTACGGGCTCACCGCGGACGACGACGAGTCGAGCCTGGCGAGCCGCCTGCAGACCGGCGAGTTCACCGTCGTCTCGCTGGTCGGTGGCTACGTCGGCATGACCGGCCATGCCCCCCGGTCCACCACCAGCCCCTGCGCGCACGACTCCGGCGGCCCGTACTTCACCCAGCGGGGTGACGAGGCCGCCGTGCTGGTGTCGGTGGTCAGCCACGGTCCGTCGTGCCCGCATTCGCGGGTCGACCTGAGCGGACGCATCGACCCCATCGCCGGCTGGATCACCGGCATCGTCGGCAGGCCCGCGCCGGCCACCAAGGCGCCACCGGCGCCCCGGGCACCGACCGCGAAGCCGTCCGCCCGCCCGCCCGGTCCCCCCGCCGGCGACGACCGTGCCCTGGTCGGCGGCGACCGGTCCGGCGCCGATCCGGTGACCCGCACGGCCCTGACCGCGTTCGTGATCGCCGGCTTCGGCGGGGTGCTGGTTCTGGTGCTCGGCAGCCGCCACCGCCGGCGCGGCCGCCGGCGCGGCGACGTGCGCCGGCACCGCCGGTAGCCGGCGCGCCGGGTCGGCTCGCCGCCGGTCCGCAGGGGTGGAAGACTGTGCCGATGGACGCGGTCTCGTCCCGCGGCGCCGGGAACAATCCTGAGCTCACCGCACCCTGGGGGGACAAGACTGCAGCCGCGGGCGACGAGACCGACGAGCTGTACGAGAACGCGCCCTGCGGCAACCTGGCCATGCTGCCGGACGGCACGATCGTCAAGATCAACCGCACGCTGCTGAGCTGGCTGGGCTACTCCCGCGAGGAGCTCGTCGGCCGGCGCCGGTTCCGGGACCTGCTCACCGTCGGCGGCCAGGTCTTCCACGAGACCCACCTGGCGCCGCTGCTGCGGATGCGCGGCGAGGTCAACGGGATCGCGCTCGAGCTGAAGGCGGCGGACGGCGCCCGGCTGCCGGTGCTGGTCACCGCCACGGTGAAGACCGGCGCCGACGGTGAGCCGCTGGTGATCCGCACGACGGTGTTCGACGCCCGCGAACGCCGCGCGTACGAGCAGGAACTGCTCCGCGCCCGGCGCGACGCCGAGGGCGACCGGGAACGCCTGCGCGGCCTGGTCGCCGGGCTGCAGCGCAGCCTGCTGCCGGTCACCTTGCCCGCCCCGGCCGGCATGCGCACGGCCGGTCACTACCGGATGGCCTCGGCGGACGAGGTCGGCGGGGACTTCTACGACCTGTTCCCGCTCGGCGAGAGCCGCTGGGGATTCTTCCTGGGCGACGTGTGCGGCAAGGGCGTGGAGGCGGCCGCGGTCACTGCCGCGGCCCGCTACACGCTGCGGGCGGCGGCCGTCTACGACCCCACCCCGGAGGCGGTCCTCGCCAACCTCAACTCGGTACTCTTCCAGGAGTACCGCAGCCAGGCGCATCGGCACTGCACCGTGGTCTTCGGCCTGCTCACGCCGGACGGCGACGGCTGGTCGGTGACGCTCGCCGGCGGCGGACATCCCCCGCCCCTGCTGCTGGGGGCGGACGGCGCCGTCGCCTACCAGCACACCGTCGGCGGCACGTTGATCGGGATCATCGCGGAGCCGAAGCTGGTCAGCCGTACATTGCGGCTGGGGCCCGGTGACACCCTGGTGCTCTACAGCGACGGGCTCACCGATGCCCGGACCGGCGGCAGGCGATTCGGCGGCGACGCGCTGGAGGCGTTCGCCCGCCTTCAGGCGCCGATCGACGCGCCGAGCGCCGTGGCGGCCTTCGCCGGGCTGCTGGACACCTTCGAGGTGCTGGACGACGACGTCGCCCTGATGGCCCTGAGCGTCGACCCGCCGACCGCCGACCGGGCCGACCCGGCGTGAGTGCGTCCGCTCACCTACAGTGACCCAGATGTCCTCCTGGCCGACGAACCCCGCCCATCACCGCTGGCTCGACCAGCACACCCGGGAGTTGCTGGCGTTCGGGCGCCGGGCCGCCGACCCCGCGGGCGGCGCCCGCTGGTTGGGCGTCGACGGCCTGCCGGAGCCGGACCAGCCGGTCTCCACGCTGCTCAGCGCCCGGATGGCCCACGTGTACGCGGTCGGCGCCCTGCTCGGCGTGCCGGGCGCCGCGCCGATCGCCGAGCAGGCCCTGGGCGGGCTCGCGGGCCGGCTGCGCGACGAACGGCACGGCGGCTGGTTTCCCTCGGTGGCCGACCACACGGTCAAGGCCTGCTACGACCACGCGTTCGTGCTGCTCGCCGCGGCCTCCTCGGCCGCCGCCGGGCTCGCCGGCGGTCCTGCCCTGCTGGCCGCGGCCGAGGCGGTGTTCCTGGACCGATTCTGGGACGACGCCGCGGGCCGGTGCGTGGACACCTGGGACGCCTCCTTCACGGAGCTGGACGGCTACCGCGGCATCAACGGCAACATGCACGCGGTCGAGGCGATGCTGACGGCGGCCGGGGTGACCGGTGACGACGCGTGGCTGGAGCGGGCGCTGCGGGTCTGCCGTTTCGTGGCGGAGACCGCGCGAGCACACGACTGGCGCATCCCGGAGCACTACGACGAGAGGTGGCGGCCGTTGCCCGACTTCCACCGGGACCGCCCGGACGACCCCTTCAAGCCGTACGGGGCCACGGTCGGTCACGGCCTGGAGTGGTCGCGGCTGTTCCTGCACGCCGAGGCCGCCCGCCCGGCGGAGTCCTGGCTGGCCGAGGCCGCCCGGTCCCTGTTCGACCGTGCGGTCTCCGACGGCTGGGCGGTCGACGGCCGGCCCGGCTTCGTCTACACCACCGACTGGGACGGCGCCCCCGTGGTCCGCGACCGCATGCACTGGGTGACCACGGAGGCGATCAGCGCGGCGGCGGCCCTGTTCCGGCGCTTCGGCACCGAGCGGTACGCCACCTGGTACCGCACGTGGTGGGACTACGCGGCGGCCTACCTCATCGACCATGAGCTCGGCTCGTGGTTCCACCAGCTCGACCCGGAGAACGTGCCGACCGGCACGGTCTGGCCGGGCAAACCGGATCTGTACCACAGCCTGCAGGCCACGCTGACGGCCCGGCTGCCGCTCACCCCCATGCTGGCCCCGGCGGTCGCCGCGACGCTCACCGGGCCGGTCCGGACCTAGACTCATCGGCGATGCGGTAGCCGACGCCGGCCTTGGTGGTGATGATCGGCGGGTCGCCGAGCTTGCGGCGCAGCCGGCCGATCGTCACCGTGACGGTGTTGGTGAACGGGTCGGCGTTCTCGTCCCAGACCTGCTCCAGGAGCGACTCCGCGCCCAGGAACGCGGGTGCCGCCCGCAGCAGCGCCTCCAGCAGGGCGAACTCTTTGACCGACAGGTCCAGCGGGCGGCCGTCGCGGGTGGCGGTGCGCCGGGCCGGGTCGAGCTCGATGCCGGCCGCGTGCAGCGTTCTCGGCCGCGCCGACGGGCGGCGGCGGGCCAGGGCGCGGACCCGCAGCACCAGCTCGGGGAAATGGAACGGCTTGGCCAGGTAGTCGTCGGCGCCGAGCGTCAGGCCGGTGACCCGGTCGCCGGGCGCGCCGGCCGCGGTCAGCATCAGGACCATCGGGCGGTCGTCCTGTTCGGTGATCATGTGGCACAGCGTGTCGCCGTGCAGGCCCGGCAGATCGCGGTCGAGCACCACCACCTCATAGGGCGCGAGATCGAGCTTCTCGGCGGCCGTCAGGCCGTCCAGCGCGACGTCGACGGCCATCCCCTGGTCGCGCAGGCCCTCGGCGATCACCTCGGCGAGCGCCGGTGCGTCCTCGACCACCAGCACCCTCACGCCGCGTCGCCCTCCCGGTACGCCGGCGGCATCAGCGGCAGCCGGATCGCCACGGTCAGGCCGCCCTCGGGCCGGGCGCGCAGCTCCAGCGTGCCGCCGTGCGCCGCCGCGACGGCCGCCACGATCGACAGGCCCAACCCGGTGCCGCCGCCGGCGGTCCGCTCCACGCCGAGCCGCTGGAACGGCCGGCCCAGCTGGGCGACCTGCTCGGGGTCGAGGGGTGGACCGCCGGTCTCGACGGCGAGCAGTGCGGTGCCGGCCTCGGGCGCGGCGACCACCCGGATCCAGCCGTCCGGCACGTTGTGGGTGACGGCATTGTCGATCACGTTGCCGGTCATCCGGGCGATCAGCACCGCGTTGCCGTGGGTCCAGGCGTCCCCCCGCACGTCGGCGTGGACCGTGAGCCGCTTGGCCTCGATGTCGGCGGCGCGGGCGGACACCACCTCGGCGGCCAGCGCGCCCAGGGAGACCGGTTCCCGGTCGGCGAGCGCGCCGTGCTGGCTGCGGGTGAGGGTGAGGAAGCCGTCGAGCAGCGCGTCGACCCGGTCGAGCTCGGTGCGCAGCCGGTCGGCGAGCGCGACCGTCTGCGGCGGCACCGGCTCGGGCTTCGCGACCGCGACGTCCAGCGACGCGCGCATCGTGGCCAGCGGGGTGCGCAGTTCGTGGGAGGCGTTGGCGACGAACCGGCGCTGCGCCGTGAACGCCTGCTCCAGGCGTTCCAGCAGCTCGTCGATGGTGTCCGCGAGCGCCTTGACCTCGTCGTCGGGCCCCGGGGCGGCGAGCCGTTCGTGCAGGTTGTCCGCGGTGATCCGCCGGGTGGCGGCGGTGAGCGTGCGCAGCGGGCGGAGCACCCGCCCGGCGACCGACCGGCCCAGCAGCAACGAGGCCGCCCCCATCACGGTCAGCGCGATCACCGAGCCCCCCAGCAGTTGCCGGGCCTGGTCCTGGTGCACGGCTGCCAACCGGGCCTCCAGCTCCGCGATCCGCGCGGCGGAGGAGTCCGGCTGTTGCTGCTGCGCAGGCTCGACCGGGGCGCTGGCGCTGGTGCGGGCGATGGTGATGAAGCCGGTGAGGCCGAGTAGCGCGACGCCGGAGAGCATGAACAGCGCTACGTACATGATCGTGAACCGCCGCCGAGCCGTCCGCATCCCGTTCCCCCTGCCGCGCCGCCGACCGGCACGTGACCAGCATGCCGGTCGGCACCTAACAGCGGAATGACGGTGGCCGTTCGGCCGCGGTTACGGCGCGCTCCGTAGAAACCGGGCCATGGAATCCACGATCGAGGTCGCAGACCTCCGAAAACGGTACGGGCGCACCGTCGCGCTGGACGGCATGTCCTTCACGGTACGGCCGGGGCACGTCACCGGATTCGTCGGCCCGAACGGCGCCGGCAAGTCCACCACCATGCGGGTGGTCCTCGGCCTCGCGGCCCCGGACGCCGGCACCGCGCTCGTCGGCGGCGTGCAGTATCGGACGCTGCACCGCCCGTTGACCCACGTGGGGGCGTTGCTCGACGCCGGGGCGCTGCAACCGAGCCGCTCCGCCCGCAACCACCTGCTCTGGCTGGCCCATTCGCAGGGCTTCGCGGCCCGCCGGGTCGACGAGGTGCTGGAGCAGACCGGGCTGAGCCAGGTCGGCCGCCGCAGGGCCGGCGGCTTCTCGCTGGGCATGCGGCAACGGCTGGGTATCGCCGCCGCGCTGCTCGGCGACCCGCCCGTGCTGATGCTGGACGAGCCGTTCAACGGTCTGGACCCGGAGGGCATCGTGTGGATGCGCGGGCTGCTGGGCACCCTTGCCGCCCAGGGGAAGGCCGTGCTGGTCTCGAGCCACCTGATGAGCGAGCTCCAGCACATAGCCGCGCGCGTGGTGATCGTCGGCCGGGGGCGGGTCCTCGCCGACACCACCGTGTCCGAGCTGCTGGCCGCGTCACCAGGGGGAGGCGCGGGCTCGCTGGAGGATGCCTACTTCGCGCTGACCCGCGACGCGGTCGAGTTCCGCGGGGAGGCGGCCCGATGAGAGACTTCGGCCGGCTCGTGCGGGCGGAATGGACCAAGTTCCGGACGGTTCGCGGCTGGGTGCTCGGCACGGTTGCGGCAGCCGTGGTGACCGTGCTGCTGGGTTTGTTCGTCGCGTCGAACAGCATCTCGTCCTGCTCGAACGGGACCGTCGACATCGAGTGCCCGACGCCTCCGGTCGGCCCGGACGGCGAGCCGGTCCGGGACAAGTTCTTCTTCGTGCACCAGCGGCTGGCCGTGGACGGCGCCATCACGGTACGGGTGACGTCGATGACCGGCCTGATCACCTATCCGCCGCCGAATCACGACCAGATCGTCCCCGGGCTGGTGGAGTGGGCCAAGGCCGGTGTCATCGCCAAGGCCGGCACCGCCGAGGGATCCCGCTACGTCGCCCTGATGGTCACCGCCGAGCACGGCGTGCGGATGCAGCACGACTTCATCCACGACACCGCCGGCAAGCCCGCAGCCGTATCCGCCGGCGCCCCCCGCTGGCTGCGGCTGACCCGCGTCGGTGCCGTGCTCACCGGAGAGGAGTCGCCCGACGGCGCCACCTGGACCAGGGTCGGCTCCGCGACGCTGCCGGGCGCCGTCGAGCTCGGGCTGTTCGTCACCTCGCCCAGCGACCTCACCGTCTCCGGTGGTGTCGGAGGCGGTGCCGTCCAGGCCCGGCTGGCCACGGCGACCGCCACCTTCGACCACGTCGGACTGACCGGCACCACGCCCGGCGGTGCCTGGGCCCGTGCCGACATCGGCGCCGAGCCCGGCCCGGCCGGCACCGTGCATCACCCGGGCGGCGTCGAGCAGGCGGGTGGCGTCCTGACGGTGTCCGGCAACGGCGACATAGCACCCCTCGTCGGCGAGTCCGGGCCCGGTGTGCAACTCGTCCTGATCGGACTCGTCATCGGCCTGATCGTGGTGATCGTGGTGGCCGTCCTCTTCGTCACGAGCGAGCTCAGGCGGGGCCTGATCGGCGTCACGCTGCTGGCGAGCCCGCAGCGGGTCCGGATCCTGGCCGCGAAGGCCGTCGTGCTCGGCGCCGTCACCTTCGTCGCCGGGACGGCCGCCGCCGCGCTGGTCATCCCGCTCGCCTGGGGTGTGCTGAGGGGTAATGGCTTCCGGCAGCCGGAGTTGCCGCTCTCGACGCTCGCGCGGGTGGCCACCGAGGCGGGTCTGCTGGTGGCGGGCACGGCGCTGCTCGCCCTGGGGCTGGGGGCGCTGGTCCGGCGCGGTTCGGCCGCGGTCGGCATCGCGGTGGCGGCAGTGGTGTTGCCGTATCTGGCGGCGGTGATCGGCGGCCTCTCGACCGCGGCGTCGGACTGGCTGCTGCGGCTGACCCCCGCCGCGGCCTTCGCGATCCAGCAGGTCGCGCCCGAGTACGCGCACGTGCTGGCCAGCTATACGCCCGGGTCCGGCTACTATCCCCTGCCGGCGTGGGGCGGCCTCGCTGTCCTGGCGGCGTACGCCGCGCTGGCCCTCGGCCTGGCGTCCGCGCGGCTGGGCCGGAGCGACGTGTGAGCCGGCTGCTGCACGCGGAGTGGACGAAGCTGCGGACCGAGGCGGCCGTCCGCTGGCTGTTGCCGTCCATTGTGGTGGTGACGGTGCTGGTCAGCCTGCTCACGGTCGCCGCGACGAGTTGCCGGCGGGAGGGATGCGGTGTCGATCCGGCGGCGGTGAGCCTGGCCGGCGTGCGGCTCGGCCAGGCTCTGGTCGTGCTGCTGGCCGTGCTGACGATCGGCGGCGAACAGGGCACGGGCCTGCTCCGCACCACGTTCACCGTGGCGCCTCGCCGGATGATGGTCCTGGCCGCGAAGGCCGTCGTCATCGGCGGCCTGACCCTCGCCGCCGGGACCGTCGCCGTCCTCGGCTGCCTGGTCGCGGGCCGGGCGATGCTGCCCGGCAACGGCGTCGCCCCGCCCTCGCTGTCCGACGGTCCCACGCTGCGGGCGGCCGTCGGATCGGTGCTCTACCTGGTCTTGATCGGGCTGCTCGCGCTCGGCGTCGCCGCCGCGATCCGGGACTCGACGGCCTCGGTGGGGGCGGTGTTGGCCCTGCTCTACGCGGTGCCCCTGGTCGCGGCGGCGATCAACGATGCGGAGCTGCAACGGACGCTGCGCCGGTTCGCGCCGATGACGGCGGGTCTCGCAGTCCAGGTCACCACCGGCGCGGACGACCTTCCCATCGGAGGTTGGGCGGGCCTCGCCGTCCTCGCCGCCTGGTCCGCCGCGTCCCTGATCTGCGGCGCGCTGCTGCTCCACCACCGCGACTGCTGACCGCTCCGGGTGTCCTCGGCCGTCCGGGTGCCCGTACGGTTGCCGCCCGGGCCGCAGGGGTCCGGGCGGCTTCCCGCGAGGTTCAGACGCCGGCGAGCTTGCGCCCGGACGGGCGCAGGTACACCGCCCAGGTGACCAGCACGCAGAGCGCGTAGAACGCGATGAACCCGAGGTACGCCGCGTCCGCCGTCCGGTACGTGAGGAACGACTGCCGGAACGCCAGGTTCACCAGCACCCCGCCGAAGGCGCCGATCGCCCCCGCGATGCCGATCACCGCGCCGGACAGCCGCCGGGCCTCGTGCTCGTCGCCGGGGTTCTTCAGCGAGAAGATCCGCGGGATCATCTTGTACGTCGAGCCGTTGCCGATGCCGCTGAAGATGAACAGCGCGATGAAGCCGACCAGGTACAGCGGCAGCGAGCGCAGCTGCGAGGCCAGCAGCACGACGCTCGCCCCCGCCGCCATCGCCACGAAGTTCCAGAAGGTGACCCGGGCGCCGCCGAGCCGGTCGGCCAGCGCCCCGCCGACCGGCCGGATCAGCGAGCCCAGCAGCGGACCCAGGAAGGTCAGGTAGGCGGCCCTGACCGGGGTGCTGAAGTCCGTCGCGAACTGCACCTGCAGCACCTGGCCGAAGGCGAAGCCGAAGCCGATGAACGAGCCGAAGGTGCCGATGTAGAGCAGCGACATGATCCAGGTGTGGCCCTCGCGGGCGGCGTCACGCATGCCCCGTTTCTCGTTGCGGGCCTGCGACAGGTTGTCCATCTTGAGGGCCGAGCAGAGCACGGCAAGCACGATCAGCGGGATGTAGATGCCGGCGACGATGCCCGGGTGCCCGGCGCCGAAGACGGCGAGCACGAACAGGCCGACCAGTTGCACGGCCGCCACGCCGAGGTTGCCGCCGCCGGCGTTGATGCCCAGCGCCCAGCCCTTGAGCCGGTCCGGGTAGAACGCGTTGATGTTCGCCATCGACGACGCGAAGTTGCCGCCGCCGACGCCCGCGAGCGCCGCCAGCAGGATCAGCGTCGAGTACGAGACCCCGGGCTGGATCAGGAAGGCGGCCAGCACCGACGGGACCAGCAGCAGCGACGCGCTGATGATGGTCCAGTTGCGCCCGCCGAACCGCGCCACCGCGAACGTGTACGGGATCCGCAGCACCGCCCCGATCAACGCGGGCACGGCGGTGAGCAGGAACTTGCCGGCCGGGTCGACCCCGTACGCGGGCCCCAGGAACAGCACCAGCACCGACCACATCGTCCACACCGAGAAGCCGATGTGCTCGGAGAAGATCGAGAAGATCAGGTTGCGCCGGGCGATCGGCGCGCCGGTGCTCGCCCAGAACGCCGGGTCCTCCGGACGCCAGTCGTCGATCCAGTGGCCGCGTACGGTCCGCGACGCGGGACGTTCCAGGGTTGCGGTCATGACGGGACCTCCGAGAGCGCTGGTGAACAGATGACGAGGTTGCCGTCCGCATCGACGACGACGGGGTAGACGGTGAGATCGGGTAGCCCGCTGAGCGAGCACCCGGTGTGGATGTCGAAGGCGCTCAGGTGCAGCGGGCAGACGAGCACCTTGTTGTCGATCTGGCCGTCGGCGAGTGGCCCGCCGCGGTGCGGGCAGACCGCGGACAGCGCCCGTACCGAGCCGTCGCGCAGGCGGAAGACGGCGACCATCTCGCCGGCCACCTCGTAGGTGCGGCCCTCACCCGGCGGGATCTCGGCGACGGGCCCCAGGACGGTCATCGGACCGGCACCTGCGGCAGCACGACCAGCGGCAGCGACGTCCGGAACTGTCCGGGTGTCGCGGGTTCGGCTCGTTCCTTCCACGGGTCGCGGTACGCCGCGACCGAGGCGGCCATCGCGGCGTCCAGGTCGGCCGCGATCCCCTCGGCGTCGTCGACCACCACCGCGCGGATGTGCTCGATGCCGAGCCGTGGCACCCACGCGTAGGTGCGCTCCAGCCAGTTGGCGCTCTCCCGGTAGTACTGCAGGAAACGGCCGGTCAGCGTGATGACCTCCGCGGCCGACTCCACGGTGGCCAGCAGGTCGCCCTTGCGGACGTGGGCGCCGGCCGCGCCGCCGACGTAGATCTCCCAGCGGCCGCCGTCGATGGCTACCACGCCGAGGTCCTTCACGTACGCCTCGGCGCAGTTGCGCGGGCACCCGGTGACCGCCAGCTTCATCTTGCCCGGGCCCTCGATGCCCTGGAAGCGCTCCTCGATCGCGATGCCCAGCGCGGTGGAGTCACCGACGCCGAAGCGGCAGAAGTCCGAGCCCACGCAGGTCTTTACGGTGCGGAAGCTCTTGCCGTACGCGTAACCGGACGGCATGTCGAGATCGGCCCAGATCTTCGGCAGCGTCTCCTTGGGCACCCCGAGCAGGTCGATGCGCTGCCCGCCGGTCAGCTTGACCATCGGCACGGCGTGCTTCTCGGCCACCTCGGCGATCCGCCGCAGCTGCCCCGGGGTGGTGACCCCGCCCTTCATCTGCGGCACCACCGAGAACGTGCCGTCCCGCTGGATGTTGGCGTGCACGCGGTCGTTGATGAAGCGGGCATCGCGCTCGTCGACGTATTCCTCGCCCCACATCATCTTGAGCAGCGAGGCGAGGCCCATCTTGCTCCTGGCGTCCTCCTCGCCGCCGGGCACCAGCTTGGCGAACACCGCCGAGACCGAGCGCAGCCCGAACCGGCGGATCGCGGCCATCAGCTCGGGCTTGGGCATCGGCACGCCGGGCACGTACCAGCTCGCCGCGGGATCCTCCTCGACGGCGCCGCCGGCGGCCCACTCGACGATCTGCGCGACCAGGCTCTTGCAGGTGCCGCAGCCCTTGCCGGCCCGGG
>Ga0307283_10000028_pt1 | contig 16715 bp, 21 predicted proteins | sample ER_DNA_122_FD_194487 | JGI IMG/M metagenome (GOLD analysis project Ga0307283, IMG submission 194487) | Bulk soil microbial communities from the East River watershed near Crested Butte, Colorado, United States - ER_DNA_122 | ecosystem: Environmental > Terrestrial > Soil > Floodplain | place...
CCGGCCCCCCTCGGGGGGGGGGGGGCCGCGGGGGGCGTCGAGGGGTTGGCGCGCGACCTTGCCGAACAGGTCGGGGCGTTTCGCCTCGGCGGCGGCGGCGGCGAGGATCGCCGCGACCCGCGCCCGGAGTTCGGGCGGCGGGGTTTCGGCGGCGAGGCGCACCGGCGCCGGTTCCGCGGGTGTAACGGGTGAGGTGGAAGGGATTGCGCGGCTGAGCCGCGCGCTACCGCGCGGCTGGGCCGCGCGCAGCGCGCGGCTGGGCCGCGCGCTTTCCGCGCGGCTGGGCCGCGCGCTTACCGCGCGGCTGGGCCGCGCGCTGGGTTCGGTGGCGGGGAGGGTCGGGAGGGCGGCGAGGGCGACGTCGTAGCGGGCCGGCGTCGACCCGGTGGCGGCGCGGCGAAGCGTGATCGCGCCGATCTCGACCAGTCCGTCGAGGGCGATACGGGCGGTGTCGAGGGTCACCGACGCACGTTGCGCTATCCGCCTGATCCCGTCGCGGGCGTCGGTCCCGTCCGCGTTCGCCGATTCGGCGAGGGTGACACACACGAACTTGAGGACGGTCGACGAGCACCCACGCCGGCGGTGATCCGCCGGCGCGAGGTCGGGGAAGTCGGCGTCGAGGACGGCGGCGACCGCCTGCCAGCTCACTGCTCGCCCCGGACGGCGCGGGCGTTGTCCTCCAGGATGGCGACCAGCTGTTCGCCGAGGCGGTGTAACTCGTCCGCTTCGACGAGTCGGCGGCCGGCGAGGGCGTTCCCCTCCGCCCGGGCGACGGCGGCGCGGGCGGCGTCAACGGTCGCCGCCCGTTCGGGTGTCAGGAACGGAATCTCCAGCTGTTCCCATCGCGGGATTGACCGGTGTTCTACCCTGTCGTTCAATCGCGGCATGTCGGGCCGTCCCCTATCCATGTCGGGGGCGGTGACCGATGCGTCACGGACCCCATCCGGCGTTCCCGCGCCGGGGTGGTCGGAGGATAGACCGGGGGGCGAACCGTTACCGCGGATCGTGCCCCCGGTCGGTTTCCTCGTGGGGGGTCCCGGCGTTGGGCTTGGCATGTAGGCGCCCCCGGGGTCTAGAGGGGCGCTACGGACGAACCCGGTCACACTCGCACAAGGTGCTCACCGGTGGTAGGGGCGCCGCTACAAACTGTCGTCCCGAACGGGTGAATGGTGACTGGTGCGCGACGGAATACCGGTTATCGGCTGGGTCCTGACGCGAAGCGACCCGGCGGTGTCGCCGGGTCGTTCGGGGCCGTCGCCCCAGTCAGAGGCGGAGGGCGGACCGTCGCCCCGACAGGTTCGGTCCCCACCCGCCACGGTACGCGGGGGGTGTCACACAGTTACGGGCCGTGGGGCGGTTCGCGGCGGGCGTGTTCCAGGACGATGCGGGTGAGGCGGATGACGGCGGCGGTCGCGGCGATCGCGCCGAGGATGAACGCGCCCGCGTAACCGGCGTTCGACCAGTCCATCGGGGGGTCCTTTCCGTCATGACGGATGTCGGGGGGTGTGGGGGTGGGTCAGGTGATGACGTTGGCGAACTGGGCGGCGTTGAACCCGGGTGGGACGGGTCCGAGGAGGTCACAGTTCGCGAGGTCGGTCGCCGCGGCGGTGACGACCGGGGCGCCGAGGCGGGCGCACGCCGCGTAACGCTCCGGGTTCAGCCACGTGATTTGCGCGGCGATCCCGTGGGCGTCCATGTTGCCGCCGAACGCGACGTCGGTGCCGTCGATGTCGAGGATCGTGAACATCAGACCTCCGGGGGTTGGGGGTGGGGGGTTGCCGGCGCGGTGGGCGCATTCGGCGCGGATGTCGCCGATCGCCCATGTCCCCGACGACGAGACGGGCGCGGGGACCCACGGGCCGCGCACCCCGGCGGATGTCGCCGGGTCGATTTTGCGGTCCGTCCAGCACACCGGCGGGTCGTTGACGGCGTGGGTGATCACATCGGTCGGGGTGTTCCCGAACAGGGCGTTCAACGCGTTCGACGTCGCGAAGTACGCGTCGACCTGTTGGGCGGGCCACGCTTCGCCGGTCCCCGAGTTCGCCGCTTCGATCGCGAATAGTTGCGAGTTGCCGGCGTCGACGGGGACGGTGCCACGCGACAGGGTGACCGGACCGCCCTTGCCCTGGGTGTTCGCGGCGCCGGCGGCGATCGGCCACACCACCCCGTTGCGGTCCAATAGGACGTTTCCAATGGGGGCGTCCGCCGACCCGTGACACATGTAGGACAGGTCGGAGTAGGGGGTTGCGGATGAGGCGGTGTGATGCCAGACGACGCCGAGGGGGGCGGCGGCGAACCCACCGGATGACCGGGCGCGGGACTCCCATCCGGCGTTGACGTCGTCGACGGCGACGACCACCCCGGCCGCGGTGAGGACGTCGGCGAGTTCGGTGTAGTAGCGGCCCACGGTTCACACCCCCCCGGACCGGTGCAACCAGCCGAGGAGTAGACCGAACGCGAGGATGCGGCGTGCCTGTTCGCCGTCGTCGAGGCGGTCCCACCGGTCGCCGAGGTACTCGGCGTGTTTCCGGGCGACCTGTTCCGGGTCCGGTGGGGCGACGTCGAACGCGTCGTCGGGTTCGTAGTCGCCGATCGTCATAGCTGGACGTCCGCGCCCGGGTCGACCTGTTGGTCGACGGGGTCACTCAACGCCTGGTTGCACTCACCGCAGACCATCGGGGCGTCGGCGTCCAACAGGTCATCGGTGACCGGACCTTTGGCGATGAGGTGTTGCCCACATTCGGGGTTCGGGCAGTAGACGACAATCACGGGGGTGTCCTTCCTGTCAGTAGGTGTAGGCGAGGGTGACGGCGACACCGACGATCGACGAAACGACGGGGCCGGCGGCGGGGTACCGGACCTGAAACGCGATCGACGCGCCCCCCATCGGTGTGCCCTGGTCGAGCACACATGTCGTCGGGTAATCGGTCTGCGCGCCGATCGCGGTCCCGCCTCTCATCCGCGGGTAACCGTGGGTTCCGCCGATGACGGCGAGGTCGACGACGAACACACCGTCCGCGTTCGTCGAAACGGTGATCACCCCCGCCCACGCGTGTTGTTCGGCGTCGATCGTCTGGACGCGGGCGACGAGGTCATTGACGGCGAGGTTCACCGCGTTGTGGTCGGCGGCGTGGGTGTCGAGTTGCGGCGTCGCGTTCGTCCGGTTGATCGGCAGTACGGGCGGGGGCCATGCCATAGCGGTTCTCCTCATTGACTCGTTGTCAGGGTCGCGACGTTCATCGTCGAGGTGACCCGGCCGGGGGTGATCAGATGTTGGAAACCGACGACGACCCCGTCGAGGGTCATCCGGTCGATTTCGTTGCGGGTGACCGTCACCGCGCGGCCGGTGTCCAGGTCGGCGATGACACCCAACCAGCGCGGGTCGACGTAGGTGTCGGCGTCGACGGCGGACACTTGACGGACGATGAACGCCCACCGGTTCACGTACCGGACCGCGAGGGCGTCGGCGAGTCCGGGGTCCGCGAACGCGAGTCCGGCCATCGGCAACCCGACCCCTCTCGACTTGCGACCGAACCGGGCGATGGAGAAACCCTGTTCGGCGCGGACGATGAGTTGCGGGTCGTCGCTGTTCGACAGGACCGCGACGTTCAAGATGTGGGACTGGTCGGCGCCGAACGCGATCACCGGCGATAACAGGGCGTCGGTCCCGTCCGCGCAGTCGACGACGTCGAGGGGGTCGCCGGTGGGGGCGTGCGGCCATTCGCGCAGACGCGGACCGCCCCACCGGTCGGTGTCGAAGAACCAGCCGACCGACATCGCCGTCCGATCGATTTCGGTTCGGGTGGTGATGTCGGTCGGGGATCGGTCGGCGTGGAGCGGACCGTCACTCGCCGGGTAGGTGAGGTTCCCGTCCCCGAACCTCCAGCCGCCGGCGACCATCAGCGCGGCGAACCGTTGCGACGCGAGTTCCGCCGGTCGTTGCCACCCGAGGTGATCGTTCGACAGGTCCATGTCGTTGCCGAACGCTTGGATGGTGACGTACCGGGGGAGGGTGTCGTGGTCGTCGTGGATCGTTTCGATCGTCCCGACCGCGACCGGGTGGTAGCTGAGTCCGGGGTCGAGGAACCCGACCCGGACCGGGTTCCCGACGAACGGGAGGAAGTAGTAGGCGGGTTCGGCGATGTCAACCCACCGGCCGTCGTCGTCGTGAAGTTCGATCGACAGTTCGGACACCGGGACGGTCGCGGCGCCGTTTTCGGTGCCGGCGGTGACGTTCACCTGGAACCCGGGTCGGGTGATGTCCGCCCACCCGGGCGGGGTGTCGGTGTCGTCGCCGTAGTTGGCGTCGCCGTACAGGTCCATCCCGTAGGTGCGGCCGGGGGTGGCGTGGTAGAGGGCGTCGATGACGATCCGCCATCCGGGGTGCCGGGTTTCGTCGAACGCGCATCCGGCGTTCGGGAACGGGGGTTGCTGCCAGGGTGGGAGGGACGCGTCCCACACTTCGAAGCGGACCGACGCGGACGTCCAGTCGCCGTACGGGGTCGCCCCGAACGTCCCGTCGCCCCACAACCAGTCGCCGTAGAGGCGGGGCCGGTAGACGGCGAACAGGTAGTCCCCGGGGTTGACGGGTTGGGTGTCGATGGTCCCGGTCCCGGTCGACGTCCACCACATCCCCGGTTGGTAGAGGGTGGCGGGCGGGGCGGGTTGCGGCCAGCTGGCCGGGTCGGTGGGCGCGTAGGGGGCCGGGTCGTACGGTCCCTGGTCGAAGATCGGCGGCGGTGACACCGGTCAGCCCTTGCCATTGATCCGCGCCCAGCGTTGCGACACCCGCGCCAGTTCGCGACCGGACGGGATGCGGGGGACGATCACGTTGTTCGTCACGTTGTAGACGGGCGCCGGTGCGGTGTACGCGGCGGGCGCGGCGGCGGTCGCCGCGGTGGTCGTCGACGTCCCGAACCCGGGTATCCCGCCGAGGATTTTTCCGATCACGGGTATCGCGGTGATGTGGACGAGGCGGTCGCGGGCCACGTTGTTGAGTTCCCGGTCGGTTTGCGCGAGGGCGCCGGCGTTGTTGTCGGCGGTCATCGTCGCCGTCCGGTTCCGCGACGCACCGTTGAGGGCGGCGTTCGCCTCGACCAGTTTGCCCTGGTCGATGAGGGCGCGGATTTCGGTTTGCTTGTCGGGTGGTATCTGGTTGAGGGCGAATGTGTAGTCCAGGATTCCCTGGCGCGCCGGCCCCGACGCGGACGCCGCGGACGCGAGGAGCGACGAGTTCTGCGCGTCGAGGTGCGTGGTGAAGGTCGAGGTGGCCCCACCGGCTTTCGCCTCGTCGGCGGCGAGGTCCCCGAACTTTTCCGACGCCGACTGGGCGGACCGGACCGTCGACCGGAGCGCCTCGTCGACGTCGCTTTGGGTTTTGTGGGTGTCGAGGGCGGTCAGGTTGTAGGCGGTCAACGTTTTGTCGAACTCGCGTTGCGCGTCGGCGGCGTCCAGCTGGTCGTCGGCGAGGGACCCCATCGCCCCGGACAACTCCAGCTGCTTGTCGATGTTCTCTTGGAGGGCGCCGGCGGCGGCGTTGAGTTGTTCGACCCACGCGGCGTGCGCCTCGGTGTCGGCGTCGGTCGCGGTGACCAGTTCCCCGGACGCGTCAGTCAGTTTCCCGAACGAGTCGGCGACCCCTCCGACAAGTTCGGCGCCGGACCCGAACTTGTTTTTGACCGAGTCCCACGCGGCGCCCATCGACCCGAGACCACCGGTCAACAGGGAGATTTCGGAGGTCCCCGACCCGGAGATTTTGACGTCGCCGAGGGACTCCAGTCCGGTTGCTAGCCCTTTGATCAGGGGGAGGACGGCGGTGATGCTGTCGGCGAGTTCCGACCCGAGGGACGTGACGAGGGGTTCCAGGGCGGCGACGGTGTCGGCGAGCGCCGGTCCGAGGTCCTCGATCGCGGGCGCGAGCCCTTGCGCGAGTTTCAGTTTCAGGTCATCGGTCGCGTCGCTGATCGTGTCGAACGCGGCGCGTAACGCCTGCGCCTGTTGGACTTTCCCCTCGTCGAAGATTTTGGCGTCGGACACCGCGGCGAACTGGGTGCGGAGGTCATCGGCGCCGGCGCCGATCAGTTCCGACATGTTCGTCCAGCCCTTGCCGAACACTTGCATCCCCGCCTCGGCGCGTTTGCCGGCGTCGGGGATCGCGTCGAGGGCGCCGATCACGTTGAGGAACGTCTCTTTTGTGTTGAGGGTCCCGTCCCGGTTGCGGGCGATCGCCGCGCCGATGTCGTCGAACCGTTCCGGGGTTTGTTCCGCCGCCCGGTTCATCTTCGCGAACGCCGACTCCAGTTCGGACACCCCGACGCCGAGGTCCCCGCCGACCTCAATGATCCGCGACGCGTCGTCCAACGAGGTGCCGGTCCGCGTCGCGAAATTGTCGACCGCTAACCCGAGTTCCTGGAACTGTCCAACCGCGTCGCCGACCACCGCGGCGACACCGGTGACCACACCGGCGACGCCGGCGGCGACGCCGGCCATGCCACCGCCGACACCCTTCGCGAGTCCGGCGACGTCGCCGAGGGGGCCGGGGAGGTGCGACGCGGCGTCGGCGACGTCCCCCAGCTTCGATTCGATCGCGTCGAGGGGCCGCGACGCGTTGTCGTCGACGTCGACGTCGATCGTCGCGTCGGCGCCGTCGAGGTCATCGGTCGCCCCTTGGACGTCGGCGAGGGTGTCGGTCGCGGCGTCGTCCGCTTCGACGTCGACCGTCGCGTCGGTCCCGTCGACCTCGTCGGCGCCCGCCTGGACGTCGGCGAGGGTGTCGGTCGCGGCGTCGTCCGCCTCGACGTCGACGACCGCGGTTTTGTTCTCCAGTTCGTCGGCGGCGTCGCGGACCTTTTCGACGTCTTTCGCGGCCTGGTCGGCGCCGTCCGCGGTGATGCGGAACCTCAGTTCGTCAGCCACCGGTCACCCCGTCGAACACTCGTCGGGCGGCGTCCACCGCGGCGGGACGCCCGGATTCGGTGCCACGGGTGAACGACCGCCGCGCCGGCGACCCCGGATGGTTGACGGCGCCGGTGACGTACTCGCCGCCCTGGAACGCGAGGACGACCCGGGCGTGTCCGATGCGGTGCGGGCGCGCCCCCGACTGGAGTATCCCGATCTGGCCGGCGCCCGACGTCGGGACCACTTCGGCGGTGTCGGCGCCGGCGCGGCGCGCCTCGACGCGCGGTGGCCCACCGCCACCGCGGTAGCGGGACAGGGGGGCGCCGTCCGCGGCGAGTTGCCGGGTGACGGCGGCGGCGACCTGTTCGCCGGCGGTGAGGGTGACCCGGTCGCCGACCGTCGCGAGGCGGGCGGTCACACCGGCGAGGCGCGACGTGACCGGCCCTGACATCACTCGTCCGCGGTGGCGTCAGTCTTGCCGCGGGTGTTCCTCGTCGTGCCGGCGCCGGCGGTCGCGGCGACCGGTGGGGTCATCCCCCACGCGATGTCGGGCCACTGACTGACCGGCCATGACGCGGTGGCGGTGAGGGGGGTTCGGGCGGTCCCACCGAACGCGGTGGGGGACATGCGGACCCGGCCGACCGCCTGCGGGGGGACCCCGTCGCCGTTCAACCCGAGGAGGAAGTAGACCTCGCGGGCGTCGTTGCGGTACGTGAATTCGGCGAGTCCCATCGCACCGGCCGACGACGGGGCGTGGGGGTCCTGGAGGATTTCGACGTCGAGGGTCCACGTCGATTGCATCGGCGTCGGGATCGTCCGCCCGTTTACGCAGAACGTCGCGGGGACGGTCTGTTCGGTGGTGTCGGCGGTGGGGGTGAGGGTGCCGGCGGTGACCTGGCACCGCCACGCCGCGGACCCGAGGTCATAGGCGGCGATGTCGGCTTCGCCGACCGCGACCCCGCCGGGGGCGTTCCACGACGGGAGGTAGCCGACCGCGGCGGTGTCGACCACCGCGAACGCGAGGACCCCGTCTTCGATCTGCCAGATGAACGGATCAGCCATTGGTGGACTCCCGGATAGGTGAGGGTGGGACGGTGACGGCGGCGACGGGCGGGGGACAGAGGGTGCGGGCGGTGATCGTCGCGGTCGCGGTGACGGTGTGCGCCCGGAACGTCTGGTCGAGGGTGACACCGGTGGGGGGGCCGGGGCGGGACCCGTCCGAATCGAACCCGGCGGCGGCGTTGACGGCGTCGACGACCGCGGCGACGAGGTCATCCAACCCGGCGACCTGGGCGTGGACGGCGCCGTCGTAGACGACGACGACGGGGAACCGGGCGAGGGTGACGGTTGTTCGTTCGCCGATCGTCGCCGGGATCGTTTCGGGTTCGCCGACCCACACTTTCGGGGCGACGACCCGGCCGGGGGCCGGCGGGTACGCGTCGACGCGGCCGGGGAGGACCGGGGCGAGGGCGTCGACGAGGACGGTACGGGCGTCGGCGAGGCGCGACATCAGCCGACCCCGAACCGTTGTTTGACGGGGACGAGTATCCCGCGGACCGCCCGCACCGGGTCGTCGTACGGGACCCCGAACTGGTCGGTCCCCGACTGCGGGTGGAGGTACCAATCGACGGTGAGCAGCTGCAGAGCCTCTTGGTAGAGGGGCGAGTCGACGGGGTCAGGGACCGGCCCGTCGATGTGCGCTTCGATACGCGCCGCGGCGACCGGGACGAGGTCCGCAATGCGGACCTCGTCAATGTCGCCGCCCTGGAGACGCAACATCTCCAGGACCGCGGCGATGGTCGCCTCGGTGTCGTACCACATCAGCCGGCGGACTTCCTCGGCTTGTCGTCGGTGGGCTTGTCCGCCGGCTTGTCCGCGGTGGGCTTGTCGGTGTCCTTGTCCGCGCTGGGCTTGTCCGCGCTGGCCTTGCCCTTGCGGGCGGGCGGCGCGGTGATCGGTGCGAGTCCAACCGCCTCCCGGTTCGGGTCGTCGAACTGTTCGCCGACCATCACGGAACCTTGGTGATCTTGACGACGCCGGCCGGGTCGAGGACGAGGGGGGCGAAGTGACCGGCGTACGCGACCTGGGTTCCGAGGACGGACGGTTCGACCACCTGGAGGGCGCCGATGCGATCCTCGTACACCTCCACCGCGGACGAGGAGATAACCATCATCTGGCCGACGTCGAGGGCGCCGGACACGATCGGGGTGATCCCACTGATCATCGCTTGCGGTCCCTCACCGAACCCGGCGGCGTTGAACCCGGTCGACTGGGCGTTCTGCGCGTTCACCGGGGCGAACGCCGGACCGACCAGGGCCATCATGTCGAACGACATTGCGAGGATGAGGCGACCGACCGGGGTGCGGTTGCCCCACAGTGCGGCGCCGGCCTGCGCGGCCGCGGCCCACAGTGCCCCGCTGATCGCGGCGGCGTCGGCGGGGCCGGTCGGGATGATCGGACCGCCCGTCCCACCGGTCCACAGGACCGTCGCCAGTTCTTCCTCGGTGGCGAACGCGTACTCCGATGTGAGGTCGGCGATGACGATGTCCATCACGTTCGGGTTCGTCCAGTCGATCGACTGGCGGGACACGTTGACGTAACCGCCGAACGTGTCCCCGTCGAGGGGGACCTTGTCGATGACCATCTTCCGCGAGGCGAGTTCCGTCTTTTCGCCGGCTTGCTTGGCGACCTGGGTGTGTTGGGTGACGCGGGGGCGGGTCCACGACCCGGACGGCAGCTGGCGGGCGCCGAGGGCGTTGATGAGGGGGCGGGCGAAGTCCAACGACTGGAGGATCGGCGCCATCAGGTTCTCGGGGAGTAGCCCGGTGACGTCCGCGGTGGTCTGGTGGGCGGCGGCGCGGGTGTACATGTCGAGGCGTTCCGCGAGGGCGTCGTCGCGGTTCACGACGGCTTGGATGTGGTCGCGGATGAACGCGCCGGCGGACCGGTACTCCAGCTGGCGGGCGGCGCCCGGGTTGCGGGCGCGGGTGAACTGCTCTTGGAGTTCGGCGGTGCGCTTGTTGGACGTGAGCGCGATTCGGGCGGACTCGCGGAGGGGTTCCAGCTGGTTCTCCAGGTCCGCCATCCGGGAACCGGCGCGCTGGTACAACTCCATTTCCTGTTGGTTGAGGTCGCGGTTCGCGGCTTGCGCCGCCTCGACGAGACCTTCCTGGAACTGGCGTCGTTCCTCTAGTTCCGCGGTGAGGCGGGACAGCATGGCATCGTTCGCACCCGACATAGGGGGTGACCTCCTCAGACGTGGAACAGTCCTCGTGGGGGTGTCACCCGCAACCGCCGCCGGACCCTGTCCGTCACACCTCGGCGGGTAGCGAAACCTCGCGTCGCGGACGCTAGCCGGTCACTGGGCGGCGCCGGCGGACCCGGGTCATCCGTCGCCGGTGTCGGTCCCGGTGTGGGTGTCCTCGGTCCGCCCCGACGTCAACCGCGCCTCCCGGTTCGCTTGGCGGGCGATGGTCTTGCATTCCCGGGCGAGGTCTTTGATCACCGCCGCCGGGTTCGCGTTGACCTCGGCGTTCGTGAACGCGGTGATTGCGTTCAACGCTTCGACGACGGCGACGAGTTTGTCGACCGCCTCGTCGGATTCGGCGACCAGCTGGGTTGTGTTCGCCTGCCCTTCGCGGGAGGCGAGTTCGTCGGGGGTCCACGGGCGCGGCGTCCACACTTCGACGGGGTCCCCGTCGACGACGTCGACGGTGTAGTCGTGGGTGGTCGTGTCGGTGTCGGGCGGTCGCGGGGTGGTGACGACGGGCGCCCAGCCGTGGGGGCCGATGATGTCCGCCTCCCATGTCGCCTCGTCGATGTCGTGGCGGCGGAGGTCCCATTCGCGACCGCCGGCGGTCGGGTCGTCGGCGCGCAGAATGTCGGGCGGCGGGTCGGTCGAGGCGATCGCGTCGTCGAGGACACGGGCGTAGGTCATCGGTTCTCCCTCACGGTGTGCCGTAGAACGAACGGGACCACGCAAGCATGTCGGACGTTTCCTGGGCGGTGAGCGTCGCCGTTTTGAACCCGGCGAAGCCAATCGTTGAGGCGCACCATGCGGCACCGGACGCGGGCCACCGGCCGAGCGCCCATTGTCCCGGCGATATCGCCCCGGTCGCCCCGGAGGTCACAAGGGCGCCGTCGACGTAGCCCTTCACGCCGGTGGCGTCGAACTGCCAGTACACAAGGTGTTTGCCGGTGTCGGCGACACCACCGAGCGGCGTGGACGCGGCCCCGGCGTAGGCCTGCCATTGACTGGAGAACGCGCCGCCGGCGACGGAGTTCCCGGCCTCGCTCCCACCCTGGAACCAGCCGCCGGCCGCCGGGGTCGTCAAGCTGATCACGGCGACGAGTGACAGCGGGGGAAACGGGAGGCCGGGGAACGTGGGCGACGCAAGGTCGGTCGACCCGGCGAACTGGATTCCCGGTTTGCCACTCAGTACCGACGATGCCGACCGGTACGTGGGGGGACCACCCGCCGAGGGCGCCATGGTGCGCCCGTTACCTGACCCGTCGCGCCACGCCGCGACGGTTGCGCCGTCGACCGGTGGGGTCCATGCCGGGTCGGACGCCCAGTAGGCGGCGTGCCATGGAATCGACAAAGGGTTGTAGGGGGGCGCGTTCTTTTTCGCCGAGGCGACGATCCCGAGCGTCGACGGCATGACTAGGCCAGATCGCCGGTGATCGCCCAGGTGGTGGCGCCCATCTTGACCGCGGTGACGAACGAACCGACCGCGCGGGCGACCGCCGAGGGGGTGGGGGCCACATCCCATGTCGCGCCGGCGCCGAGGATGAACGTCGCCGCGCCGCCGACGCACACGAAGTCGACGCGCTGCCCTGGCGTGGGGCCGGCGGATGGGAGGGTGACGGTCGCGGTGACGGTGAGGCGTTTGAGTTTGCCGGCGTCGGCGCCGGCGACGGTGTAGGCGGCGGCGGCGACCGCGTCGACCGCCTGGGCCGTCGACCAGTCGCCGGGGGGGCCGGCCGCGCCGGCGGGACCGGCGGGACCGGGGACGGTCGACGCGGGACCGGCGGGGCCGGCTGGGCCTTGCGGGCCGGCGCCGCCGACCACTTCGATCACATCGATATCGCCGGCGGTGTCGACGACGATCACGTCCGGTTGCTGCGCCATCTAGCCGCGCCTCGACGTCACCGGTGGGACGACGGAGTCGGTGACGTCACCGGTGACGGTGACGTCGCCGCGTAGGACGGTGCGGACGTCGCCGTCCGGGTTCGTGATCTGGAGGTCCCACACACCCTTGGATGGGCATGTCGCCCACATCGCTTCGCCGTCGATGGCGACGTCGATGATGTTCGGGGGGGTGATCGTCGCCTCCAGTTCGACGACGAACGTTCCGCCTGGTTTGTCGCGGATTTCGGCGGCGACCGTCGACCCGGTCAGGTCGACGGGGGTGCCGCCGGCGGTGTCGTCCCATAGGCGCGCCTGCCACCGGTGGGTGTCGCCGCGGTAGAGGGCGAGGGGGTAGACGCCGGGTGCTTGCATCAGCCGAGGGGCATCCCGGCGTCGGCGGCGAGGCGCCGCAACCGGATCGCGTCGAGGTTCGGGGTTGCCGGCGCGCTGGTCGCCGGTGGCGGGGCGCCGGTGCGGACGGCGAGGACCTGGGCGTTGTCGTAGGCGGGGTCGCCGGTCAACGCGATGTGCCCGAGGTAGGCGCGGGTGATGCGACGCGATTTGCGGTCCCGGTCCCATTGTTCGCCGCCTGGCATCGGCGCGAACCCGGCGGACGCGTCGAGGGCGCCGTCCGCGGCGAGTTCCAGTGCCTCGTCGCCGGCGACCGTCCGACTGATTCGGAGTTCGGCGCGTAGCCCGCGCTGGTCGCCGGGGTGGAGGGCGAGGGCGCGACCGATGACGGATTCGACGTCGTGGGCGCGGTTCACTTTCACCCGGTTGGCGCGGCGTTCCACCCCGTCGAACGCGCCCGGGTCGATCTGTTCGGTGACCATCCGGTTCGACCGGCGGTCGAGGACGACGGCGGGGTCGTTGTACGGGATGACGATGAGGTCGATGAGGCGTTCTTTCCAGCGGACGTCCAACAGTTCCGACGACGCGAACCGGTACTCCAACAGCGGGCGGGTGGGGACGTCGACATCGGTCATGTGAGCACTCCAGCGAGTTGGACGGCGCCCGTCGCGGTCAACCGTTCGCGGCGGGCGACATCCTCCGCGGTGGTCACCCCGTTACGAATCAGGATGTCGGCGGTCTGCGCCCGTTCCAGCGGGCCGGGGCGGACGTACTCGTCGCGGTCGAGTTCCAGCGCGGTGGTGCGCGTCAACGCCCAGTTCGACAGGGCGGCGACGACCGGGTCACACAACGGTTTTAGACCGGCCTGCCAGTGCTGCTCGCGGGCCATCTGGCCGGTCGAGTAGGTGAGGGAGTCACCGCCGGCGGGGAGGCCGACGAGGAACGGGGGGACGCCGAGGAGGTTCGCGATGCGCGAGTCGGTGTAGCGGGCGAGGTCCAGCATCGCCGTTTGTGCGCCGTCGACCTGGAGGGGTTCGATCGTGATACCACCCGACATGATCGCGGGCATCCCGAGGGCGTTCATCCGCGACGTCCACCATTGCTGCTGGAGGTCGGCGACCTGGTCGGCGCCGAGTTCCAGGGGGTGGGTGATCACGTAGTAGGGGACCCCGCCGGATTCGATCATCCGCGACGCGTACCGTTGGACGAGTCCGGCGTTGACCATCCGCAACCGGCCGGCGTCCAACGGTCCGGTCCCGTGCGGGGCCGAACTGGTCGACTTGTAGCGGATGTGCAACAAGTCGCCGCCCGGGTCGAGGGTGCCGATCCGGTAGCGCCGGTGACCGGTCCCCGGGTCGATGTCGACGTCAACCAGCCAGGGTTCCAGGACGTGAAACCGGGCGGGGTACCCGTCCGAATCGTGGGCGGTCGCGATGACGAAAGCCTCACCCAGCTGGAAGTCCCACCACAGCTGCTTCGCGAACTCCGCCCACGATGTGTAGACGTCCGGGTCCGGGTTGTTCAACCAGGACGGCGCCTGGATCAGGTCACCGCCGCGGTGGACGTACGGGGGGAACGTCGCGAGTAGGCGGGCGTTCAAGTCGAGGCACATCCACGCGGTGTCGACCAGCCCCTCCGCATGCCCCCACGACGGCGTTGACCATTCGGCGGGCCACCCGGACCACGGCGACGCGTAGATACGCGGTGGCGGCGTTGTGGGCGGGTCGTCGCCGATGATCACCTGATCAGGGTCACCCGGGCGCCATGCGGGGGGGCCGACCGTCGCCGGTGGGACCGTCGCCGGGTCGTTGCCGTTCGCGATCAGGTCCGGCGCGCCCGCCGCGGTCGGGCGGAGTGACCGTTCGTCCACAGTACGGACGTTACTGCCCGGTAACCGGGCGTCATCGGATGGACGAACTTGTTGCAAGTGCAACGTGAGCTCAAATACATAACCCCTGGTCAGAGGGGATGTGCGGGTCGCCGAGATGTTTCGGGGGTCATCGGATGGACGGCGACGGGGTCGCGGTGTGCGCGACCTGGAGCGCCCACGCGGCGGCGCGGGCGAGGTCGGCGCGGTGACCGGCGACGAGGACGAGTCCGGTCCCCGTTTCGCGGACCCGGACCGTCGTCACCTGTTCCAGGTCGGCGGTGTCGTCGTGCACAACCCGGCCCGTCGACGCGAACTGGCGGATCAGGGCGAGTCCGGCGCGGGTGTCCGCCGCGGTGGCGACCGCCGCGCCGAACCGTGGGGGAACCACCCCGGCCAGGGTGGCGCCGACGACGAGGGCGACGCGGCGGGTGCCGCGCAGTAGGTCGACGTCGGCGATCGCCTGATCCCACGATTCGACGATCCACCCGTCGAGTTCGTAGCGGCCGTCGACGGTGCGGGCGCACGCGGCGACCGCCGCGCCCCGCCCGTAGTGGTCCTCGACGGCGACGACGATGCGGGCGTCGGCGGTGTCGACCTGGTCGACGGTCGCCGCCCACACGTCCGGGTCGACGAGGACCGACCCGGGGTCCGCGGTGGTCCGTAGCGGCCACACGTTGAGGAACTGCGAGCGGAACGATTCGACCGGGTCCGACTCGTCCTGGTCCAACGATTCGCCCGCCTCGACGCGGGCCAACCGGGTTTCCAGTAGGCGGGCGCGCCCGTCCGACCAGTGCGGCGACGCCCGCCGCCATGCGCCCCGGTCGGCGATGTCGGCGTCGCGGTGCGCCGACCATTCGATGATCAGGGTCGCCGCCGGCGCCGACAGTTCGGCGAGGGCCGCGGTGCGGTGCGCCGGGAACAGACCGGTCGCCCGGGAGTGGGCGGTGGAGGCGAGGACCATTTGCGGGGAGCGGCGTTCCGCCATCGTCGGTTCCAACCCGTCTTCGACTACTTCGGGGGCGACCCCCCACGCCTCGTCGACCAGCACATACGAACCCGGGTAGCCGTACACCGACCCTTTCCCGCGGACGATCCACCGGGATTGCGACACCGGTTCGGTGATCTGTTCGTTCCCGTTCTGCTCGCGCACCGGGTAGCCGCGTGCTTTCGCCCACGCCCGCGCCAGTCTTTGCACCTCTTTGCACACCGGCAGGTCCTTGCCGGTGTGCAACAAGGTCTGTTCCTCCCCGAACAGGGGCGCCTGGTGGAGTCGCCACATCGCCGCCGCCCGCAACAAGGTCGACTTGCCGACCTGTCGGGCGGTGGTCTCCAGCGCCTCCAACCAGACGAGGGTCCCGTCCGCGTCGTGTTCCAGCTGGCGGACGAGCGTGAGCTGCTGGAACCAGCGGAGGGTGATACCGGCGACGGCGTCCAACCAGACCAGCGCCTCCGCCCCATAGGACCCGACCGCGTCCGGGTGGGGGACCGTCATGTAACGGGGCCACGACGCGTCCGCCGGGACGCACCGGTACTCGTCCAACCACGGGACCTGCCACACCACCGCGTCAGGTCCCGGGGAGTCCGGCGGTTCCAGGACCGCCGGTTTCACCACCGGCGCCGGCGCCCCGTGACGATGCCACCCGAGGTCCGCCGCCTGCGCCCGCTGACAGGGTCCGCACGCCGGCAACGACCGGCAGCACCCCGACCCCTCCACGTGGGTGTGGAGGGCGAGCGGGGGGACGTGATCGACCTCCGACGCCGGCGCCCCGCACAAGTGGCAGCGGGCGCCCGGGCGGATCAGGGCGCGGCGGCGGCGTTCGTGCGCCGGACCGTACGGGGACCCACGGCGCGGCATGGGGCCGACGCTACGCGCCCGGAACGGGGCGGACGTGCCCGGAGAGGGCCGTGGACGCCCGCTGGAGGGCCGATCCCCGCCGGGATGGACCGACACACCCCGAGGCGCCCCGAGGACGTCCTAGGCGACCTGGCGGGGGGGTATCGCCCCCGGAGGACCTCCCGGGGGCGTTGCCGTTCAAAAAAACGGCGGGCGCGGGGTGGGGCGCGGCGCGGTCGCGGGCGCGGGGCGTGACTTGTGATGCATGTTTCACGTTTTCGCCGGGTCGAACAGCTGTTCGGTGGGTGGTGGGCGCCGCGCCGGCGGGGCTGGTCGCCGGCGCGGCGCGCCTTGCTGCTTGTACCCCGGTCGGGTGACGGTGCCGCGGGCGTGGGCGTGGGCGGCGATGCTGCGGGCGAGGGCGCGGTAGCTGTCGGGTGCGACCTCGTCGTCGGCGGTGGGTGGCGGGGGCCGGCGGCGGGTCACGGGGTGACCGGTTCCAGGTTGGCGGCGAGGGCGTGGCGGAGGGCGTCGACTTCCGTCACCCATGCTTCGCCGGGGTCGCGGGTTCGGCCACCGGTCGCCGCCTCGACGACGTCACCGCGGGCGGCGGCGTCCAGTCCTGCTTCCTC
>Ga0307283_10000029_pt1 | contig 16300 bp, 21 predicted proteins | sample ER_DNA_122_FD_194487 | JGI IMG/M metagenome (GOLD analysis project Ga0307283, IMG submission 194487) | Bulk soil microbial communities from the East River watershed near Crested Butte, Colorado, United States - ER_DNA_122 | ecosystem: Environmental > Terrestrial > Soil > Floodplain | place...
GGGTCAAGGTGCTGCGGCCTGCCGTCACCCCGGAGTCCTGGCAGGCCTGCCTCGACCCCGGCCCGCTGGAACAGACCGGCCCGGACCGCCGCCGGATCGCGCTCTGCGTCGACCTCAGTCCGGACGGCCGGCACGCCACCCTCGCCGCCGCGCAGGTCGCCCCGGACGGCCGGGTCCGGGTCGAACTGCTGCACGCCTGGGACGGTCCGAACGCCGCCTCGGACCTGGAGCGGGACCTCCCCGGCTGGCGGGCGAAGGTGAAGCCGCGGCTGTCCGGCTGGTTCCCCAACGGTCCGGCCGCCGCGGTCGCCGCCGGCATGCGCACCGTCCGCGGCACCACGCACGAAGAGATCCGCGGCGACACCCCGGCGGTGTGCATGGGCTTCGCGAAGGAAGTAACCGGCGGCACCCTGGCGCACTCCGGGGACCTACTCCTTGACGCGCAGGTCGGCGGTGCGGAGAAAGCGGCGGCCGGCGGCGGCTGGGTGTTCGCCCGCTCCGACGGCGGCCACGTCGACGCCGTCTACGCCGCCGCCGGCGCGGTCTACCTGGCCCGGACGCTGCCCCGCGCGCGGCCGTCGACACGGCGGCTTCATGTCGCACCGTCGGGTTAAGGTCATCAGGCCGTACACTGCCGAGCATGGGAATGTGGCGGGCTGCCTGGTCGGCGATGCTCGACGCGGTGACGCCGCCACGGATGGTCCTGGAGCTGCCCGCGGAGCACACCTTCGACACCGCGCCGCGGCCGATCGACATGCTGTTGACCGCGATGCGCAACAACACCGGCACGTCGGTGAGCCGCGAGGAGGCGCTGTCGGTCGCCGCGGTCGCCCGCGCCCGCAACGAACTGTGCGCGATCAGCACGCTGCCGCTGCGGCTGTTCAAGGATCTCGCCGCGGTCGACTCGCCGCTGTTCCGTCAGTTCGACATCGACGTCCCGAACGTCGTGCACATGGCGCGCACCATCGAGGATCTGGCCTTCGAGCAGATCGCCTGGTGGGAGATCACGTCGCAGGACTTCCCCGGCTACCCGGCCAGCGTGCGGCGCATCGACCCGGCGATGGTGTCCCTTGACCCGCCCGGCAAGGGCTCCGCGGCGGCGACCATCCCCGGCGTCACCCCGCTCGGCACGTCCGCGGGGCAGCCCACCGGCCGGCAGGTCTGGATCGACCGCGGCGATGGGCGGGGCCCGCGGCCGGTGCCCGCCTCGCTGATGATCCGGTTCGACTCCCCACAGCCGGGGATCCTGCGGTCGCTGGGGCGGATGATCCGGATCGCGATCCTGCTGGATCGGCTCATCGAGATGTACGCGGACAACCCGCAGCTCAAAGAGCTGTTCACCGACAACCCGGAGTCCGAGGAGGAGAACTACACCGACGACGAAGCCAACCAGTTCATCACCCAGTGGGCCGCGGTCCGCAAGATGATTCCGGTCGGCTGGCTCCCGTCGCAGGTCAAGCGGGTCGACGTGAACGCCCCGTCGCCCAAGGATCTGACCCTGGTCGAGCTGCGTCAGGAGGTGAACCTGGCGATCGCCAACGGACTCGGTGTCGACCCGGAAGACCTCGGCGTCTCCACGACCAGCCGGACCTACTTCAATTCGGTCGACAAGAAGCAAGACAAGATCAACCGGACGTATGCGCCGTACATGTCGGCGATCACCGACCGGCTGCGGATGGGTGACGTCACCCCGCGCGGCTACACGCCGGCGTTCGACCTGGTCGACTACCTCAAATCCGATCCGGTAACCCAGGCGCAATACTGGGCCGCACTGAAAGAGATGAAGGTTGTGGATTCCCAGTGGATCGGCGAGCAGGCCAACATCGACCCGGCGGTGACGGCCCGCGCGGCGGCCGCCGACACGGCCCCGGCCGCCGCGGCTGACCCGGCGATCGGCGGCATGCAGGCGCGCCGCGGCGGCCCCCGCGCGCTGACCGGCCGCCACTTCGACGCCGACCTGCGGTTCACCTTCCACGCCACGGACTTCGCCGACGCGCCCCCGGCGCCGACCGTCGACCAGGCGACCCGCACCATCACCGGACTGGCCGTGCCGTACGGCGCGGTCGCCAACAAGTACGGTATGAAGATCACCTTCGATGCCGGGTCGCTCGAATACTCCGAGCCTGCCCGGATGGCCCACCTGATGGATCACATGACCCCGGTGGGGTTCCACCGCTCGATCACCGACGGTCCGGCCGGGCCGGTGGTGTCCCTCGCCGTGCTGGACGGTCCGGAGGGCAGCCCGGTCAAGGCGCAGCGTGATCAACTGCTGTACGACGCCGAGCATGGCCTGTATTCCGGGCTGTCGGTCGGCGTGGACTACTCGCTCGACCCTGAGGACGGCGACGTCACGATCGATGACGACGGGGTGTATCACGTCGTCCGCGCCACCTGGCGCGAAACGTCCACCACCTACATGCCCGCATTCGATGACGCGCGGGTGACCCGTGTCGCCGCGACCCGCACCGGAGGAAACCCGATGGACCCCTGTCAGCATTGCGGGCAGCGGCACGCACCCAACATCGCGTGCGCCACGTTCCGCTCTCACACCGCCCCTCCCGTGCCGCCGCCGGCCCCGCCGGTCCCGCCCGAGCCGCAGCCCGACCCGCAGTCGTTCGCGGCGTTCACCGCGTGGCAGCACACGCAGCGGCCGCCCGCGCTGCCGGCCGGCCCGACCGCGGTCGACCCGCACCACACGCCCGCGCAGGTCACCGAGCCGCCCCCGTACCGGTTCGACCGGCAGGGCAACCTGCGCGCCGGAACCCACGACTTCTCCGCGGACCTGTTCAAGGGATGGCACCCGTCGGAGTCCGACGCGGCCGCCCGCTCGCGCGCCGAGACCTTCCTGCGGGAGACCTTCGACCCGGACGCCAAGCAGTTCGCGATCACGCCGGCGAACGTCACCGCGCTGAACTACCCGGCCAACCGGCCCGACATGTACGTCGACCAGCTCGAATACCAGTACCCGCTCTGGGACGCGGTGAACAAGGGCACCCTGGCGGACGTGACCCCGTTCGTCATCCCGAAGTTCTCGTCGTCGTCCGGGCTGGTCGCCGATCACGTGACCGGCACCGAGCCGACCCCCGGCGCGTTCACCGCGACCGCGCAGACGCTCACCCCGTCCGCCGTGTCCGGCAAGGTGGAGATCACCCGGGAGGCGTTCGACCAGGGCGGCAACCCGCAGATGTCCGGGCTGATCTTCAACCAGATGCGGCGCGGCTACTACGAGGCACTGGAACAGTACGTGCAGGCGCAGCTGGTCGCCCTGGCCGCGTCGATCACCGACATCACCATCACCACCGCGGCCGTCGACTCGGTGCTCGACCAGGCGCTGACCGCGGCGCTGGTGCCATTGCAGTACGTCCGCGGTGGTGACCGGTTCCGCAAGGTGTTCACCCAGATCGACCTGTACAAGGCGATGGCGGCGGCCAAGGACTCGGCGGGCCGGCGGCTGTACCCGGCAATCGGCCCGCAGAACGCGATGGGCACCATCGACCCACAGCTCACCCAGATCGACGCGCACGGCAAGCAGTGGATCCCCGCCTGGGCCACCGCGGCCACCGGCGTCGTCGCGGCGTCGTCGTGGATGTTCGACCCGGAGAAGGTGTGCGCCTGGGCGACGCCGCCGCAGCGCATCGACATCGTGTGGCGGGTGGCCTGGGTCGACATGGGCATCTGGGGCTACAAGGCGTTCGGCGTGACCGACTTCAACGGTATCCGCGAGCTGGTCTACGACCCGGTATAGCCGGCCCCGGGTGGTGCCCGGCCCGGCCTGTACCCGGGCCGGGCGCCGCCCGACCGCCACCTCCCCGCATCGAGAAGGGCACGATCATGGCAGAAGCGATCAAGGACGTTGCCGCGGAGCGGGACGCGCTCGCCGCGGACCGCGACCGGTTGCAGCAGGAGAACGAGCGGCTCCGCGCGCAGCTCGACGCCGCCGGCCGGCCCGGCCAACCCGGCGCGCCCGTGCAGCACGTGTTCCAGCTCTCCCAGGGCGACCTGACCGAGCTGGAGCGCAACGGGTGGGCCAACATCGACGGCCGGGTGATGACCATCGCGGACGTCCGGGCCCGGCTCGCCGGCACGCCGCAGTCCGGACTGAAGATCACCGAGCCGAAGAACCCTCAGGTGCCCAAGCCCGCCGACCCGACCAACATCCGGGGGTTCGACTACGTGTACCCATCGGTGTCCCGCGGCGAGATCGACCCGGCGATCGCCGGCACGCCCGGGATCAACGGCCCGGCCGCCGGCGAGAAGTAGGCCGGCATGCCGTGGGCGCCCGACTATCTCACCCTCGCTGAGGCGAAGGTGTATCTGCGCATCACCGACACCGTCGATGATGTGGAGCTGTCGGCCGCCATCCCTGCCGTCTCCCGGATGATCGACACGGCGTGCATGCGCCAATTCGGCGTGCTCGCGGCCCCGGCCGCGCGGACCTACCGCCGCACGCCGGTGCTCTCTTACGAGACCGGCCTGTGGGAGCGCGAGATTGATGACCTGATGACCACCGTCGGGTTGCTGGTCGACGGGGTCGCCTACGCGTCGTCCGGGGCGACGCTGCTGCCCGACAATGCCGCCCTGGACGGCAAGCCGTGGACCCGGATCGGGGTGACCACCGCCCCGACCGGCTCGTACCCGGGTGCGCCGGTGACCTCGGTGCTGACCGGCACGTGGGGCTGGTCGGCGGTGCCCGCGGTGGTGCCGATGGCGGCGAAGCTGCAACTGAACCGGATGGGGTTCCGCCGCGACGCGCCGCAGGGCGTGGCCGGCTCTCCCGATCAGGGTTCCGAGATCCGCATGCTGGCCAAGCTCGACCCGGACGCAGTCAAGTTGCTGGGCGCGGTCCGGCGCCGACGTCAGCCGGTCTGATGGACATCTACGCGGTGATGACGGAGATCGACGTCCGGCTGCGCACCATCAGCGGGCTCCGGGTCGCGGAGTTCGGCCACGCCCGGTCGATCCAGCCGCCGGCCGCGGTGCAGTACCCGCCCGAGCGGATCAACTTCGACGGCACCTACGGCCGGGGCTCCGACGAGTACGAAGATCACATCGTGGTGGTGCTGGTCGGCAGTGCCAACGCGCGGAGCGCGCTCAAGGCCGTCGCCCCGTACTTGGCCGGGTCCGGCGCCAAGAGCATCAAGGCGAAGCTGGACTACTCGAACGCTGCGCCGTACACGTCGTGCTCGGACCTGACCGTCCAGTGGGCCGAACTCGACGCCAGCGCGCGGATCGCCGGCGGCGACTACCTCGCGGCCCTGTTCCACTGCAAGATCACCGGCGCTGGCGCATAGGAGAATCACCATGGCGTTCGTCCACGGTCGGCTGACCAAACTGCTGATTGCCACGAAGGACATCAGCCCGTACACCAAGACGTCCAGCTTCGAGAAGTCCAGCGACGTGCACGACACCACCGGCTACGGGGCGACCGACCACACCAAGTCGCCCGGCCTGGGCGACGGGAAGTTCACCGCCGGTGGCACCTACGACAACACCGTGTCGGTCGGCCCGCGTAACGCCATGCTCGCGCTGGTCGCGACCACCGTGGCGGTGGTCCGCAATCCGGAGGGGACCGGCACGGGAAAGCCGAACGATGCGTTCTCGATGGTGCTGACCAAGTACACCGAGACCAACCCGGTGGACGATATGGTCACCTGGGCAATTGAAGGGGAGATCAGCGGTGCGGTCGTCACGACTGCGCTGCCGTAGGGGTGGGAGATGAGGCGCCATGCCGTTGACACGTGAGCAGATCCTGGCGAGGAAGGTCGCCGGCAACACCGAGGAATTCCCGATCGACGGCGACGTCGTCGTCATCCGGGGGCTGACCCGCGACGAGTCCCTGCTGGTGCGCAAGGCGGGCGAGGACGGCGACCTGGCGGCCGCCGATTCGATGCTGATCAGCCTGGGGCTGGTCGAGCCGCGGATGTCCGCCGACGACGTCGCCGAGTGGGGTGCCAGCGATGTGGCCGGCACCCTGATGGAGCTGTCCGCGGCGATCGCCCGGATGTCCGGCATGAGCGAGGGTGCCGGGAAAAGCCGCGTATCTCGCCCTCGAAAACGATCCTGACCTGGAGTTTGAGCACTACCTCGGTGAGAAGCTGAGCCGGACGGTGACGGAGGTGCGGTCGATGGACAACGCCGAATTCGTCATGTGGACGCGCTACTACGCCCGCAAGGCGCAACGCCGCGAGCTGGAGCAGCGGATGGCTGGCGGATGACCACCGCGAAGATCACCGTCGTGGGAGTGCGGGAGTTCCAGCGCGCGCTGAAGGACATGGACGCCGGCCTGCCCAAGATGCTGCGGATCGTCCACAACGAGGCCGGCGGGCTGATCGTGGACTACGCCCGGCCCCGGATCCCGTCCCGCTCCGGCCGCGCGCGGGGCTCGCTGAAGCTCCGGTCGAGCCAGCGTGAGGGCCGGGTGGCGATCGGCGGGAACCGGGCGGCGTGGGTGCCGTGGCTCGACTTCGGGGGCGAGGGTCGCCGCAAGGGCCGGCCACCGGCCCGGCCGTTCCTCACCTCGGGCCGGTACGTGTATCGGGCCCTGGAGGTCAAGCGGCAACAGGTCACCGACATCATGGCGGCCGGGTACGCAGGTCTCGCCCGCGACGCCGGATTGGACGTGTCCTGATGGCCAACGCCGTGACCCTGACCTTCGCCGGTGACACCACCGCCGCGGAGAAGTCCTTCGACCGGGTCGGCGGGTCCGCCGAGCGGATGTCCAGCCGGGTCGGGGACTCCGCGGGCGGCTTCGAGCGCGCCGGTGAGGCGGCCGACGGTGCGGAGGGCAAAGCCCAGGGGTTCTCCGACACCCTGACCGGTGTCGCCGACATCGGGGGCGGCACCGCCGAGATCCTCAAGGGCAACCTGTTCGAGGGGTTCGTCACCGTCGGCCAGGGCGCCGCCGACCTCGCCGGCGGTCTGGCGTCGTTCCTCATCCCCGCCCTGCAGAAGACGAAGATCGCCACGATAGCCAAGGCCGCGGCCGACAAGGTCGCCGCCGGCGCGTCGAAGGTGTGGGCGGCCGCCCAATGGCTGATGAATACCGCCCTGCTCGCCTCGCCGATCACCTGGATCATCGTCGGGATCGTCGCCCTGATCGCGATCATCGTGCTGATCGTCAAGAAGACCGACTGGTTCAGCAAGGCGTGGCGGGCCGCCTGGTCGTGGATCACCCGGGCCGCGAAGGACACGTGGGACTACCTGAAGAAGATCCCCGGCTGGATCGGCACGGCCTTCTCCAAGATCGCCAACTTCATCCTGTGGCCGTACAAGACGGCGTTCAACGGCATTGCCCGCGCCTGGAACGCGACCGTGGGCCGGCTGTCCTGGTCGGTGCCCGCCTGGGTGCCGTTCATCGGGGGCAACAACATCAGCGTGCCCAACCTGCCGACCTTCCACGCCGGCGGCCGGGTGCCCGGCGTCGTCGGCCGGTCGGTGATGACGGTGCTCCAGGGCGGCGAGCAGGTCGGCTCGGTGGCGTCCGGGGTCGGCAACGGCCAGGGCCAGTGGATCCGCGTCGACCTCGGCGAGCTGGGTGACGCGCTGCTCCCGGCGATCAGCCGGGCGGTGGGCCGCACCGGCGGCCGGGTCGGCGCGCTCGGGATCCGGGTCATCAACGGCCAGGTGCGGGCATGACCGCCGCCAACCCGGCGATCCTCCAGCTGTTCGTCTCGGGCGCGTTCACCGACGTGCCGCTGCTCGCCTCCGAGCGGATCGTCATCACCCGCGGGCAGGATCCCGACGGCGCGTGGCCACGCCCGGCGAAGATCGAGTGCACGATCAACAACGACACCCTGGCGTGGGATCCGTCGCTGCCCGGGTCGCCGCTGTACGGGCTGGCCGGCCGCAACACCCAGATGCGGATCCGGATCCCCTCGACGGTCACCCGTGCCTGGGCAGAGGCCACGACGTGGGAACCGGACGCCACACCCGAGCATGTGCCCGGCGTGCGCGGCCGGGCGTCGGTGAAGCTGGTCGGCGAGGGCGTCCTGGCCCGGCTCGGCCTGTGGTCCGACCCGCTGCGCTCGCCCATGTACCGGACCATCAGCACCCGCACCACCTCGATCGGGCATTGGTCCCTGGAGGACGACCGGGACGCGCTCACCCTGGACAATTCGGTGTCGACCGGCGGGTCGGCCACCTTCGACGGGCTCACCCTCGCCGAGTCCGACACCCCGCTCGGCGCCGAGCAGTCGGTGAAGATCTCGGCCGGGTCGCAGATGACGGGCGCGTTCGCGGCCGCCTCGACCACCGCCGGCTGGCAGATGGCGTTCAGCATGCGGCTGGCCGCGCTGCCACCGTCGGCGACCTACGTCCTGATGTTCCGGTGGAAGACCTCCAACGGCTACTCGTGGTTCTGGGACGTCAACAACACCACCTACCGGATCAACGTCCGAGACTCCGACGGCACCCTGCTCTACACCGCCAACGTCGGTTTCGGCGCCGGGGCCGAGCCGAACCAGTGGGTGACCTTCCGGCTGCGCGCGGAGCAGATCGGCGGGAACGTGTCCGCCGAATACGCCTGGTACGCCCAAGGTCTCGGCTTCGCCTACGGGTCGTCCGGCACGTTCGCCGGGCTGGTCGGCGCGCTGCGGCAGTGGTGGCAGGAGGGCAACGCGACCACCGCTGACGGGCATTTCGTGCACGTGTTCGGGGTGACCGGGCTGACCGACGACCTGCTGTCGGCGACCGCCCGGAGCGTGTTCGACGGCTACCGCGGCGAGCGGGCCCTCGACCGGTTCCACCGGCTGATGGGCGAGCTGGGGATCGGGCACACGCAGGTCGGCGGGTCGGAGTCCGAGGCGATGGGCCCGCAGCGGGCCGACACCGTGTTGTCGCTGCTGCGCGAGATCGTCCTCACCGACGACTGCCTGATCTACGACGCGAAGCTGAATCAGCCCGAGCTGACGATCCGCGGGCGCCGCGACATGTATGCGCTGACGGCGGCGCTGACCCTGAACTACCCGGCCGACGTGGCGATCCCGTTCCGCAAGATCATCGGCAGTCAGGCGATCCGCAACCGAGTGACCGTCAAGAACGCGTCCGGCGGCGAGCTGACCGCGACGCAGTCCTCCGGGCCGATGTCGGTGCTGCCGCCGCCGGCCGGGGTCGGTGAGGTCAAGGCCGGCGTCGACGTGTCGGTGAACAACGAGTCGGTGCAGCTGCCGCTGCGGGCGTCGTGGGAGCTGGCCAAGGGCACCCTGCCGCGGCCCCGCTACACCGAGATCACCGTGGACCTGCTCAAGAACCCGGGGCTGGCGGCCGCGGCGAAGCTGGTCGAGCCGGGCGACCGGATCAACGTGATCGGTAAGGAACCGGATCCGATCATGCTGCGGTGCTGCGGCATCGTGGATGCGATCGAGGACGTCCCGTGGTCGATCACCTTTCAGGTCGACGCGTATGAGCCGTGGGACGTCGGGATCTGGGACGATGCGGCGTTCCGGTGGGATGCCCGAACGTCGACCCTGGCGGTGGCCCGGGACGCGGTGCAGACGTCGTGGTCGGTGACCTGCACGGACATCGGTGACGTGTGGACCACCGCGGCCGGGTCGTTCCCGTTCGACTGGATGGTCGCCGGGGAGCGGGTCCGGGTCACCGCGATGACGGCCCCGGCCGGGGCCGGCCCGTACACGCAGACGGCGACCGTCACCCGCTCGGTCAACGGGGTGGTCAAGGGGCAGCTTGTCGGTGCGGTGTTGGAGCTGGCCGATCCGAAACGCTGGGGGTACTGATGGCGGCAGGCGATAGGGCGTTCTGGTCGGACGTCGATGAGGCGATCGCCCGGCCGTCGGGCCGACTGGTGCAGACGGTCACGCAGACGGGTATCGCGTCGGCGACCACCACCGCGCTGACGTTCACCACCGAGGATCTCGACTCGCACAACTTCCACAACACCGGGGTCAACCCGTCGCGGGTCACCCCGACGGTGGCCGGCTGGTACAACGTGCGCGGTGGCGTCGCCTATGCGGGCGCCACCGACTACATCGCGAACGAGTCGTTCATTCGGCAGAACGGCCTGGTCGGCATCCCGCCAGGCAACCGGATCACCCCGTCGACCGCCTCGCAGACCCTGGTGGTGCCGTGCGCGGCGAAGGTGTTCTGCAACGGCACCACCGACTATTTCGAGGTGTGCCTGCGGGCAACCAAGACCGCCGGCACAATCGCCACGGTGATCTCATCGCAGTACACCTCGACCCTGGAATGGGACTACGACCGGCCTGCCTGAACGGACGGCGAAACTGTCACACCCGGCACATACGATGATCACCTAGGCGCGGGTGATCGGAGAGGCTCGATGATCATGGAGTGGCTCAAGAAGGCACCGACCCCCGTGGTGGTGACCGCCATCGTGGTGTGCGGGCTGGTCGTGGCGGTGCTGGTCGCGGCGTTCGTGGTGCTGACCATCGCCGGCGCCGACACCACCGAGTTCCGAAACTGGATTGGCACGGTTGGGCAGCTGCTCGTGTTCCCGCTGTTGGGCACCACCGCGGTAGCGTCGGTGGCGGCCGCCCGGTCTAGTTCGAACGCCGAGAACCAGACCAACGGCCAGCTGCAGCAACGCGACGCGGAGATCGAGCGGCTCAAGCGGAAGGCAGGCGAACGCTGATGGCCACCTCACAAAACGGCTGGCCGGTCATCCACGACCCGGACGACCTGTACCGGTCCACCATCCACGGCGTGACCTTCCCGAACGGCGTCCGGCCCGGCGACGTGCAGGTGGTCATGGACTACCTCATGGATCAGCTTCACCATCGGGTGGAAGAACTAAGAGCCGGCGAGTGCTGGGGCTGGTTCGTCAAGACCATCAGCGGGTCGAGCACGTACTCCAATCACTCGTCCGGCACGGCGTACGACTTCAACGCCCCCGAACACGCCTATGGCGCGGAGAACACCTTCAGCGCCTCACAGCGCGAAGAGATCCGCCAGATCCTCGGTGAGCTGGACGGTGTGGTCCGCTGGGGTGGGGACTATTCCGGTACCAAGGACGAGATGCACTTCGAGGTAGACGACGACGCCGCGGCCGTGGCGCGCGTGGCTGACAAGATCCGCGCAGAGGAGAACGACGTGACCCCCGAACAAGTGGAAGCAGCGGTTCTCAAGGTGCTGAAGAGTGCTGAGGGCAAGGCGGCGATCGGCCTGGGCGCCGACAACGGCCTGGAAGCGCAGAAGCCAGGCGGTGCCGCGGACACCTACGCCACGATGATCAAGCACACGGATACCAACGTCGCCGAGATCCTGAAGATCCTTCGCGAGTCGCCCGCGGCCCCCTGACCGCCCGGGGGCGCCTGCCCCCTAGGGATGTCACCCCGTCCCGCTCCCCGGGCGCGACGCGGCCCCCGCACCGTATTGGCGTCCGGTGTCGGGGGCCGCGTGCTGCCCGGCTACTTCTTGCCGGCCACCGGGGTGACGTTGATCGGCGCCTCGGTGAGCTTGGTCGGGAGCGGCCAGCCGCGTTCGGTGTAGGCGCGCTTGATGGCTGCCTGGTCGAGGATCTCGCGGGGGCTGCCGGTGGACAGCTGCCACTCGCCGTAGGTGCCGGGGTCGATCTGCCGGATCTCTTCCTTCATCGCCTCGACGTCCTTGGCCAGCTTCGCGAGCTGACGCCGGTCGGCGTCGTAGGCGGCGAGCAGGATGCCGATGCGGGTCTTGCGCTGGGTGGCGGTCTCACGTGCCATGATCATTTCCCCTTTGAGGGTTTGGGCTGCTTCGTGGCCTTCTTGGTCTTGGTCGCGGCGTGCTTACCGCGCTGGGTGCCGGCGTCGTGGCGTCGGTCCGGCCTGGTGGACAGCCCGAGCCATTGGATCAGTCCCATCAGCGCAGGTACCGGCCGACGGTGGTGTCGAGGGCGGTCGAGCGCCGGATGACGATGTCCATCGCGGGGCTGGTGAAAAGCCTCAGCCGGGCGGTCACCTCGCCCCACGTCTCGTGGATCTCGGCCTCGTGCTGGTTGGCGAAGTCGACCACCGCGCACACCCGCTCGGGCTCGTCGTTGGTCCCTTCATCCCGCGTGGTGCTGGACGCGATGATCATGCGGGGCATGGGCTCGTCGGGGTTGTCCCGATACCAGTCGTGCAGCGCCAAGATCTGATTGAGCAACTGCTCGCGGGTGGTGTACGGGGGGAACTGCGCCTGCCGCCGCCGTTCCGCCTGCACCTCCTCCTGGTCGCGCTCGTAGTCGGTCATCGGGGTTGGGGTGGGTGGCCAGGGGTTCAGTGGTTGGGTCATGTCGGCAACCATGACACACGCTTGACGCATGCGTCAACCGTGCTAGCGTGTCGGCATGACGAACACGAGGGCTGCCACCGAGGCAGTGATGAAAGCGAAGGATTCTCGCCTTGCCGAGCGTCTCCGCAAGCGGGGATGGCTGGTCTTTGCGCCCGAGCGCATGCAGGGGTGGACGTTGAAGCCGGGCGGGGTGGTGCACGGTGACCCGATCGACGGGCAGCCAGGGCTGATGGACTTCGAGCCGGACGTGTACACCGTGGTGCTGCGGCCGGCCGTCCCGCCGGCGGGCGGTGGCCACGATGTCTGATCACTCCGGGCACGCGCACAGTGAGGGGCTGAACCGGTACTGCGACGAGAAGTGGCGGCGGGATCCCGATTACGTGCCGGTGCCGATCGCGCCGGATCCGGCCCGTGACGCCCGGGTCGCCGCCCGGCGTGCCGCGGACGCCCGCAAGGCCGGCATCGCCCTCGATCATCTGCTCGGGTGTGAGGGGTCTACCGGGCCTGGGGGCATGCGTGAGCAGCACGCTGCTGCGTTCGTGGAGTTGCTGGCCGACGCCATAGCGTCACGGCTACAACATAACCGTCATTATGGTGTACCCGATGAGGTTGCGGCCCACGTTCCGCACCTGCACGAGTACGACGCCTCGCCGTGTAGCAGCGTCGAGTGCCATGAGCTGAACGGCGATTACTGCACGTGGTGTGGTGGGCAGCCCTGCCGGGTCCGGATTACGTCGTGAGGGTCAAGGATCTGTACTGCTGTGCCGGGGGCGCGACCCGCGGCTATCAACTGGCAGGCGCCACCGCGGTACACGGGCTGGACAAGGCGCCGCGGCCGAACTACTGCGGCGATGAGTTCGTGCAGGGCGATGCCCTTGGGTGGCTGGGCTTCTGGGTCGATATGCAGGTACAGCCGCCGTATGACCTGATCCATGCGTCGCCGCCGTGTCAGGAGGGCTGCACGATGACCAATGGGACCAACGCCTCGCGCGGCTGGGGTCGCGAACACGTCCAGTTGGTTCCCGAGACGCGCCGACTGTTGGACCTGATTGGCCTGCCGTACGTGATCGAACAGCCGACCGGGCACGCCGGGCTCATCCGGACCGACCTGCGGCTATGCATGGACATGCGCGAGATGCAGCGGCCGACGTCCCCGCCGTGGGTGCAGCGTCATCGCGACTTCGAGATCTCCGGGTTCACCGTGCCGCAGCCCAAGCACGTCAAGCACCAGGGCTACGTGCGCGGCATGCGCCACGGCGTGGTTCGGGAGGGCCCGTACGTCGCGGCGTACGGCGAGGGCGGCGGGAAGGCCACCGTCGGCGAGATGCAGCACGCGCTCGGGATCGACTGGACCGACGTCCGCGAGGAACTGACCGAGGCGATCCCGCCCGCCTACACCCGGTACATCGGTGCGGCGTTCCGGGCGCAATCCCTTACGTGCCAAGGCCGGCTGACCGTGGATGGTGTGAGATGACGTGGGAGCAGGCGATGGCGGCGGCGCTGTCGTGGTCGCATTTGTACGGCATCCGGTATCGGGTGTATGGCGTGCGCTGGTCCTACGGCGCCCGGCCGTGGCGCTGGTTCGTCTGCCGGGTTGAGGGTCGGTGACGGCGGCGGTCTTCGGTCCGGACGGTCTGATGGCGCTGCGTGCGGCGCAGCGGGTTCTGGCCGTCGGGCCGTTGATGATGGACGCGCAGGGCGTGTTCTGGTGCTATGCCGATGGGGTGTGGCGCCCGGACGAGACGGGGATCGAGGTCCGCCGGCGGACGGTGCTGCTGCTCGGCGAGCGATACCGGCCGACGCACCTGCGGACGGTCCGCGAGGTGCTCTCCACGCTGTGCGAGCGCTTCGAGGTGGCCCCGGCCAGCTCGGTGATCAACTTCGGCAACGGGATGCTGCGGTGGGCGGCCGACCCTGATCCGGCCCTGGTCGAGCATCACCCGGAATTCATGAGCACGGTGCGCATCCCGTTCGACTGGGATCCGTCGGCGACCTGCCCGATGTTCGATGAGTTCCTGGCCGCGGCCGTGCCCGAAGACGATCTGGAGCGCGCCTGGCAGGTGCTCGGCTATCTGCTGATGTCCGGCAACCCGCTGCAGCGCATGTTCATGCTCACCGGGACCGGCGGCAACGGCAAGGGCGTCTACCTCAACATCATCCGGTCGATGCTCGGCGACGCCAACACCGCTGCCGAGCCCCTTCACGACCTAGCTGAGACCAGGTTTTCGGCCTGCGAATTGCACGGCAAGCTGGCCAATATCTGCGGTGACATCGACGCCACGTTCATTCAGAACACCGGAAAGATCAAAGAGCTGTGCGGCGACGATCGGATGAAGGGGGAGTTCAAGAATGAGCGCCAGTTCTACTTCAAGTTCTGGGGTAAGGCGATCTTCAGCGCGAACGGCATTGTCGGTGCGTCGGACAGCTCGCGCGGCTGGACGCGCCGCTGGGAGATCGTCCCGTTCCCTTACGCGCCAACGAAACCGGACCCTGGTCTGTCTGCTCGAATCGTGGCAACTGAGCTGCCTGGGATCGCTGTACGGGCCATTGACGCTCTGCGTGCTCTCATGGCTGCTGGCGAATTCTCACGCGGTGAGTCGGCCGACTTGGCGCACTCGGAGTTTGCAGAGAAGGCTAATCGGGTGCTGCGGTGGATCAATGATCCTGACTCGAACGTCCGGGCCGAATCTGACACCTGGAATAAGGGCACGATCTTGTTGTCGGCATTCCGGCAATGGGAGGCGTACGACCAGGGCAACGGCCACAAGGACATCGGCTCGCAGCGGTTCAATGAGCTTGCGCGGCAGGCGGGGCTGACCCCGTCGAAGCGGCGCGGGCAGCGGGGCTACTACGGGCTGCAGGTCGCCGAGACCGTGCTGGTGCGGCCGGCAGATGCCCCCTGGAGGAACCAGCGGCTCGGCGAGATGACCGTGTCGGAAGTGCCCCCCCAAGATCAACCAGCCCATGATCAAATGACGCTGACCAGCATAAACGCAGAAAGTGCCCCCTAAACATGATCAACATGTCGGATCTCCCGCGCGTATATGTCACTCCCACGCCCCTGTCAACCCCCTACCCGGAGGGCACATCGAGGGGGCACATACGCCCTCTGAACCACGCGTGTGCGCGCGTTTTTACTCACTCTGATCTTCCTTCTCACCCAAAACCGAGCACCGACCAGAAATAGGCCTAGGCCTAGAAAGGTACGTAAAGGTGAAAACGGTACATGGAATACGAATCGGCGGAGAAGGGCCCCTATGCGTCTGCAACGAATGGGGCTGCGACCGGGCGATGGACAGCAAGGCCGACCGCCGTGAGCGCGTCCTGAGCTGGGTCGGCGTCGTGCTGATCTGGCTCGCCGTGCTCTCGTGCATCGGCGGGGTGGCATTCGGCCTTGCTGTCGTCAGCGCGCTGGACGCCCGGGAACCGGGTCGGCCCGTCGTCACGCCGGCGCCGTACCCCGGGCCCCGGGGGTGAGCGCGTCGGAGTGCTTCTGGCTCTGCCTCGGCTTTGCGGCGGGGAGCCTGTACGCCACGTGCGTGGGTCTCTGGCGCGCCCGCCGTCGGTGATGTCGTCGTCCTGGGCGGGTGGCAGCACGCGCGCGTGGCGCCGGGTGCGCGCTGCGGTGCTCGCTCGGGACGGCTACCGGTGCAAGCTCAACATTCCGGGGGTGTGCACGGGCGTGGCCACGCACGCGCACCACACGCGGGGTAAGCGGTACGGGGATGATCCTCGCTATGTGGTCGCCGCGTGCGCACCATGCAATCTGAGGACGGGTGAACCAACGGGATGTGCACCGGATCCGCCGGCCACACCCATTACGGACTGGGGCGAATGATCATGGGGTTTGAGCTGGGGCCTGTGCAAAGCATGGCCGTCGATGGTGTGGACATCACGCCATACCTGGCGCCTGTGGATAGGCCTGTGGATGGCGCGCCGCGGTGGGCGAGCGATGAGGCGATGCTCCTTGACCAAGTGGTGGACAGATTGGAGCGGGTCATCGAGATTCTCGAATCGATACCCCTCGATGGACTTCGCGACCGCGGTTTTTCCCGCGAGCCGGGGCCGCGGACAC
>Ga0307283_10000030_pt1 | contig 15689 bp, 22 predicted proteins | sample ER_DNA_122_FD_194487 | JGI IMG/M metagenome (GOLD analysis project Ga0307283, IMG submission 194487) | Bulk soil microbial communities from the East River watershed near Crested Butte, Colorado, United States - ER_DNA_122 | ecosystem: Environmental > Terrestrial > Soil > Floodplain | place...
CAGCACGCCGGAGGCCTGAGTGCCGGCCTCGGTGTTGGGGGTGAACACGTAGGCCTGTTCGGAGCCGGGAGAGTCCTGGGAGAGCGCGAACAGTCCGGACTCGTTCGCGACGTCGACGTCGAGGTTCCCGGACATGGAGTAGCTGTAGGTGGTGGCGCCCTGCTTCACGTCGCCGCACAGCTTCGTGGTCGAGTCGGCGGTGTCCTTGTCGGCGGTGATCTTCGCGTTGTTCACGTAGCAGGACACGTCGATCTCCGATCCGGTCTCCCCGATCGTGAGAGTGCCGGGTCCAAGCGGTCCGGTGTCGGTGGGCAGGGTCATGGCTTGCTCTCTCTCTACAGGGATTCCAATGGACGGGTCACAGACAGGCGCAGCGCCGGGAGACCGGCGGGGGAGTCGGGCAACACGCGCCGCTCGAAGGTGTATTCGGCGGCGGCGGAGATCGGCGCGGCGGCGAGGCTCGAGGCGAGGAACAGGGCGTACAGCTCGCCCAGGGCCTCATAGGTGGTGGGCTCGCCGGAGTCGCGGGCGATCAGCAGCACCACGAGCCGGATCCGGTCGGCGCGACACATCTTCGTGAACGGTTCGATGGCGTCGGGGACCACGAGAGCGCCGGGCGGGTTCACGCGTCGGGGGTCGCCGGAGGCGGCGATGCCGGCGGCGGACAGTGCGGCGACGGTATCGGCGACGGCGCCAGCGATGCTCACCCGACACCGGGCCTAGTCCACGTGCCGGTGTGCAACGCCCGGTCGATGTCGGGGTCCCAGCGGGCGACAAACGTCGGGCCTATGTCGCCGAAAGACTCCACACCGGCCGGTGAGTTGCGGCGGCGCATCTCGCGGGCGGCGAACATCACCGCGCCCTGGTAGACCTCCGCGTCGGGCACGTACGCCGGCGGCGCCTGCCCTGCCTCATCGGGCACGTACTGGTCCGGTCGGCAGCGCTGCACATAGGTCTCCGTCATCGCGCACACCCGGGCGAGCTCACCGTCAGTGGGTTGCCCGTTGGAGTCCAGCCACTGCAGCACATCGGCAGGGTCGAGCCACGCCGGCGCGAATACCGGCGCGGCTCGAGGCTCGGCCGCGTGGGTCACTTGCCGTTGCTCTTCCGGCCGCTCGAGGCGGTGTCGTCGGCGGCGCGGGCGGTGGTCGTGCCGGAGACCGTGACCTTGGCGAGACCGTCGTCGTCGTGCACCATCTGGGCCCAGTAGCCGAACAGCGCGAAGTCGATACCGCCGTTGGGCAAGTTCACCGCTTGGACGTTGATCGGCCCGGTCTCCCACAGGGAGACCGCGTCAGAGTCGCCGCCCAGCACCGTGCCGGCCGCAAGGGTGGGGTCGACCACGACCGCGGTCCCGCCCACGTTCGCGGTCCCGTTGAACGAGATCGTTCCCTGCCCCTGCAACCACCACGGCGCCTCCGCGCCGGTCATGTTCAGGAAGTCGGCGTAGACGTCGGAGGCCAGCGCCAGGAACGAGACCTGGGCACCGTTCCCGGTCAGGTAGGAGACCAGCACGTTGATCGCGGAGGTGAGGTCCGGGGCGGTGCCCAGGTCGGCGGCGTCGGCCAGGAAACCCTCGGCGGCGGGCACCGCGGGCGGGCCGGTGACGGCGGCGTGACCGTCGATGAAGTAGGACTGTGACTTGCGCTTGTAGTCGCGCACCGCGGCGTCTTGGAACGCGGAGAGAAACCCCGTGTTGAAATCCACGTAGATCCGGTCAAGGTCCCAGCCGCCGGCGATCCGCTGAGCGGTCGCCTCCGCCGGCACGATGCTCGCCGGCGAGGTCGGAATCGCGGCCTTGTTCCCGGCATAGGGGGCGACCTCGGGCTCGGTCTGCCACTTCCATCCCTGCATCTTCATGCCGGTGAGCGGGGAAACGCCGATCTTCTCGACCAGCAGCCGGCCGGCGGCCTGCGGGGTCCACAGCTCACCGATCCATCCGGGCGGGCCGGCGTTGTCGCTGCCGGAGTTGGCCGGGGTGATGTCGGCCAGTGCGGCGTTGACCTGGGCGGCGTCGGTGGCGCCGCGCATCGCCTCGGCGGCGTGTGACGCCCACAGCTGCCGGTCGGCGCCCGGGGTCGGGCGGTGCGTGGCGGCGGGCACCATGCCGGCGGAGCGGCTGCCCTCGACAGTTTCGGTGGTCTCGGGCATGGTGTCCTCTTCCTGGGTGGTGTTCTGCTCGGTGTCCTGCTCGGCGGGGTCGTCGGTCTCCGGGTCGTCGGTCTCCGGGTCGTCCTGCTCGGGGTCGGGTTCGGGGTGCTGGTCGGAGGCGGTGAGCACCGCGCCGGCGTACGCCGGGACAGGGACCTGGGCAACGCACACGAGATCGGCGGAGACCACGTGACCGGCCTCGATCACGACGTTGTCCAGCTCCACCGACAGCGCGTCGCGGACACCTTCGGAGGCCTCGAGTAGGGCGCGGTCGCCGTCCGGGGTGTTCGCGACGTGGAAACCCATCCGCAGCGCGGCCGGCGTGTCCTCGCTCGAGGCGGCGAACCCGACCGGGTCGGTGCGGCCGTGCTCGCGGAACAGCTTCACGCGGCGCAGGTTCTCCGGCACCCGGATCGCGCCGGGGTTGATCGTGAGCCGGCCGGCGGAGGTGTTCCCGGCCTCCCCGTACGGGACGGCGATCCCAGACAGGGTGCGGCCGTCGAGGTCGGAGGCTTCGATCGTGGCGGCGGGTGCGGTCAGGCGGAGGTGATGCAAGCTCATGGTCTCTAGTCCTGTCTCGGGTAGCCGGTCGGGGCGGCGTCCGGCGCCGTCCAGTCGGAGGTGTCGAACACGGCGCGCTGCCCGGCGGGCAGAATGTCGTCCATGGACAGCCGCGAGGCGACCGCTTCCACGTAGAGGTCGAGGCCGTAGTCGAGCCACTGCTGGTTGCGGCCCTGAATGGTCTGGTACTCGAGTGAGGACCCTTCCGCGGTGGCGTCGAGCATCGCGGCCGGCATGGAGGCGAGGCGGGCCACGTCGAGCGCGGCGGCGTTCCTGCCGCCGATCAGCAGGTCGGCGGAGTCCAGGGCGTGGGTCTTGGTCTCGATCGCGGAGTTGGTGAACAGGACTCCGTCGTTATCGGCCAGCGCGGCCCGTACCTCCGCGACCAGTGTGCGCCGCTCCTCGCCGGTGAGCTCGGCCGCGGAGGTCTGGTGCAGCTCGAGGCGGAACGGCCGGCGGGCGACGTCGGCGGCGGTGTGCTCGAGGTCGTACGCGGCCCGGATGGTGTCGCGGCCAAAGTCGAGGATCCCCTCATTGGGTCCGGGCAGGTAGATCAGGCGATCGGCCGGAATCGGGTCGTTGTCGGCGTCGAGGACCCGGCCCTCTTCGACGTGCCACGAGTCGAACGGGACCCGGACGGCGCGCATCGGCCGGCCGTCCGCGTCGACCCGGGTCGAGTACCACAGCGACTCGCCGTAGAACAGGTGGTCATCGATCGTCCACAGCATCCGGTGCCACGGTGTCTGCGGTGTCAGCGACCATTTCATCTGCTGGTCAGTCGTGAGGTCGCCCAGCTGCCCATCGGTGCCGTACATCCAATACGGCTGGTCGGTCAGCGGGTCGCCGGCACGCATCGCGACCAGTGGCAGGGCCGCGATGCTGCCGCACGTCAGGTTGCGGGCCCGGGCGACGGACGGGACCCGCATCGCGCCGCGGCGACCTAGCGGCCAGTCGGTGCCCGCGACGCCCAGGTCTCCGAGGACCACGTCGTAGAGGTGTGAGTTGTCGGTCCATGCCTCGATCTGCGGCAGTACGGCCGGCGGGCCCAGGGTGTCCACGGTCGGGAACAGGCGATCCCAGAGGCTCACGCCGGGACACCGCGCAGGGTCGAGCTACGGGCGGCGCGGCGCGAGCTCTTCGAGGTGGCATCGGCGGCGGCGTGCTTGTGGAACGCGGCCCGGTGCTCGGCGGCGGCGATCGCGGCGCCGGCGCGGGTGGTGCGGAGCGCCCGGAACGATGGACACGCGCTACAGGTGACCACGCTCGAGGCGGGGGAGGCGTCTATCCGGGTCAGGCGGGCGGCCACGGGTGCATTCTTACGCCGGCCTACAGACACGAACGTCTATTCGGCGAACACGGCCGGACGTATCTCCGGCGGCGCTAGGTGCTCATAACCCCACCGGGCGTGTGCGAGGGCGACCAGCGGGGCGACCGGGGTCGCGGAGTCGCGGTGACTGAATGCCATGCCGCCGGTGTCGCCCAGCCGGCGTGTCGCGGCACCGGGCACCGCTTCGTCTAGCGCGGCGGCGGGGTAGATCCGCACCGCGTGGGAGGCGATCGCGTCGAGCAGTCCGGCGGTCGCGTTCGCGACGTCGAGGGCCCGCATGGGCACGGTGGTCGCGCCGGCGAGCTCGAGGGCCTCGGCTACGGTGCCGGTCGCGCCGTGCCGGTCGAGGGCGACCGGGGCGCCGTGGGCGGCCTGCAGCTCGAGGATCCGGCCGGCGGCCCAGTCCACACCGGGGCGGAGCTCCACCAGCTCGAGATACCCGCCGGCAGCACCGACCCCGATCGCGGTCAGTGAGCGGTCGGCCTCGACGTGCACTGAGAGGCACAGCCGGCCGGCGGGGCGGGTTGCGTCGGGGGGTAGTGCTACCGCGCGCCACGCGTCGGGGTTGACCAGCCGCCGGCGCATCCGACGCCACCTGTTCGCGTACTCGCTCTCGAATGAGTCCCGGCCCTCGGCCAGGGCTACTCGTAGCGCCGCGTGGTCGGTGAGTCCGTAGGCGAGGCCGGGGTGCCATGTGTGCCACCGGGTCTCGTCGTAGGGGTCCACGTCATCGGGGCAGCCGTAGTCGAACAGTGCCACGCCGGGCTCACCGGCCAGGGCTCGCCCGATGTAGTCGGCGGCGTAGGTCGAGGAGTCGGTGCCCGCGGTAAGCACGATCCACAGCTGCCGGCGGCGGCGGGTGCTGAACGTCGGGGTGATCGTCCGCTTGAGGGCTTCGCCCAGTATCTCGTCGTGCTCCTGTGCCTCATCGACCACGACCGCGTCAAGGGCTGCGGAGCGCAGCGCGGAGTCTCGAGCTGGGAAGGCTTGGAAGTAGGAGCCGCGTGCTTTCCACAGGACACCTTCGGATCCGCGTGACTTCCTCAGCTTGAGCTGGTCCATGAGTCGCGGGTTTCGCTCGAGCTCGAGGAACCAGTCAGCGAAACGCTCGGAGGTGATCGTGCCCTTGTGGGTGGAGTAGCGGCACCGGTAGTTGGCGTACATCCGGCCGCGACCCAGGAGCTCGTCGTAAACAACGGTGGTCTTGCCGGTCTGGCGGGGGAGCCACACGATCACGACCGGGTAGGCATACTCACCGGTCGGGAGGAGCTCGCCGGCCACATCGGCTATGTATCGCTGGTACGGCTTCCACGGCCGGCCAAGCACAGTGGCGAACGTGGCGCCGTAGATACCATCACTCGGCCGGCTCTCGTCTCTCGGCGTCCAGTGTCTCGGCGGCGCGAGCTCGTGCGGAGGCCTCGTCCCGCTCGAGCTGTCGCACAGCCTCAACGAACGGGTCGTGGTCGTCATCGCGGGCGCCGAACAACCGGTGAACAGCCTCCCGATAGGCGATGTGGGCCTGAGTCTTGGGCGAGTAGTCCCACGGCTTGGCCTCTCCTTGTTCGAACATGTGTTCGAGACGGTCGATATCGTTCGCCTGCCGGCGCAGCGCGGCCTTGTCGGTCGCGAGGAACCGCTGTCCCTCCTCCTCGGCGGCTTTGATGTCTCGATCCAGTGCGCGTCTGGTCTCGCCGTTCGATCGGCGGCGTTTCGGCTCGTCCTGCCATAGCGACGGCTGTCCGGTTTCGTTCACGATTCAATTTTCAAGGGTTGGGGGTCCCCGGGGGGATATAACCGGCAGGAGGTGCTGCCGGCGCCGCGACGCCGTCAAAAAATCGCAGACCTTCACACTTCATGGCGGCGACCTTGAGGCAGGGTCGGCGGGTGCACGGTGACGGTGACCAGCACACCGTCGAGGTCGAGCACCAAGTCTGCACGCTCACGTCACATGCCGCGCTGGTAAGCGGCAGGGGCCGCCGGCGCGATCCTTACCACCAGGTGCTGCCGCGGCGCCGGCGGTGCTGCCGGCGCCGCGACGCCGTCAAAAAATCGCGTGACGCGATTCGCCTCACAGCTCATGGCGTCGACCTCGCGGGACTGGTGGGTGCACGGTGACAGTGACCGGCACGCCGTCGAGGTCGATCACTAGATCAGCGGTGAAGTTGCCGGCATGGTCGGTGACCTCGTGCACGTCGAGCCAATGCTGCAGCTTGCCCAGCACCCACCCCACGTAGTGAGCATGGATGCCGGAGACCAGCGGTGTCGGTGGGTCGGGGTCGGGCCGGGTCACCATCGGGGCGAGCTCACTGCGGTGAGGGTGCGGGTAGTGCCTGCCCACCCGGGCATGGGTGCGGTGCCTCGGTCCTGATTGCAGCGGAGGTGCGCCGGCCGCAGGTTGTCGAGCTGGTCGGTGCCACCTCTCGACCTGGGCACCACGTGTTCAGTCGAGCGTGACCCGGGTCGGTGGCAGTGACAGCACACGTCGCCGTACCGGGCCAGCACCGCGGCCAGCACCCGGGTCACGTACCTACCGTTCCAACAGCGCAGCGTGGCGAGGTGGCGGTGCCGGCACCGACGACACAGCGGGGCGAGCTGGTCACTCACCGTTCACACCCGCAGCTGTCGGTGTGCAGATCGTCGTGACTGCCGTCCGACCCCAGAGGCCGGTGCCGGTCGATCATGTTAATAAGCACGTCGAGTGCACTTGCAATATCGCTCGGCAAGTCGTGCTCGGACTGCCGGCGGCAGAGATCCTCGCGCAACATTTTGAGACTCACGACGTTGAACCTCGATCGTCGGTGTGCCGCACGATGTAGCCGGCCGCGGCGAGGCGGGCCTGAGATCGGACCATGATCCGCATACCTAGGCGCTCGGCCTCGAGCTGGGAGAGGTTGAGCTCGGAGATCAGGGAGAGCACCAGCGCGGAGAACAGCAGGGTGAGGATCTCTTGTTCTGGTCCTTCGATCGCGGTCCCGGGTTCGGTCAGCAGCATGATGGATTCTCCTCGAGATAGTTCTCTCCCTACCCTCCCTCGCTTCGCTCGGTCGGGTTATTAACGCCGCTCCAAGTTCGCCCGTCCCTCGACCCCTGCCCCGGGTCGGCGTGTCTCACGTCGAATACCGGGGTGGTGGGTCTACATTTGGCGGACTGATCTGGTCCTCATTTATCGCCTCCTCGCCTGCCAGCGAGGGGGCGTGCTTTCTGTCTCGGACCCGGGTCGAGTGAAAGTCTGGTGCGGTCTCTTTGTTGACCGGGTCGCCACATTGTTTGCAGTCGCGTGGCTGGAACGAACCTGGGTGGCGATCCCTAGGGGCGCCGGGTCCTCCCCTTGTGGTCGAGGTGGATCTCAGTCGCGGAAACGATCTTGATTCGCTCGCCCTTGCGGCGTGCATTCGTCGCTGCGGCGAGCAGCTCGGCCGGCACGCGGGCGGCCGCCACCGGCGCCGACACCCGGGGCGAGGTGGGTGTCGACACCGGGGGAGTCTTACGCCGGCGGGTCATGCGGCGCCGTCTTGCAGCTGGTCGCGGTAGGCCTCGATCTCGCGGCGCAGGAATACCTGCCGGCCGGCGATGTGCCCGACCGGTGTGATGCGGCCTAGCTCGATCCACCGGTAGACGGTCTGCCGCACAATGCCCAGGGTTGCGGCTACATCGCTGGCACCGATGAACTCATCGGGTCGCGGGGTGTTGTCCATGCGGGACATGTTGTCTGTTTCGGACAGCAATTGCTAAGACGTAGCGTCTCCTCGGCGTGTCGCGGGTGGGCCTATGCGACACTGCGACGCATGACGACTGAGACAGTGCCGGTGTTCGATCAGGGCGACCGCATGGGCAAAGCGCTACGCCGGGCCATGACCCGATGACAACGGATCTGCTAGACGGGTGGGTCGCATGGCTTCGTGCCGCGGGCCGGCCCAGGACCACCATCGGATTGAGGACGTATCACGTCACCCGGGCGGCGCAGGCGCTGACCGTTCCCCTGGTCACTGCGACCAGCACCGATCTCGCGGACTGGCTCGGTGCCCAGGACTGGGCGCCGGCCACGCGGCGCAGCTACCGCGGGTCACTGGTCCAGTATTTCCGGTGGCTGGTCGCGACCGGCGTACGGGTCGACAATCCCGCGGCCCTGCTACCGGCGATCAAGGTTCCGCGCGGATTACCGCGGCCGGCACCGGAAGATGTCTACGACGCTGCCCTGGGCGCGGCCGACCCGCGGGCACGGTTCGCGATGCTCCTCGCCGGTCAGTGTGGACTGCGACGCGGCGAGATCGCCGGCCTACACAGCCGGCACGTCGAGCGCGACCTCTTCGGCTACTCGCTCCGGGTCACGGGCAAGGGCGGGCACACGCGACTGGTCCCGGTCGCCACCGGTGACACGCTCGAGTTTCTGCTGCGGCGGGTCGAGCCGGGCTGGCTGTTCCCGTCCGACCGCGGCGGGCACCTGTCTCCGGAGCACCTCGGGCGCATCGTGTCCCGGTCGCTGCCGCAAGGGTGGACGTGTCACACGCTGCGGCACAGGTTCGCGACCACGATCTACCGCTCCACCCACGACATACGCGCGACCCAGGAGCTCCTCGGCCACGCTCGCCCGGAGACCACGGCGATTTATACCCAGGTCGCGCCGGCCGACCTACGCGAGGCGGTCAACACGGCCGTACGCCGGCCACACCTCGAGCTGGTGCGCGATGAATGATCGCGTCCTCGAGGGAGTCGACGCCTCGCGCCGCGCCGCATGGCACAAGTACTACGCGCAGAGGCAGACGATCCTGACAGCGGACGCTGAGCTCCATTGCGCATATCTGGCGATCAGGGATGACCCCACTAACCCAGCTCTCCCGCAAGTGGTGAGGGCGCTCCGCGTCCTACGGGAGGCAACCGGCGAATGGACAGCTCAGGAGTCGGAGTGGTGGGAGTCGATCTTCTGGGCTGCCCGAGATCGTTAATCCGGTGGTTAACGTCCACGCTTCACCGGCGATCTCTCGAGGTCGAGAGGGTTCTGCCAGAGCGATTCTCAGCGGGGCAGGGTCAGCGTGCGGAGCTGCAAGCGGTGGTCTGAGTACGCCGGGCGCGACCATCGGGCGATCGTGACCGGGGCGCCGGGTGTGCGGCTGGTCAGTAGCCGGTCGATTCCGCGGCGCGGAGAGTCGAACACGTAGAGGCCGCGGAGGTACTGGCCCGGGGTGCCGGGCCCGGTCGCCCAGGGCGAGCAGTTGAAATCGCCTCCGAGCAGCACCGCCGGAGCTCGGGGGGATATCCGGCGGTGCTGTCGGGTCCACGTTGCGACCCGTCTCCAGTGTGCACCGGCGATCGCGTCGCGGAGCGCGGCGCGGCTCGAGCGGGCGTGGCAGTAGCCGGAGACGGCGTGGGTGTTCGCGACCGTGACCGGCACCCGGCCGGCGGCGGGCACGCGGCGGGCCAGCGTGACCCAGACCAGCCAGCGGGCCGGGGTCAGGTGCCGCACACCGCGGGTGAGCAGCCGCACACCGGCCGGCCCGGCGCGCACCCAGCGTGGGGACCAGAGAACCACATCGGCGCCGGCGCTCGAGGTCAGGGCCGGGTAGTGGCGCCACGTCGGGTGCGAGGCCAGCGCCCGGCGTACGCCGGCACGCGCACCCGGAGACCACACCTCCTGCAGCCGCACGATCGAGGCGCGGGCCATCGCGGCGCGCACATCGGTTGCGACCGATCTCGCCGGGTTGCCTCCCCGCACGTTGAGGGTCGCCTCGGTGAACGCCGGCATCGTGCGACCCTCCGCGGCCCAGCGGGTGACCCCGACCAGAGTCCACCCGATCAGCAGCGCGAGGGCGAGGGTCCACACCAGCAGGGCGAGCAGCACCGCGACCAGTGCGGCGCGGTGCCGGGTCATGGTTTGCGGCCCAGCAGATACCCGACCGTGAGACCGAACAGGATCCCGACCGCATGCGCCCAGGTCTGGGCGGCGGGCCCGGCGGCGATGCCGGCGAGCTCGAGGGCGATCAGCGCGAGACCCGTGCCCAGGATCACCGCGCACACGGTCGCGGCGACCATGAGCGCGACCACCTCGCGGGTCGGGCGCGGGTCGGGCATCTATCGGCCGTGGAGGTCGCGCACCATGTTGTGAATGTTGTTGAGGATCACCTCTGCCCGGCGACCTTCGGGCGCGTCGTCCTGCGGTGCGATCATCCGCGCCCACACGTTCTCGGCGCCGTTCTGGGCGGCCTCGTACGCCTGCCCGAACGCGTTGACCAGCGTTGCCCATGCCTTGCGCGACTCGTCGGTGTCGGGCTGCCCTGAGAGCAGCCGGTTCCACACCGCATCCGCGACCTTCTCGGCGTCCTCTTTGCTCAATGGCATGTCATCGTCTCCGTCTCCTGAGAGCGGTAGGTCCACTCCGTTTATGTCGCCGGTCCATCCCAGGAACGTCTTGTTCCATCCCGGGCCCTCGTAGTAGGCGATCGGTTTCTCACCCACGCCGCCGCTCGAGGGCGTGTCAGTCGAACGGACGTTCCCGTTGCCGACGTAGATCACGGCGTGCCCGTAGCTGCCGCCGGAGTAGTAGACCGGGGCACCGATCGGCGGGTTCCGGTCGCCGGGGTGCTTCTCGGTGGCGCCGTTCCACGCCTCGATCGCGGAACCGTAGAGCGACCCGACCTCCCAGCAGGGCCCGCGAACATACTTCTGGCACATGCCGGTGTCGTATGAGCTGTATCCGCGGCCGTTGTCGACAGCCTCATCGCCAGACCCGGCGGTCATCGGCGCTGCTCCTCGAGCCGGGCGGCCATCCGGACGAACACGTCACGCATAGCCGCGACCCGGCCGCGGAGGTCGACGTCACGCGGGTCGCCGCCCGGGTCTGACAGCCGGTCGTGCACGTCGCGGAGCAGCCGCAAAGAGGCGAGCGCCACGAGCAGCATGTCGGGCGGGTCGGGCTCCTGCTCGGTCATCCCTGCTGCTCCTCTTCCTCGGCCTCGGTCTCGGGTAGCTGGTTGTCGATCTCCGGGCCGTCCTCGCGGTCCTCGAGCCGGTCGCGCAGCGTGCCGGCCGCGGCGAGGTAGACGAGAACGCCGGTGAATCCGCCGGCCACGCTGCTCGCCAGCGCGGGGGAGACCTGCCCGGCGGCGGAGACAAACACGGGGACCGCGGCGGTGTTGTTCGGGCCCATGAGAAACCCGTAGTGAGTGCCGGGCCCGGGCCGGTATCCGGCCGGCGTATAGGCGGCGATCTCGGCGGCGGCCCACGATGCTTTGGTGACTGCGGCGGCCAGCACGACCAGCGGCCCGAACCGGTAGACCGTCAGCGACCCACCCCACCCGCCGTTGAGGGTCACAGCAAGCGGGGTCAGCGACTGCCCGGGTGCTAGCCAGTTGTCGACCGCCTCGGCGAGAGCCTTGATCGAGTCGTCTCCGTCCATCACCCGGTCAGTGCCCAGCGGGTACGGGAACCCTAGGGGTGCGGTGCTACTAGGCATGGGTCAGCTCTCTCTCTTCGTCGGAGGCGGTCGCGGTGGTCGCCCAGGTGTCCCAGGTCGTCGCCGGTGGGATCTGGTCCCAGCGCAGCGTCGCGGGCACGTCGTTCCACCGGCCATAGTTGGGCATCGGGCCGACACAGGTCGCGTCGTCCCAGGTCATCGCGGGCGGTAACGCGTCCCACGTCCACGCGGGGTTCAAGTCGTCCCAGCGTGGCGGCGGACTGGTGCGGCAGTACCCGGAGACGACCAGCTCGAGGTCGTGGACACCGTAGGCCAGCGTCTCGGACCAGCCCTCGACCCACAGCGCCGCGGAGGTGGGTGCGGCCCCGATCGCGGGGAGACCGGTCAGGGTCAGCAGGGAGTGCACGTCGAGGCCGAGCAGCGCCTCATAGTCGGTATCGGACAGGTTCGCGACGTCGACCGGTAGTGCGGCCATGAGCCACACCGGGGCGGAGTTGCGCACCATGAGCAGGTTCGCCATCGCTTGTGCGTCAGCTTGGGCGGCGAGCATGGTGGCGGCGGTGTAGAAGTATCGGCCGTACTTGGCCGCGGAGGCGCCCGCGTAGGCGTAGACCCGCGGCTGCTCGCCGTCCTCGTTTCCCTCTTCGTCCAGCGGCGGTGTCCCGTAGCCGATAGAGACCTCATTGACGAGTCCCTCGGTGGTGCGGCGCCACGACGGTGTGACCAGAATGTCGCAGGCGTCGAGCTCGAGCGCCGGGGCGGTGTTGCGGCGGTGCCCGGCGTCGGCGTAGCGGATATCTCCGCTACGGGAGTGCCACAGGATCCCGCCGGCGTCGCCGGCGACCTCCTGGGCGAGGTCGAGCGCCGGCTGGGAGTCCACGTCGCGGCCCAGCACGTTCACCGTGCCGGGGTCGGAGTAGGCCGGGTTCAACGCGATCCCGGCGGCGGCCATGATCCGGGCCACCCGGGCTCCGTCGAGCTCGGTCGGCCACGGCACATCACCCACGACACGCCGGCCCAGCATCGCCAGCGGTGCCACGCACACCAGCTGCCCGACACCGGTGTCCGGGGTCTCCGGCCCGGCGTCATCCCACCCCAGGGTCATGTCGGAGAGCGTGCCGGTGAACCGGGTCGAGGTGCCGTGGGTGGTGGTGGTGGACACGACCACGGTCGCGCCGATCTCCACAGCGGGCGGGAGCGGGTCGAGCGGGGTCGCGGTGAAGTCGATCGTCGCGGAGCCGGCCTCCGGCTGGGTGGTCGAGTCGTCGCGGCCGTGGTTCACGTCGACCACGTCCACCAGACACGAAATGTCGACACCGGCGACCGTGACCGAATGCATGCCGACCATCACGCGACCCGCAATCCGCGGGCGGTGCCGATCCGGCGCTCATGGGCGCCCAACAGCCGGTTGATCTGCCGGGCAGTGGACTCGGGGTCCACAGCACCGGTGATGTTGATCGTGACACCGGCGCCGGCGGCGGAGTAGTGGCCGCCGGCGGTCGGTGCCGCGGCCCGACCCATCCCAGCCACAGACGGCGCCCCGGCCGCAGCGGAGGACAGGTGCATCCACGCGGGAGGCTTCGGAAACGACAGGTGCGGCACCCGGAGGCGGGAGAGCGCGCCGGCGAGCTTGCCGACCATGTTCCACGCGGAGCTGGCGGCGTCCTTCACGGCGTTGATCGCAGTCATCACGGCGCCGGGCACGTGGAGATCTCCGAGCTTGTCGCGTAGCTCCTTGACCTTGCCCCACGCGTACGCGGCGGCGTCCTTCACCGCGTTGAGGGCCGATTTCACCGCGGCGGGCACGTGCAGCGATTTGAGCCACCCGCCCAGGGTCCGCACCGCGGAGGACACCCACGCGACCGCGGTCGACACCGCGGAGAACGCGGCCCGGCCGGCGGACTGGAACGCCCGCACGACCACGACCGCGACCCGGAACGTGGCCGAGATCGCGGCGTAGACGGCGCGGAACACGGTACGGGCGACCGCGAGGAACGTGCGCACCACGGTCGCGGCGATCCGGAACGCGCCCACGATCACCGTCTTGATCACTCCGGCGGTGGCGATCACCGCGGCTTTCAGCAAGTTGAACGCCGCGATGGATCCCTTCCGGAACCATCCCACCTTCTTGAACAGCAGTACGAACGCGGCCACGGCGAGGGCGATCGCACCCACGATCAGCACAATCGGCCAGAACGCCGCCATCTCCGCGGCGGCCATCGCCCACAGGGCCACGTTCACGGCGAGCACCGCGACCGCGAGCACACCCATGACGGCGGCCACGATCTGCACCGCGGTGGAGTTTTTCGCCATCCATGACGCGGCCTGCCCCAGGATCCCCAGGAACCGTGCCATCACGGGGAGCAGCGCGGTGCCCAGGTCGGATTTCAGGTTCTCCACCTTCGCGGCGAGCTGCTGGGTCTTGGCGGCGGTGCTGCCGGCCTCCCGTGCGGCGGCGCCGTGTGCGTCGGCCGTTTTCTGACTGATGATCGCAAGCGTCGCCATAGCCTTTGCGTTGGCGGCGGCCTTCCCGGTCAGCTTGTCGGTCCCGTCCGCGACCATCCTCGCCTTGATCTCCGCGGCGGACATGCCGGCGGCGTACTTCTCGAGCGGGTCGAACTCGCCCTTCAACGCGCCGGACAGCGCGGAGACCGCTTCGGCGGTGGTGCCTCCGTACATGGCTGCCATGTCGGCGCCCTGCTCGATCAGCGTCTTGGTCTTGCCGGCGAGCTGGTCCATGGGGGTGCCGGCGTTTTTCAGCTGCGACCCGATCAGGGTTGCGAGCTCGCCATACTCCGATTTCGCGAGCCCCAGGGACCCGGCGGCGTCTCCGGCCCATTTCTTGACGGTCGCGGCGCTCTTCCCGAACACGGCATCCACGCCGCCCATAGCCTGTTGGGTGCGGGAGGCGGAGTTGACGGCGGCGATCCCGACCGCGGCGATCCCGGCGACGATCGCGGCCGCGGGCACCGCGGCTTTCTTCATCGCCCCGCCGAACTTGCCGAACTTGCCGCCGGCGGCGTCGAGCTTCGCTGAGGCGGCGGCGGTGTCGGTGACCACCTTCACCAGCAGCTCAGCAGTAGCCATGGTGGGTCACCTCCTCCTAGTTGCTCGGCTCGGTTTCGGTTGTGCCTGTTCTGCCTGTCTCATCTGCTCGGCTTGGTCCTCGAGCAGCTGCACCGCGGTCGCCCATGCCTCCTCGGGTTCGGTGCCCCAGTCGGGGAGTCCGACGCCGGTCGCCAGTGCTAGCTCGATCCGGAGTCGGGATCTGCTGCCGGCTGGGTAGGGTCCACCTCGGTGACCTCGACGACCACCTGTAGACAGTCCTTCTTCGAGAACACTTCCCAGCCGGCCTCGTAGAGCCCTAGCCGCTTCAACGCCGCCCACGCGGTGAACGTGTTCTCGTAGTCGATATGGGGGACCGTGCCTACCTCGTTCTTCACGGTCATGGCAGGCCACTTGTGCCGGGTCGCGGTCTCCCCGTACAGCAGGACGTCGGGGTTGATGATCCGAATGTCGGTGTGGATCGTCCCGTCTGCGAGCTCCACAGTCGCGGTCTTCCTTGTGAGCTTCGGCACGCTCTACGCTCCTTTGATCTTGTTCACGATGGACACCAGCTCGGACTCGTAGAGCCCCAGCACCGGTGCGGTGCCGGACTCGAGGGCCTGTGCTGCGAACGGTTGCGCGGCGATGTGCCGCGCCGGCCACCCGAAATGGATCGGACCGGCGTACGGGGCGGTGAACTCGACCAGTGCCTCATTGCGGGTGCCGCGGCCGCGGCCGGACCCGGCGAGGCGGCCGCTACGTCGCGGGGCGCGGGCGCGGGCACGGTTGGTGAGGAACCGTCCCGCTTTCGCGTTGGTCTCGGCCATGTCGCGGAGGTCGGCGGCGGCGGCGTGCATCGTGGCGGCGAGACGTTTCTCGCCGACCACGGTCACGCTCGGCCCAGCGGTCACGCCGCCACGTTCTCGGTCTGGTCCTCGCTCTGCTCGGGGTCGGGGACCGGGACCACGCCGTAGGCGTAGTCAGGCTTCGCGGTCAGCGTGAACTCGAAATCTGACGTCATGGTCTCCCCGGACTCATCGCCGCCGAAGTCGAGCGGGTCAATGATCAGCACGCCGGAGGCCTGAGTGCCGGCCTCGGTGTTGGGGGTGAACACGTAGGCCTGTTCGGAGCCGGGAGAGTCCTGGGAGAGCGCGAACAGTCCGGACTCGTTCGCGACGTCGACGTCGAGGTTACCGG
>Ga0307283_10000031_pt1 | contig 15209 bp, 12 predicted proteins | sample ER_DNA_122_FD_194487 | JGI IMG/M metagenome (GOLD analysis project Ga0307283, IMG submission 194487) | Bulk soil microbial communities from the East River watershed near Crested Butte, Colorado, United States - ER_DNA_122 | ecosystem: Environmental > Terrestrial > Soil > Floodplain | place...
GCCCATCGAACCCGACCGCTCGACGCCCATCGAACCCGACCGCTCGACGCCCATCGAACCCGACCGCTCGACGCCCATCGAACCCGACGGCTCGGCGCCTGGCGAGCCGGACGAGACGGTTCGGCCCGCGGAGGCCGGTCTGGTCCGGACGGCGGTGGCGGGCCGGATCAGCGCCCCAGCCACCACGTCGTTGAGCTTGACCATCGCCGCGACCATGGCCGGCAGCACCAGCACGCCCCACCAGCTCACCAGTTCGGCGAGCGCCAGCAGGATGCCCAGCGCGACCGCGCCCTCGAGGAACACGAAGCAGAGGAAGCCGCCCGGCGCGAGATACTGCAGGCCGAGCATGCGGGCATACATGGGCTGCCTGCGGGCCTCGTCGCGGGACAGGCCCGCCCGGCGTGACCGGGTCATCGGGCTCCCCCGGCGTTCCGGGCGGCTGCCACCGCGAAGACCGCCTGCTCCAGGGCGTACCCCCGGTCCTCGGCGCCGCCCTTGACCGCCGCGTTGCAGTCGGCCGCGGCACGCATCGCGTCGACCAGGCCCTCCGGGCTCCAGCCCCGGCTGCGCTCCTGAGCCTTCTGGATCTTCCACGCCGGCATGCCCAGCGAGCTCGCCAGCTGGTACGGGTTGCCGCGCCCCGCCGAGGCGACCCGGGCGACCGTGCGCACGCCGTCGGCGATCGCGTCGGCGATCGGCACCGGGTCGACGCCCACATGCAGGGCCCAGCGCAGCGCCTCGAGCGCGCCGGGGACGTCACCGATCATGGCCGCATCGGCGACCGCGAAGCCGCTGACTTCCGCCCGCCCTCTGTAGTAGCGGGCCACCACCGCGGCAGTGATCTTGCCGTCGGTGTCGGCCAGCAGCTGAGAACAGGCGGCGGCGATCTCGCGCAGATCGGTACCGACGGCCGCCAGCAATGCGGCCGCCGCGGGCTCGTCACAACGACCGCCGTTGCGCCGGAACTCATCGCGCACGAACGCCGTGCGCTCGCGGTCACCCTTGAGCTTGGCGACCGGCACGACGGTCGCCCCCGCGGCACGCAACCCGTCGGCGAACGCCTTGCCCTTGGCGGCCCCCGGGTGCGAGACGATCAGCGACACGTCGGGGTCCGGATTCCTGGCATAGGCCAGCAGGGCGGCGACCAGGTCCTTGCGCGCGTCCTGGCCACTGCGGATCACCAGCACGCGGCGACCGCCGAACAGCGACGGGCTGAGCATCTCGGCGACCTCGCCGGCACTGAGCGCACCGGCCTCGTACTCGCGGACGTCGGCGCCAGGCTCGTCGGCTCGCGCCGCCGCGACCGCCGCGGCGATCGCCCGGGCAGCGAGCAACTCCTCGTCGCCTTGAACGAGCAGCAGGGGTGCGGGGGGCGCGGTGTTCACGCTCGAAATCTTCGCACGGGCGTCTGACGCTTCCGTACGTCTCACTCCTGCGTGCAGGCGTCTGACCGAAGGACGCAAAAGCAGACATATCAGTGATCCGCTATACCGTCCCGACCGTAATGGTGCTCGATCAGGCTGAATGTCCGGCTCGCTCCCTGACGGTAACCCGACCCCGATCAGAACCGATCGCCCGGGGTCGAACCGCACACTCGGCCTAATCCGGGCGTGTCGGTCCGGACCGCGTGCGGCATCAGTGGTCTCGGCCAGGTCTGACATCGTGGCCGCCCCAGTGCTGCCGGGCGTCGTCCCCACAGTGAAGGAGCCCGTGTCACCCGTTCGACGAGCGCGTCCGGGCGAACCGTCATCGCCGCCGCCGTGCCAGCCACTGCTCGAAGGTCTGCGTGCCCCGTGGACCGGTGCCGGTGGGCAGGAGCCCGCCGTGGGCCATGGGTCCGGGCAGCCACAGCGGCACCACGGGTCGCCGGCGGACCGCGCCGCTCCGGACGAGCCGCCGGGCCATGTCGGCCAGCGACTCCACCCGCGGCCCGGCGAGGTCGGGCGCGTCCTTCTGCGGTTCGCCGGCGGCGAGTGCCACGAGGGCCTGGGCAACCTCGCGTACGGCGATGGGCTGCACCGTCAGGCGCGGCACCAGCGCGACGGGTCCGGGCACCCGCTCGAGGATCTGTTCGGCGAACTCGTGGAACTGGGTTGCCCGCAGCACCGTCCAGGGCACCGCACCCTCGCGGACGATCTCCTCCTGGCGCAGCTTGCCCTGGTAGTAGCCGGTGCGTACCCGGTCGATACCCACGATGGACAACGCGACGTGATGCCGGACCCCCGCCCGCGCAGCGGCGCCGAGCAAGTGACGGCCCGCCCGGTCGAAGAAGCCGACCGCCTCGGCGCGCCTCATCGTCGTCACGTTACTCACGTCGATCGTGACGTCGACCCCGGCGAGCGCGGCGTCGAGCCCGGCGCCGGTCACCAGATCAACGCCGGTCGACCGGGCCAGCGCCACCGGCTCATGACCCGCCGCGCACAGCGCCTCGATGACGTGACGACCGGTCAGACCCGTGCCGCCGGCCACTGCGACCTTCATGTTCGTTCCCCTTACCTTGGTCCTCGTCCTGCAGGACGAGGCAGAGCCGCCGGACGTGACAACTCACGGCGGCGGGTCGCCCCGGGCCACGACGGCGAGGCCCGTCCGGGTGCTGATCGCGGCGAGGTCACCGCCCTGATCGGTACGCAGCACCCGTGCCCCGCCCCGGCTCAACCGGGCGAGCAGGGAGGCGTTGGGGTGCCCGTAGTCGTTACCCACCCCGACCGACACGAGCGCCACCGCGGGGTCGACGGCGTCGAGGAACTCCGGCAACTGGTACGCCGATCCGTGGTGCGCCACCTTGAGCACGTCGGCGCGTACCGCCGCGGGCCCGAGGTGGTTGAGCAGTTCCTGCTGCTCCTCGGTCTCGGCGTCCCCGGGCAGCAGCAAGGTCCGGCCGGCCACCCGGACGCGCAGCACCAGCGAGTTGTTGTTCGGGTCGGAGTTGGTGCCGTGCAGGGCCTCATTCGGCCCCAGCACGGTCAGCTCGAGCCCGCCGACCGCGTACGACCAGCCCGGACCCACCGCCAGCATCGGCACCCGGGCGCCGGCTGCCCGCGCGGCGACGGCGGCCCGCCCGCCCGGCGGCTCGGCCCAGTCCGGCGTGATCACACCCAGCACGGACCGGTTTCGGAAGACGCCGGCCACCCCGCCGATGTGATCCACGTGAAAGTGACTGACCACGAAGAGCACCACCTGCCGCACGCCGAGCCGCCGCAGGCAGTGGTCGACAGGCGTCGGCTCCGGTCCGGCGTCGACCACCACGGCCCGGCCGACGCCGGCCGGCAGCACCACGGCATCGCCCTGGCCCACCGCGCACGTGACGATCAGCCAGCGCGGGGGCGGCCACCCCGCGGCGACCAGCCGTACGGGCAGGGTGCCCAGCACAGCGCCGAGGGAGACCACGGCCACCAGCCGCCGAATCAGCGGCCGTCGTACGGCGATCAGCAGCCCGAGCGTGACAACGGCCAACAGCAGACCCCCCAACACACCACCCGGCCACGGCAGCGCACCGGCGGGCACCCGGGCGCCGTATGTCGCGACCACCACCAGCCACCGTGCCGGCCAATGCCCCAGCCAGGCGGCGAATTCGGCACCGACCGGCCAGACCGGCGACAGGACGGCGGCAGAGACACCGCACAGGGTGGCGGGTGCGATCGCGGGCACCACCAGCAGGTTCGCGGGCACCGCGACCAGGCTGACCGATCCTGAGATCCCCGCGACGACCGGACCACAGGCGACCTGCGCCGCGGCGGGCACCGCCAACGCCTCCGCGGCGATGCCCGGCCAGCCCCGGCGCCGCAACGCGTCACGCCACGTCGGCGCGAGCAGCAGCAAGCCGCCGGTGGCCAGCACGGACAGGGCGAAGCCGACGTCACCGGCGAGCTCCGGATCGAGCACGACCAGCACTGCCACCCCGGCCGCCAGGGCGGGGAGGGCGGCACGCGGCCGGCCGGCGGCAAGCCCGATCAGTCCGATCGCCCCCATCGCGGCGGCCCGCACGACACTCGGTGACGGCCGTGCCAGGATGACGAAGCCGAGCAGGGCGACCGCGCAGACGAGGACGATGAGCGGCGGTCCGGCACGGGTCCACCGCATCGCGCACAGCACGACGCCGAGGATGATCGCCACGTTGGCCCCGCTGACCGCGTTCAGGTGCGTCATGCCGGTAGCGCGGAAGTCCTCCTCGAGGGCCGGATCCAGCCGGCTGGTGTCGCCCACCACCAGGCCGGGCAGCAGACCGCCGACATCGTCGTTCAGCGGCGCGCAAGCGCGCTGCAGACCTGCCCGCAGCGCACCGGCCGCCCGCTGCGTCCACGACGATCGCCCCTGCAACCGCGGCGCGTTCCGGACCGAGAGGACCGCCGCGCGCAGATCGCCGCCGCGAGGAGCATGCAGGCGACCGGTCACCGAGGCGTGCTGGCCGGGCAGCAACGGACGCCACGCGGGGTCGGAGCCGAGCACCAGCGCCCGCGCGGTGAGCCGCAGCCGCGGACCGCTCTCCGGAGACACCGAGGTCAGATCCACGGCCACCAGGTAGGTCGGCGGCAACCCCGGCGACCCCGGCAGGGCCCGCGGATCGTCCCGCACCACAAGATCAGCGTCGACGGTCGCGCCGGCCTCCACAAGCGCAACCAGCGGCCCCGCATCCCGCACGCCGACCCGCACCGCCGTGGCCACGGCCCCGCACCCGGCACCGAGCAGGACGGCCGCCACCAGCCATCGCCCGGCCCCGCCTCGCGGCCCTCGGGGCCCTGCCTGGATCCGCGGCCCTGTCGAGCTCCGCGGCCCTGTCGAGCTCCGCGGCCCTGTCGAGCTCCGCGGCCCTGTCGAGCTCCGCAGCCCTTGCGGTTCTCGCAGCAGCGCTATGGCGGCCCCAGCGATCAGGGTTCCGCCGCCGAGGATCAGGCCGGTGCGCGCGGACAGGTACAGCGAGGCCAGCGCAGCGACCCACAGAGCCACCGCGAACCCGGCCAGCCGCAGATCGGGCGGGTGAGCACGGACCGGCCGGAGGTCCGCCGCGCCGGTCACCGCACGGGGAGCTGGCGGGGACGTCACACCGTCACCAGATCTTTGAGCTGCTCGTAGCGGGCGCTGCCGATGCCCTGCACGTTACGGAGATCGCTGACTGCCGTGAAGCCGCCCTGGGCCTCCCGCGCCTCCAGGATCCGCTGAGCCAACACCGGACCCACGCCGGGGAGCGTGTCGAGGTCGGCGAGGGTTGCGGTGTTCAGGTTGATCGCCCCACTGCCCGGCTGCCCCGGTGGGACCGGACCGGGCGGCGCCGGCGGTGCGGCGCCGGGCGAGACGGCGACGCCCACCATGATGAGTTCACCGTCGGTGACCTTGCGGGCCAGGTTCAGCGGTGCCACGTCCACACCGGGGTCGGCGCCGCCCGCTGCTTTCAGCGCATCCGCTACGCGGGCACCGGGCGCCAGCTCGACCAGGCCGGGCTTGCGGACCTTGCCGCCGACGGCGACGACGACCGCAGCGGATACGGACTGCTTGACCGCAGGCACGGCGGGGCCGGCCGCAGGGCCGGCGGCACCGGCATTGCCCGGGAGCGAGGCGTCCGCGGCGGCCGGATCGATTCCCGGCGGGACGACCGGGTCCACGCGCGGGCGTGCCCGCCAGGCCAGCATCGCCGCGACAATCACCACGACGATCGCGACCACGGCCAGCGCCTTCACACCCCGGCGGCCGGGATCCAAGGCGCCGAGCCGGGAGCGTGGCGCCCCGCCGAACGCGCCGGCGCCGCTGAGCGGTTGGTCGTCCTCCGGGACGCTCAAGGCCTGTTCCGCGTCGTCGTTCTGGTCTTCGGCTTCGTCTTGGTCCTCGTAACAGTGCGGTGCGAACAGGGCCGGTGGGCGTGGCGGCCGCTGCGCCGCGGTCGCGGCAGCCCAGGGCGGCCGGATGGCAAGGTCCTCGGCAGCCGGCTCGGACGGCGGCGGGGGCGTCACGGGCCGGACCACGCGGGACTCGTCGCGCTCCAACGTCACGTCGTCGGGCCAGCCGGGCAGCAGATCGGACCAGCTCAGCGGTGGCCCGCCCGGGACCGGCCAGCCGTCGTCCGGTCCAGCCCGGCCGATCCCATCGGAGTCACCGGGCGACGGCGGACCCGGGACAAGGGCGGCGTCGCGAGGCCGCGGATCCAGCGGAAGGGGGACAGCGCGTGCCTGCGGATCCGGCGGAACGGGCACAGCCCGGGGCCGCGGATCCAGCGGAACGGGCACAGCCCGGGGCCGCGGATCCAGCGGAACGGGCACAGCCCGGGGCCGCGGATCCAGCGGAACGGGCACAGCCCGGGGCCGCGGATACAGCGGAACGGGGACAGCGACGGCTGGCGCGTCCGGCGAGTCGGTCAACGGGTTCGCCACGCCACGATGAGGCGGTGCCGGGCAACCCTCCCGTGCAGCGGGCCGCAATGGCGCCCCCGAAGCGGACAACCCTCCGGGCGGTGCTGCCCAAGGGGACCCGGGCCGATACGAGGGAGCCGACCGGGACGTCGGCTGGCTGCGTACCGGTGCGGTTGCGGGCGCCAGGACCGTCCGCAGCCTGGCACTCACGTCGTCGGGATTTCTCGGCTCGCGCACCGGGCGAAACTAGGTCTCTCGGCCCGCTCCCCGCCGCACTGCCTGTGGATAGAAACGGACTGTGGACAACCTCGCCCGCCTTCCGGCCGTGCTGCATCATGACGTCGTGACAGTTACCGACCTGGCCGAGGCGATCGGCCGGCTGCGGGCGGCGGGCTGTGTCTTCGCCGAGGACGAGGCCGCGGTCCTCGGCGCGGCCGCCGCGGATCCCTCGCACCTCAGCGCGCTGATTGATCGCCGCGCGCAGGGCGAGCCCTTGGAGCAGGTCGTCGGTTATGCCGACTTCTGCGGCGTCCGGGTGCGGCTGCATCCCGGCGTCTTCGTTCCCCGGGTGCGCAGCGAGCTGCTCGTGCACACCGCCCTGGCCGAGATCCAACAGCGCGCAAAGACCGTGGTCGACCTCTGCTGCGGCTCCGGCGCGCTCGGTCTCGCCGTACGGCGCCAGGCCCCGTCCATCCGACTGCTCGCCGCCGACTGCGACCCGGTCGCCGTGGCCTGTGCCCTTGAGAATCTGGGCCACGGAGTCTTCCAGGGCGACCTCTTCGCCGCCCTGCCGGACGCTCTTCGCGGCCGCATCGACGTCCTGCTCGCCAACGTTCCCTATGTTGCCACCGCGCACCTTTCCTTCCTGCCCGCCGAGGCCCGCCTGCACGAGCCCCGCACTGCCCTGGACGGTGGCGCCGACGGCCTCGACGTCTTCCGCGCCGTCGTCGCCGGAGCCCCCGGCTGGCTGGCCCCCGGTGGGCTGCTCCTTTCCGAGATCACCGAGGCGCAGACCGAGGCCGCGCTCGTCGCCGTCCGTGCCGCGGGGCTGTGCGCAGCCGTCGTCGAGGACGACGATCTGGAGGCAAGGGCGGTCACTGCCCGGCTGCCGCAAGTTCCGGAGGTGGCGCCCCTGCGATAGGGTCAGCGGCCGACGACCGGCGGCTAGAGCGAGGGGGCGCTGCGCGTGGGCTTGTTCCGCAGAGTTGCCCGTGCGCGGCTGGCCAGTCAGGTGATCAAGCGGCTGCGTCGGGCCGGATTCCCCGACGCCCGATACCACGCGGCTACTTTCTCGGTAAGTTTCACGTCGCCGGGTGATGACGTGCCGAGTGTGCTGCAGCTCGACAGCCTGCTGGCCCAGCGTTCCCGGGGACGCCGGGCTCGCCGGCGACGCGTCGACCGGTTCGTCGCCGGCTTCCTGCGCAATCCGGGGCTGCCTGTGGACTGGCATGCGGCACGTCCGCTGCTGCGCCCGGTGCTGCGGAGCGCGATCACGCCTGCGCACGTCGGCGCTCCGCTGTGCCGGCCCGCGCTGCCGTTCCTCGCCGAGTTCGTGGTGGTCGACCACCCCGAGACGATGACGTATGTGTCGGTCGAGAACGACTGGGGGGTCGGCGCCGACGAGATCTTCGCCGCCGCCCGAGCCAATCTGACCGGGGCCACCCTGCTCGGGAAGGCAGCCGAGCCGGTCGTGGTGCAGTTCGTCGACGACGGGGACGCGTACTGGACCTCACACCTGCTGCTCGACGGATGGCTGGCCGGGCTCGCCGAACAGGTCGGCGGCAAGCCGGTCGCATTCGCGCCGGATCGGGGCACGCTGCTGGTCACCGCCGACAACAGCGATCATCTGCCGGGGCTTTTCGCGCAGGCCGAGGCCGCCTATCTGGCGTCGCCGCGGGCGATCACCCCGATGGCGTACGTGAGTGACGCAGCCGGTCACACAGTGCCGTACCGAGCCGCGCCGGGCTCACCGTACGACCTCTGTGTGCGGCGCGCGCAGGCCGTGCTGGCCGCCCGGGAGTACGCCCGCCAGGCGGAGCAGCTGCCACTGGCGGCCGAGTTGCTGATCGCGGACGACGGCCGGACCCGGGCGTTGTGGCCGCAGGACGGGCCGGCGCTGCTGCCGAAGGCCGACGAGATCCAATGCGGCGAGACGATCAGGCCGTGGCAGGCGGTCCTGCCGCACCTGACCGAGGAAAACGTGACACCCGCCCGCTGGCGCGGTGAGAGCTGGCCCAGATTCGACCCCGACAGCTGACCGGCACGTTGACCCGCAGAAGGAAGAGCCGAGCAAGCCGGCCGGGCGGCAACAACGGAAGCCCGCACACCAGCCGGGCGGCAACACCGGAAGCTTGCACCCGAGCCAGCAACAGCCGGCGCCCGTGCACCAACCCGGACGGTCAGCTGCGCCGGTGCACGACCACCCCGGCCACGCCCGGCCCCACGTGCGCCGCGACCACCGCGCCGATCTCGGTGATGTAGCAGTCGCGCAGCCGGTCACCGAGCCGCATTGTCACCGCGTCCGCCAGGGCCGCCGCCCGCTCCGCAGCGCCCAGGTGGTGCACCGCGATGTCCACCTCGCCGTCGCCCGACGCCTCCACCGTCAGGTCCACCAGCCGGGCCAGCGCTCTCCCCGCCGTCCGCACCTTGTCTCGGACCACGATCGCGCCGTCGACCACGTGAAGGATCGGCTTGACCGACAGCGCCGTGCCGAGCAGGGCCTGCGCCGCGCCGATCCGGCCGCCGCGGCGCAGGAACTCCAGCGTGTCCACGTAGAAAAGGGTGCTGACCCGCGCGGAGTGGTCGACCGCCGCCTGGCGTACCGCTTCCAGCGTGGCGCCCCTCCGGGCCTCCGTGCTCGCGCCCAGCGCCGCGAAGCCCAGGCCCATCGCCGTGGTCCCGCTGTCCACGACCTGCACCTGCGGACCCACCTCGCCGGCGGCCAGGACCGCCGCGTCGTAGGTGCCCGACAGCCGTGAGGACAGGTGCACCGAGACGATGCCGCCTGCGCCGCCGTCGAGCAGCCGGCGGTACGCGGCGACGAACTGCTCCGGCGCGGGCCGGGAGGTACTGACCGCGACCCGCCGCTGACCCAGCGCACGGGCCACGTCGGCCGGCGAGATCTCCAGGCCCTCCAGACCTTCGTCGCCGTTGACGACGACGGTGAGCGGGACGACCGTGAGGTCGTACGTCCCGTTCAGCTCGGACGGCAGGTACGCGGTGGAGTCGGTGACGACCGCGACGGGCATGCGGGCACCGTAGCCGATGGTGGCCTACTTCGCTCGCAGAGTGGTCACGATGAACGGCGTGCCCTGCTGGCAGGTGGTCATCATGCCCTGCTCGACGCGCCCGGTGACGGTGACCGTGGCGCCCACCTTGGCGGCGGACTGCTGCTGCGGATCGTTGATGATCAGCAGGTGATCCTCCAGGAGCAGGCAGTTGGGCTCGACGCCGGCGGTGATCGTGCCGGTGAGGGTCTTGGTGCCGCCGGTCGAGGGCTCGACCGTGCCGGATTCCTGCGTCGGCGCCGCGGAGGTGGCGGCCGGCCCCGACGACGGCAGCCCGGCGGGGGCCCCGGCGGAGTCGGCGGAGCCGCCGTTCGCGCAGCCCGCGAGGGCCAGAACGACGAGCAGGGGCACGCTGATGCGTCGGATAGTCATGGTCAGTTGGACGCTACCCGTCGCCTACAGCGTTCCCGGCACCGGCACTCAAACCGGCGGCGGGACGGGCCGGTCGCTGAGCGGGCCCACGTTGTAGGCGCCGAGCTGCCAGCCGCGGGCCTCGTCGTGGGTCAACTCGGCCCAGTGGCAATTCTGCAGGGCGCGCAGGGTGCGCAACTGCTCACGTGGCCAGCCGAGCAGCTGCGCGATGCCCGAGCGCGCGGCCGCGCCGTGCGTGGCGACCACGACGGTGCTGTCGCCCGCGGCGTGGTCCGCCGCGGCCTGCAGCGCGTCCGCGACGCGTTTACCGAGATCGTCCAGGGTTTCCACGTCGGCGCTGATGACATCGGCGCCGGCGGTCCAGCGGGCGTACTCCTCCGGCCGGGTCTCGGCGACCTCCGCCATGGTGAGCCCTTCCCACGGACCGAACGCGCGCTCGCGGAGCCGCTGGTCGTAGGTCACCGAGAGACCGGTCAACGCGGCGAGCGCCGCCGCCGTGTCGGCCGCACGGCGCAGGTCGCTGGCGACCAGCGCCGTGGGCCGGAACCGCACCAACAGGTCGGCGGCGTCCACAGCCTGTTGGCGGCCGAGCTCGTTGAGCGCCACGTCGGTCTGGCCCTGGACGCGGTGGCCCGCGTTCCAGTCCGTGTTGCCGTGCCGCCAGACGATGAGCCGAGCGGTCATGCGGCGCCGGTGGAGGCGTCCGCATCGGCCAGGTCCCGATCGACGAACTCGATGGTCGGGCAGTCCTTCCACAGCTTGTCGAGGGCGTAGAACTCCCGCTCCTCGGCGTGCTGGATGTGGATCACGACATCGATGTAGTCGAGCAGCACCCAGCGACCCTGGCGCTCCCCTTCGCGACGGACCGGCTTGGCCTTCTCGGGCAGATTGAGCAGGGCTTCCTCGATGGCGTCGACGATCGAGGAGACCTGGCGCTCGTTCGCCGCCGACGCGATGACGAAGGCGTCGGTGATGTAGAGCTGGTCGGCGACGTCGATCAGGACGATGTCCTGAGCCTTCTTGTCGGCCGCGGCCTGCGCGGCGGTCAGCGCGAGCTCGCGGGCGCGTTCGGTGACGGGCACCGGTCTCCCCTCGTTCGGTTTCAGAGATACCAGCCTCTCATACCGGTATGACATCCCGACCCGGATGAACAGCCCTAAACGGGACCTTCGGGACGATAAAGGCCCCGCTTTGCGATGTACTGCACCACACCGTCGGGTACCAGATACCAGACCGGCTCGCCGCTTGCCACCCGCGAGCGGCAGGCACTCGACGAGATCGCCATCGCGGGCACCTCGACCAGGGTCACGGTGTCGGCCGGCAGATGCGCGTCGGAGAGTTCGAAGCCCGGCCTGGTGACCCCGACGAAGTGCGCGAGCGAGAGCATCTCGAGCGCGTCCTTCCAGGAAAGGATCTTGGCGAGCGCGTCCGCACCGGTGATGAAGAACAGGTCGGCCGAGGCGCCGAAGATGGCGCTCAGGTCGCGCAGCGTGTCGACCGTGTACGTCGGCCCGTCCCGGTCCACGTCCGCCCGGCTGACCTGGAAGCGCGGGTTGGACGCGGTCGCGATCACGGTCATCAGGTACCGGTCCTCGGCCGGGCTGACCGCGCCCTTCTGCCAGGGCTGCCCGGTCGGGACGAAGACCACCTCGTCGAGCTGGAAGCGGCTCTGCACCTCGCTCGCCGCCACCAGGTGACCGTGGTGGATCGGGTCGAACGTGCCGCCCATGATGCCGATCCGTCGCCGCTGCCGCATCCGGCGAATCCTAGATCAGCCGTCGAGGTGTCGCCGAACGGCGGTGAGCAGGCCGGCGGCGGTGAACGGCTTCTCCAGCAGCACCGCCCCGGGATCCAGGGCGCCCCGCGAGGCAAGCACCCGCTGGGCGTAACCGGACATGTAGAGCACCCGGGTGTCCGGCCGCACGTCGACGAGCCGATCGGCGAGCTCCTTGGCCGGCATCCCCGGGATCCTCACCTCGCTGAGCAGCAGGTCGATGGCTCCCTCGTGCGCGGCGGCCAGCTCAAGCGCCTGGGCGCCGGCCTCGGCGGTCAGCACGTGGTAGCCCGCGCCCGACAGGATCCGCCCGGCGACGTCGCGCGGCGCCGCCTCGTGCTCCACCACCAGCAGAGTCTCGCCGCGTCCCGCGGTGATGACCGCCTCGGGCGCGGGCGCGACCGGGTCCTCGGGGGCGTCGGCAGGCAACAGGACGGTCACCGTCGTGCCCAGCCCCGGCTCCGAGATCAGGTTGATGCTGCCGCCGGCTCGGATGACGATGCCGTACACGGTGGCCAGGCCCAGCCCGGCGCCCTCGCCGCCGGCCTTGGTGCTGAACAACGGTTCGAATGCCCGTTCGACGGCGTCGGGGGGCATCCCCCGGCCCGAGTCGGAGACGCGGAGCCGGACGTGGTCGCCGGGCAGGAGCTCGGGATGATCACCGAGCCGGAGGTGCGCGCCGGCAGTGTCGATCACCAGGTCGCCGCCGTCCGGCATCGCGTCGCGGGCGTTCACCGCGAGGTTCACCAGCAACTGCTCGATCTGGCCGGGGTCGCAGGTGACCGGGGGCAGGTTTCCGGCCGGCCGGATGAGCAGCGTGATCTGATCGCCGACGATGCCGCGCAGCAGGTCCGCCCGCTGGGCGACGACCTCGTCGAGGTCCAGCACCTGCGGGCGGACGACCTCGCGGCGGGCGAACTTGAGCAGCTGCCGGGTTAGATCCGTGCCTCGCTGCCCGGCCCGGCTGATCTGCCGGGCGTCGGTGGCGATCGCCGTCAGGTCCGGCGTGGGTGCCTCGGCCTCCTCGATCACGAAGGTGGCGTAGTTGGCGATCACGCCCAGCATGTTGTTGACGTCGTGCGCGATGCCGCCGGCCAGCTGTTCCAGGGCCTCCAGCCGCCGGCGGCGATGCTCCTGCACCTCGCGACACCGGCGTTCGGCCTGCACCCGGTGACGCTCGGCCACGTCCCGCACGACCACGACCGTGAACCGCCCCTGGGGGGTCTGCGCCCGCGACAGCGAGATCTCCGCGGGGAAGTCCGTGCCGTCGCGCCGGCGTACCCGCAGCTCGACGGTGCCCAACATGCTGGTGCCCGAGCCACGCCGGTCGGCGTCGCGCGGCACGCCGGCCGGGGTGAGCACCGGGCCGGCGCCGACCAGCAGCCCGTCGACGCGCCGGCCGAGCAGCTCCTGGCGGGGCCAGCCGAGGACCTCCTCGGCGCGGTCGTTGACCAGGACGATGGAGCCCTCGTCCAGCACCAGGATCGGGTCCGGCGCGGCCTGCAGCAGACCGCCGGACAGCTCCTCGGACCACTCCACCAGCCCACCCCCGTCGATCCGAGGCTAACGGCCGGATCGGCGGGCAACGCGGGGAATCGGCTATCCCCGGGCGAACAGGGCGCGCCGCACGTCGTCATCGCCGTCCATGACCACCCGGCGCAGGATCGCGGAGAGGTCCGGCGTGGCCAGCAGGTCGGCGGCCAGCTGCCGGGTCCGCGGGCTGACGACCACCGAGGGGTACGCCGCAACCGCAATGCGCTCCCCGCTCATCCCGGTCCGCCGGCGGAGCATCTCCGGCATCTCGGCGAAGTACCGCGATACGTACGGCGCGGTCAGGTCCAGCTGTTCCGGCTGCCAGAAGCCGTGCGCGGTGGCCTCCAGGATCCGGTTCGAGGCCGACGTGTCGTTGATGATCAGGTTCCAGGCCCGCGCCTTGGCGTCGGCGTCGGGAAGTGCCGCCCGGCAGCGTGCCGCCTGCTGCTCACCGGCGGCGCTGAGGTCCGCCGTCAGCGTCGCCTCGATCTCCTCCAGGCCGGCCGCGCCCAGCACCACGAGGCGGTACACGATCAGCCAGCGCAGGTCGTCGTCGACGGTCACGCCCGCCGGCACGCCCTCGCCGGCGAGCCAGCCGCGCAACCGCGCCACGTCGACGCTCGCGCTGATCAGCCCGCGTACGCCGGCGAGTTGGCGGGACCCGCCCGGCTCTGCCGCGGTCAGCAGCCGGTCCGCGGCCTGGGCCAGCATCTCCAGCGCCGCCGGCCGCGTCGACGGGGCCGGATAGCGGTCCACCAGCGTGCGGGTCATCCGCAGCACGTCCTCGACCAGGGCCACCTCGGCCTCCACCGGCAACGCGGCGAGCACCAGCGTGACCAGCTCCGCGACCGGCCGCTCGCCGTCCACGACGGCGTCGAGCGCCGCTCCCCAGACCAGCGCGCGGGCCAGCGAGTCGTCCAGCAGGGGCAACATCTGCGGTACGGCGGCCACCGACGCGTCGTCCAGCCGGACCTTCGCGTACGTGAGATCACCGTCGTTGACCAGCAGCAGATCGGCCGCAGGCTCCCCGGTCAGTTCGGGCACCGGGGTACGGCCACCGTCCACGGCCGGATCGATGTCCACCTCGAGCAGCCGGCGCCGGAGCACCACCCCGTCGGGCCGCTGGTCGTAGAGCCCGAGGCCGATCCGGTGCGGCCGCAGTGTCGGATAGCCCTCGGGGGCGCTCTGCACCAGGCTGACCGCCGCATACCGGCCGTCCCCGTCGCGTTCGACCTCCGCGCGCAGGGTGTTGACCTGAGCTCGGCGCAGCCAGAGGTCGGCCCAGCCGGTCAGATCCCGGCCGGACGCCTTGGAGACGGCGGCGAGCAGGTCGGCAAGGGTGGCGTTGCCGTACGCATGGGCCGTGAAGTGCTCGTTGAGTCCGGCCAGGAAAACCTCGTCGCCGACCCAGGCGACCAGCTGGCGCAGCACCGCCGCGCCCTTGGCGTACGAGATGCCGTCGAAGTTGAGCAGTGCCAGCGCGGTGTCGTCGACGTCGGTGGGCGCCACCGGATGGGTGGAGGGGCGCTGGTCGGCGCGCATGCCCCAGGCCTTGCGCTGCATCGCGAAGGTCGTCCAGGTCTCGGTGAACGCGGTTGCCTCGGCGGTGATCCGGGTGCCCAGGTACTCGGCGAACGACTCGTTCAGCCACAGGTCGTCCCACCAGGCCATGGTGACCAGGTCACCGAACCACTGGTGGGCCATCTCGTGCGCGATGACCATGGCCCGCTGCTCGCGCTCGCTGTCAGTGACGGCGGAGCGGTGGATGAACTCGTCACGGAAGACGACCAGCCCGGGGTTCTCCATCGCGCCGAAGTTGAACTCGGGGACGAAGGCCTGCTGGTAGTGGCCGAAGGGGTAACGGACCTCGAAGATCTGGTGGTAGCGGTCGAGACACTGGCGGGT
>Ga0307283_10000032_pt1 | contig 14399 bp, 27 predicted proteins | sample ER_DNA_122_FD_194487 | JGI IMG/M metagenome (GOLD analysis project Ga0307283, IMG submission 194487) | Bulk soil microbial communities from the East River watershed near Crested Butte, Colorado, United States - ER_DNA_122 | ecosystem: Environmental > Terrestrial > Soil > Floodplain | place...
CGTTGATGGTTTCCAGTGACATACCGTGGCCCTATCCTGAGGGAGAAAATCGGCGAGCGTACAACATGGAAAGTGTGATGCACATGGCCACTGCTATAACCAGCATGGCCCGTGTCCTCTGTAAATCTATGAGTAACCTATCCAAGGTTTCTTCACTCAGCTTCGCGCCATCTCCGAAACCACTCAGATAGGCTACGTCAGTAGCGTGGCTGTTCATTCCCCGTGTACTTCCTCTGTGCTCATTTCTTCCTCATACCATTGAGGAAGTTTCTTCTGGTTCTTCCATATTAGTGGATACGGATGAGATGGCTTTGTAGCGTCCACACCGGGCAAGTCGAATCCAACGGACAAGTCATGCAAGGTTGAGCCAAGAGAGGCTCCTCCGGTATTGCGGTGAGCCAAGCACACGCGGCATCGAGGTAGGAAATGCTCACGCTTACCGCCACATGTTCCGGGCCGTAGTTTCCGTGTTTCGTCTTGCCACGTTCTCCACCCTGGTTTGCCAAGATGAGTCCCAAGCGTGCGAAATCGCGTGTCTCCGATTTCGATGGGGTTCGCTGTGTAGGCATCATCGGCGTTCTGAATACTGTCAAGCCATTGCCGCACTGTTTCAGGTGATAGTCCACCTCGCCTAAAACCTCGCGTGCGTTCTTTCCAAATTCCTCCGTCCCGCATCCAATACACACCACTCTGTAGGTACATGATCCCGTCATAGGTAATCGATTCCCAGTCACCTAACTTTTCTCCTTCGTTGACTACCATTGGTCGGGTTGAGATAACCGCATCTGTCTCTATGGCGATAACCGCGCTCGGGTCTTGCATCGTCACCCGATACATTTCGGCCCTTGTTGCTGCGGTAATATAGCCAGAGTATTCGATTTGATGAAAGCTCGGAATTTTCCATATCCCATTACTATCTAAGTATGCGCCAATCTGTTGAGCCATTTTACCATAGATACTATTGATTGCGAGTTTCAATGCGAGTTGTGCCGGATTACCTTCTCTCTTCCATTCGGCCCGTTGTTCGTAGTAGTCAATCATCCATTCAAACGGGCGGCCATTTCTCCGTTGATATTCCCATGCCTCACGAATAGTGTAATATCGTGGATCCGCATTTCGTACCTCCACACCCCAATACCAGCCGCTTCCTTGATGAGGCCAAAATACAGCTCCGTTGGTCGCGCGCCAATGAAAAGGGAAAGGGCGATCATCATCCGGATATTGCCATTCAATAGAGTATAGCGAATAGTCCAATACATTCGAGGGGTCGACTGTCTCACGGTGTATCCACGTCCCATTGAGACTAGGTAGCTCAGCGATTATGGCGGGGTAGGCCGATCGTTTGTCATTCTGATATACAGGTCCCTCATACGTACCAATTTGGAACCCTTCAAACCGTCCTCCCGCGTACGCGCACTGTGCGGCATCATTGACGTCGGATGGTATTTCGGTACGTTTGAATTTATGTTTCGATAGTACGACACTCGCAATAGCGCCAGGACCATGCCATCTCGACAGACTGATATCCGCGTGGTGGAGGTAATCGCGTAGCGTTGAAACAAGTAGTACCAGGCACTCAAGCTCCATTGCCCAATACGATCGTATATAGCTAAGGTCATTGCGCGTGAATACCGATCGCTGGTTTTTACCTTCCTCAATTGCCGGAAGGTGTTCATGCTGTCCAATGTACTGCCGTAGCGCTTTAACGAAAGAGCATTGAAAGAAGGAGAATACGTCATATAGAGTGATCGTCGTAACGTCTTTACCGTACCCCGTTTGTAGACGAAACATCTTACCCTTGCGGTATTCAATGCGGTATCCTTCCCACTTGCAAATGCCGTCCTCTTTGAGTCTTAACAGTTTTTCAACCGGTACATCTCGGAGCATCATATTCACATCGTAATTACCGGCAAAGATGACGTGAAATGAATCAGGATTCTCCTGCTCAACTCTCAACAGTAAATCGAAACATTCTTTCGTACTGAGACTATACCCCTCGATAGAGTCTCCGGTAGAAGCGCCAAACAGAATGTAATGGTGCGATCCATCCTCATTACTGATCCCTTCCCCATCCCAACCAATAAACGGTCTTCCCCTCACGTCCCTTCTCAATATATCTTTCGACCGGCCCGCATACTGTCCTCTAAGCCCTGGACTACGGCGAGCTTCCCGCGCGCCAACGTCACGTTCAACTATGCTGTAGCTTGGCTGTATTCGTTGCGCCATAGCTGCCAATTGAAGCTACCCGCCCGTTGTGTGTAAGCCCTACGCAACGAATGCGACAATCCACCAGGCCCAAGCCCAGCCATGAAATCGCGCGCTTCCCGTTCCGTAACTCTCTTCTTACTTCCGAACACCATTTGATAGGTTTCCGGAAGCGTCTGTTTCGCTTTGGTTACATCGGAGTTGCGTATGCGCTTTGCGGCACGGCTGGTGAAACCTTCCGCTTTGGCTTTCTGGTTACGCTGCCAGGTATCGAGCTGATTATAATTTCGGAATGGTTGTCCGGTGTCAGGGTTGATTCTTTGCTGTGCGCGTTCATCTCGGCGTTGCCGACGTTCGGCTGGTGATAACGCCATCGGATTGCGACCCTTCAACTTACCAAACCAGGCACCTACACCGGAGAAGCTCTCGTGTAGGTGCCTGGTCTCTTATGGAGTTGTATCGCGGGATTTACAGTTGCGGGTCGAGTGACAGGTAATGCGTTTGCGCCGGCTTCCGTTCGCCGGTTTTCGGGTCATCGTAAAAGTAGTTGCTGACTGTGAGTCCCTTGGCAACCATGACGATGACCGGTTCGCCATCCAACGCTTTGTCAACGGTACGCATTTGCTTGTAGATACCCGACCCACCATCGTTGATGATGAATTTCCGTCCGTCACCGGTAACGAGGGTCAACGTCACCATATCGCCGTAACTGCCCTTGCTGAATCGCCAATCGAGGATGGCGAACTCAACACCATTCAACAGGTCTTTGTTGTCGAGTACGGTGAAGCCGGTACCGAACTCCGCGATGTCCACGGTTGGGACATTCTTGCTTTGCACCAACTGGGAAAGGCTGAAATCCTTTCCGAGTGAGCGCAGTTCAGAATCATCGAATACCGGTTTCCGCGCTGCCCTCTCAACGTCTGTTGATGTGACGGGAGTGTCAGTTGTTTCGGGAGCGCTATTCGCATTCCCACTCGTTTTCTGTGCCATTTTTGGTACCCTTTCATAGAAGAGGTTCGGTCTGTCCGGTGATACAGGGCCTAACGCCATTAACCCACGTTGGGTTAGTGGCGTTAGTGCTTTTCCATGCACCATTACCATTCGTCAACGCACCGATGAAACGGGGTCAACAAATGGGAAACAGCGGTCGAACTGAGGTTGACAGGGCCTCATCTAGTACGGTATCGGACACTCCGAGTGTGGTCAAGTCTGAGCCATCGGGTGACGGGAACCACTCCAAGACCAGCCCATCGGATGATTCCACACTGGCCGATCGGGTGAATGTTCTGGAAACCGGTATGTCAGAGTTGACAACCGTGCTATCGGACTCTCTCCGATACCACCGGGAGCACAGCTCGATCGGGACTCCCACGGAAGCTGCCGCGCGTACCGAGTCCGCGCTCAAAGCCGATAACGCCTGACTTCCATGAGTCAACCAATAGAAGTGACGGTTGAGGTCCCACCTCCTGTTGAGACAGTCGAGCCTAGCTCTGACGTTGTTGAAGGAGTGGAACTCAGCACACTTATCGAGTTGACTGAGCGTGTCACCCGTACCGAAATAGCCATCAACGAACTACAAGGGGCGGTTGTTGTGGCGGAGTCAACAGCGGAAACCGCTCAGCAAGAGGTTGAAGTAGCTCAGGCTACCGCAGAATCAGCAGGTGATATTGCCATTGAAGCCTTGGAAATAGCTGATGCTGCCGGTGACCTGGCGGAAGAGATCGCGGTAGAAACCCCGGAAGAGGAAGTCACCGAGGTTCCGGAACCGGACGTGTCACCGGTGAAGAAACATTGGATGTTCCGCGATTGGTCAGACTGGCGGAATCCGTCATGACCTTACACTTCGATGAAACCGCCATTCCACCGGATGAGACAGACCCGATCGTACCCGACGATGAAACACCAGGGTTCGACCCATCGGCATACCAGTCGACCCCGGACACTACCTGTATCACCTGCAAGCTCCGTCCGAGAAAACCCTACGGTGGACGTGGAAAACGGCCCACCAAATGTGTTGAGTGCTCAGCTCCAAAGACGCGATCGGACAACCGCCCATCCAACCCGCGATGGAAAGAGTCCCTCACTACCGCACTCGCATCACAGTTCGTGGGGTTCGGTATGGCTATATACGTCGTCAATCAATATGACGGAAAAGTAGTCATCCAAGGCAGTCCACGCCTCGCCGCTTCACTCGCCGATGTCGCCGAATCCAATGCCGCCATTCGGGAAGCACTAGAGAAATTCGTCACTGCCGGAACATGGGCTGGTGTTGTCGGTGCGGGAGTGGCTATCGCTATTCCCATCATGGCAAATCACCATCTGCTTCCCATCGACATACCGGGATTCGGACCGACACAAGAGAACGCGTCGAGCTGACTTCACGTGTATGACCGTGTGCATTGGCCTGAGTTGGACCAACGTATTACCGCATCATGGCGACAGGGTGAACACGTAGCAGTGATCGCACCAACCGGCAGAGGTAAAACCGTCCTCATCAATCAGCTCTTACCGAAGCGTGGTCACACGGTATTCTTCGGTACGAAAATGCGTGACCCGGAATATGACCGGTTGATGAGGACGCAAGGTTTCAAGCGTTACAAGAAATGGCCTGCACCGCCGTGGGTTGACAAAGTCATGTTGTGGCCATCACACGCACGTACCATCAGTGAGAGTATGACCGTTCAACAAGATGTGTTCGGTAATGCTCTGAATCATATATTTCGTCAGGGTAAATGGACCTGTGTTTTCGATGAATTGCATTGGCTCACGAATGACCTCAAACTCTATCGTGAAGTTGCCTCAATGCATCATCAGGGCCGGTCCAATGACCTCACTCTGATAGACGGTTTCCAACGTCCGGCGTTCGTTCCGGTTATCGTCTACTCTTCCGCTACGCATGTCTTTTGCTGGGGTACCAACCATCGAAAAGACTTGTCAACGCTTTCCAGCGTTGCCAAACTTGACAGATTATCACAGCGTGATTTGTCAACCACCATGGGAACTCTCGGGTCTCACGAATTTGTTTACGTCAACGTACGTGACCAACACGATCCGATTATCTCCCAAGTCTCTCGATAAGGCAGGACATCATGCATTTCCGAATCGGTGCAACGGCCGGAATGGTTGTCGTTGCATACGTCATGGCATTCTTCGGTGTCATGCGTCTACTGGCTTTGCGCTATGAGGGCCGCCCCCTCGCAGACGCTTGGCTATCCCTCTACGGATAAGGACCAACTCCAGTGACCATGCCCACCGTTCAGTCCAAGCGGCCTGCCACAGCGCAGCCCGGTAACCAGAACAAGAAAGCCGTTGTTCCGGTTATCCCGTTCACCCGTGGTTCCCGCCAGAAAACCAAGCAGGCATTTCAGCTCGGTCCGTTCACGGTATCCGCCGTCAACCAAACCCTCAACCCGATTCAGATTCCGCCAGGCGGGTTCCTGCGTTGGGTTGACATCGATGTGACATGCACTACGGCAACCAACGCAGCAACGGTCACATTCGCTGCTGACGGACCCTGGTCTGCACTGTCCTACATCGACCTCCGGAACAGCGCGGGTGACTCTCTCATCGTCCCGTTCACCGGATATCAGCTCTACCTCATCAACAAGTACGGCGCACTCGGTATCGATCCGCCGAACGGCGATCCTCGTCGGCAGAACATTTTCGTGGCTACAGCCGGTGCTGTTGCGACCGGTGGAAGCTTCCGATTCTACCTTCGTATCCCGCTGGAAATCGACCCGCGTGACGCTCTGGCCGCAGTGCCTAACCTCGCGGCCAACAAGTCATACCAGCTTCAGTTCAACCTCGCTCCCACCACACTCATCTACGGTGTGGCGCCAACCAACCCCGGTGCTATCACCATTCTCGGCGTGATGGGGTACTGGACTCAGCCGAATCAAACCAACGCCGGTGGGGCGCAACAGGAAATCAAGCCGCTCGGGAATGGTTCGGTTTCTCTCTGGCGTCTCCAGCCGGAAGTGGTAGCGCCAGGCGATCGGCTGACTCAGCTTCTCAACGTAGGCAACGTCATCCGCACGATGATTTTCTGCCTCCGAACGGCAGCGGCGGTACGAACCTCTACCGACTGGTCAGCCACATCGCAATTCGTGGTCAACGATGACATCATGTTCCTGCTACCCACGGGCCTCTGGCAGACGTGGATGGCAGCGGACTACGGATACAACACCGGAGCAGTCGACGCTGCCGGTGGACTCGACACGGGTGTATTCGTGCTGTCTCAGCTCAACAATCAACGGGGTTGTGTCAAGGCTGACGGTCCTCGGGATCAGTACCTCGTCACCTACAACACCACGCTTCTCCAGCTTCGTAACACGTCTCTCGGAGCTGCGGCATCCTCGCTGGAAATCATCACCAACGAAATCAAGCCCATCTCCGCGCTCGCTCTCTACTCGCCGAATGTGGTCTAACCATGAACCTGGCGTCGAACGAGAGCTTCAACGGTGAAGGTGTGGACTACGCCTATAACGGCTATTACGACGATGCGGCAAATGAGGTAGAACACGAAACGGGAGACCCTGCCGACGCATACGGCAAAATCACCGGTGCTGTCTCACTGGCAACCGCACAGTGGGTTATCGTCGTTGGTGCCATCGCGTTCCTGTGGCTCTGCCGGTACGTTTTCAAATCGGACCTCAAACTTTCCTAACCCTCAACCTCTCACCATCACCCTCATCGGACAGTTCGCAACCGACCATTCGTCAAACGAGGAGATTCACATGCCCGCTGTCTTCAATAACAAATGGGTCATGCTGTTGTTCGGCGTGTTTCTCGGGTTGTTCGTCATCCCGCGCGCATCCGCCAAGCTCGGCGTTTAATCCTACGGCGAAAGGGCGGTACAGCATGACGCATTCTCTACCCCCTATCGATGGCGTACTCAAGAAAACGCCAAACGGTGTGATAGTGATCTGTTGTACCGTCCTCCTCGCCATGGTGATATGCGGGATAGTCCTCCTCGCATACAACGACAAAAACGCCGACAATCTCATCAGTATATTCAACATCTCCATGAACCTGGCAACCGCAGTCCTCGCCGGAGGCTCATTCATCGCCGCAGGAGCCGCAGCGAAAACAGCATCGAAAGTCGAACAAACCCAGAACGGTGAAGTACAGATTCGCATTGACAATGCGGTAGCGGAAGCCTTGAGCCAAGAGAGGGGGCGCGCCCGATAATGTTCCTGTTGGCTTGGCTCATGATGGGTGGTGGTGGACTCCTCATCTACTCAGGAGTCAAAAACCACAACCCGCTCATCGTCCTGGTCTCGATGCTCAAGGGTGAACCTCTCGGCGCTGGAGTCTGGTTCATCAATCCAACGTTGGAAGATGTTGACGGTGGTTCCGGGGTCGGTATCGGCGGGGTTATCAACGGGGTCACGCCGAGCGACACCAACGGAATCGGTGGCGACAAACGCGCTCAAGTTATCGCATTCGCGAAACAGCAGTTGGGCGAAAAATACGTGTGGGGTGCTGCCGGACCGAACCAGTGGGATTGTTCCGGACTCACTCAACAAGCCTACCGTTCAGTTGGCGTACAACTCCCACACAATGCGGCGCAACAACAGCAGTACGGAAAAGCCACCAGCTTGTCACAAGCGCTACCGGGAGACCTTCTTTTCTGGGGTGCCTTTTCGTCTCACGTCGCTATCTATCTCGGTAACAGTCAAATGATCCATGCACCGAACCCCACGACAGTCGTCAAGATAGCGTCCGTGTCGAGTCATGGAGATTTGGGCAACATTCGAGCGAGGAGTTACCTGTGAATGTGCGTAGCGTTGAGATGCCGTGGTTGCCCTATGCGCTTGCTGTGGTTCCTGCCGTGGTGTCGGAACTGGTCAGCAAACGTACCGTGCCGATCAAACGGTTGGCCGCAGCATTCCTCTACGGTGCGATCCTCGCCGCTCTCATGGGAATCAACGCAGAGGTAGCAGTCGCATTCGCATGGGTTGGTGCGCTCACCTCTCTACTCATCAACGGACAGGTTCTCTTCTCCGCGATTGAAAAGACTATCTGAAAGGGCTTATCGTCATGGGCGATAAAATCGCATCCATCGCAGCGTCCGCGCTTGTGGTTGCCGGAATGACTACCCTCGTGCTACCAGGCCGTCAAACACCGGCCGTAGCTCGCGAAGGTGGAACGGCAATCGCGAAGATTGTCAACGCGCTTATCGGTCGCGGGTAATACCCCCATGGTTCACGCGTGGCTACTGGAAACCAACATGGAATACGGACAGGTGGAAGATGTCATTCCCATGTCCGGTGGGGAAGCTTACCCATCCGGTTTCCCCGCCATCGGTGAATGGGAGCTTCACCCCGCCCCGATGGGCCATCTCGGAAACATGGTCGTACAATCCCGTGACCCTGTCATCGACCGAATCAGTGAAGGTCAGAACGGTGAAGTTGACCGGAACTCCTACGGATTCGGACCGACCGACCCTAAGACCGTGGAAAACTTCGACCTCTACGGCCAGGTCCTCATCGGCCAACGTCGTCCGGAATACGGTAGCGGTCCGGTCGGACAGACAGACCACGGCGCATACACCACTATGCAGGTCATGCAACAGGTACAGACCTATGCCTACGATGAGGCATCGCTTCTGTCACTCCTGACGGAGGGGGTCTAATGGTCGCTATTGACATCACCCGGAAGATAGGTCCCGCACCATTATGGGCCTACGGTGCTGGTGCGGCAGCTATCGCATGGGCATTCTACCTCTACAAGAAACATCAGAATGGTGGAGCCGTTGCGGCATCTACGGAGGATGGTACTACTGTCGGCTATGACACCGGCAGTGATGCGGGGTTTTTGGATGACCTCGGGAGCGGAACGGGCGCGGGTGGTGGTTCAGGCGGTACTTCTACCGTTCCGGTCATCACGTCACCGACAACAAATCTTCAATGGTTTAGTGTGGCAAGTAAGTATCTGGTGGGTTTCGGGTATGACGGGTCAGCAGTCGCCGAAGCACTCAACCGATATCTCACCGGTCTTGCCCGGACACCCGCACAAAAATCCCTTGTCGACCAGGCTATCGCCAGGTTCGAACAACCACCCGAGGGAGTCCCTCTTGTTGAAGATGGACAAGACAACCCGACCCCGAATCCGGAACCCACGTCCACCATTCCGGGACTATCCGCACCGGAAAGTTTGACACTCAACGGCATCGACAGTAACGGCGGATTCGCGCATCTGTCATGGGCAATGGTGGAAGGTGCGGAAGGATATGTTGTCGAATGCGTTGGTGGCCGCAATGCTGGCCAGGCTGTATCGAACGGTCCGACATACAACTATTGGTTCGGTGGCGGTACCGCCACGTTCCGAGTGCGAGCTACCAAGGGTGCCGTGAAATCCAACTGGTCAAACAGCGTCGTGGCGACGCTGCCAGGCTAATGGACAGGGAAGGGCTAGGGATAGCCGCAGCAATCACCGGATTCGGCGTCTGGCAAGTCTACGGCGCGTATACCGGCATCGCTCCGTCTCTCAAAGAACTCAGAGAATCCGGGCATGACGAGACATGCCAACGGCAACGGTTGATGGATGCCGGTATTACCGTCGGCGGAACAGCACTACTCGCCGCGTGTGTCGGTTCGTGGCTTTCCCGTTCATGGGTACCGTTGATTATCATCGCTGCCACCTTGGGATGGGTGATGCACTGCCACTACCAGGCATTGAAAGGTCCAACCCCGGACGACATTGACTCAGGAAAGGCAGCGTATTAAACCATGCCACCGATCGAACTGGAACCTGTTCAGCTCACCGAAACCACCGTTGACGAAGAAATGAGCGTTGACGAACTGGTGACACTACTCACCGATATTCAAACCATGGTCAAGGAAATGCACGATGTGTTCGTGCAACTCAAGCCGATGGTGGAAGCCATGAGCGGCGGCATGGGTGGGATGCCGCCTGGTCTCCTCCCACCGGGTATCAACCTTCCTGGTCGATCCCGCCGATGAATCCTCTGAACTGGTTCGGCAAACAGCAGGTTGACAATCTTCGAAAGACGGTCGCTCTGCTGACTGACAAAGGGTTCCTCACTCGAATTGCTGTGGTGTGGATAGGTCTCATGCTCACCGCATTCGGGATTGTCCTGCTGTTCCGTAAGCCGATTATCGGCGGAGCGAAAGCCGTTGCCGATACCGCTATACCAGGGTAGGAAAATACAGTGTCGGTGTTGAATCGCAACAAAGGCAGGGCTGTACCAACTCCAATGCCGGAACGAGTCCGGGGTGAAGTCACTCAAGAAAACCAGTACGACATCACCGGTGGTGGAATCGAGGATGAATCCACCCAAGACTCAGCCACCGAACATATCGAACTCGGGAAGTACGGCAGCCGGTTCGAAACCAACGAACTCGCCAGCGAGCGTGAACACGCCGTTGTCGACTATGACGATGAGTACGGCCCATCGGGCACGGGGAGGGAAGACCCTCTACCCGCACCATATACCCGTGACGATATGGACAGGGATCTACAACGCTTTGTAGAGCCTGCCTTTCGTCGTATGGAGAACAGCCGGAATCTGGCCAACGTATGGGCGCCGGGAACTGTAGATATCCTGAGCGACGGATCACCGTACTGCATTGCAGGAGCGGACGGATTCCGGAAGCGGATATTCATCAAGTCTGTGGTAGCGAATACGGTTGCTGTGGTGTTGTCCGATCAGGAGGCTATGCCACGGGCCGGTACGGGGAGCGGAGCGTACTACCTCGGGCCTGGCCAGGAAGTCATCATTGAGGCGACCGGACCTGTCTGGGTTGGTGGAATCATCACCAGCCCGAGTGTGTCCACCACGGTCCGTATCACCTACTACATCGAGCGGTACGCGGTCTAACTGTCATGCCAGCATCGTTCATCACTCCAGCGGAGACGTATCAGGCAGTACTCAGAGCGGGGGTACTGACTGCTACGTTTCCGGCTAAGTCATATCCGCGACGGCTCAATGAGCTGATCGTGGAATGTTCGGTGGCTTCCGGGGTGGATATCTACGTGGCTATTGTCGCGCCGAGTGCGAAGATAGCCACCAATAACTACGGGGTACAGAACACGCTGAATCCGGTGAACCGACCGACTATCCCGCCAGGCCAACCGCTGTTCGTGGTATGGCCGGGTGCCACCACCGGCATAGCGCGAGCTACGTTGACATGTGAGGGACAGATGTGAGTAGCCCATGGGCAGTATCACCGGTCACCTTTCTGATTGTCACCGGTACCAACGGTGCGGTGATTTTCATTGATCCTGGCGGAACGTACCCCATCATTCACATGTACTCCATTGACGGTTCAAACGAGGCATTCTTCAACATTACCGGAGGGTCTAGCTCTGCTGATCTGGGTATCAACAGTGGCGTTTATACCCCTGCCGACGGAACACCGCGACGTGGAAGGTTGTTCTTCAACGGGTCCATTGACCTCAATCAGTTCGCGGTTATCAAAGCGTCCAACCAAGCGGTGTTCGGCGGGTTTGTCAATGTCCGGTCAACCAATGCGGCTATCGGATACGCGGATGCGGATGCTGGTCTGTTAGCCTCCATGTTCATCGACACGCAATTCGGTGGCCGCATTGTCCTTGACCCATCGGTGACAGGTGACGGGTTTGTAGAGGTACAGAATCCGTCACGGTTCCGAACCGGTGGACAGGACCGAGGTATAGGGCACCGTTGGAGCGTCGGTGCTTCCGTCAACTCTGCTGCGGTAGGAGCTGGAACCGAAGCAATTATCGAGAATGGGATCGCTACCACATTCAAAGATACCCGCGCGTATTTGTTCAAATGGAGGGGCGGGTTGAGTGGTGGCGCTACCGCATCATTCAACATTCGCGAAACCAATTTGGCTGGTGCTATTGTTCACCAGTCCCACGCGATTAGTACCGGCGGATCATACGACCAGGAATACATTCTTTACAACAACACCGGTGCTGACATTGTCGGGTTACAGCTTGTTCTCACTCTGTTCGCATTCGGTGGGGCGATCACCTGTCTAGGCACGGCATTGTTCAAACGGTCCTTTGCCTGCTACGATATAGGTGACGCTGCCGACTATATCCTAGAAGGATCACCATTGTGAGGAGGTGAACAATCAGCCATGCCGACCAGTCGTCAACACCTGCATTGGGTTACGAAAGGGAGTCCATACACGCTCGCATTACCACTCGCGGAAATCAAAGGGGAACTCCTGTCAGCATTTCCGAAAGCTGTCATCTTCGACCGACCGGACCTCAGGCATTTGAATCACATTCCACCGGAGGACCATACCCCATTCTCGGAGACCGGATATCCTGACGGTAATCCGTTCGGATTCGGTGGCGCACTCGACATCATGAACGGCAACGGAACACCGATCGGGGAAATCGGCACGTACCTGTTTAGTGAAGCACGATTCAAAAGGTTCCCGGCATTGAAATACCTCAACTTTGCGGGACACCGATTCGACATCAGAAACCACTTCAACGCCGTACCGACAAGCGATGACGTAGACCACCTTCACCTGTCAATCCTGTCAACCCACTTCTTTTCATCCATCGGCGGATGGACACCAGTTCCTAGGAGGTTCAGACCTACCATGGCAGAACCGGCACTCACCAGAGAACAAGACAACGCGCTCGCGGAAGCGTGGATGACGCTCGCCTCACTGAGGGATGGGAGTCCTACCGTCGGGAAAGCGGGGGCACATGATGGTGGACCCCTGTGGCCCGTGGAGGTCCTGAAAAAGATTGAGGACAGCGTCACAGGGCTGTTGGAAGAGGGTGTTGAGGTACAGCTCAGTAACGAGGATGTGAAGCGACTCGGAGCGTACGTCACGGCACACTTCGACTACATCGAGCTAGCTCGACAACTGCTGGTGATTTTGCAGCAACCAAGCGGGACCATCATTCCGCCAGTTGACTGACCGGTTGACCCTCCATGTGATACGATGAACGTGGTTGAACGAGGGTAGCTCAGCTAGCTAAATCCCTCGCACGGTGTAGGTAGCCCATCACCTACCCTCGTTCAACCGCCAGCCTTTCACCAGGGCGAACCCTCTTCACTTGGAGCATGTCATGACAGCCAGGTCCCGTAAGCCGTCAACGTCACCCGCAAAGGACAACGCCGTGAGCACTGCCACCATCACCGAGGAAGCTCCTACCACCACCATCGAGCCGACCGACAAGACGAACGACAAGCCGACCGACAAGCCTGCCGACAAGCCCAAGGTGTCGTTCTCGTTCGAAGTGGTGGCGGTACCGGACAAGCTGCGTGAGACTCCTCCCACCGAGAATCCGATGATGGAAGGGTGTAAGCAGGCCGTTGCACTCAAGGGGCAGGGTAAGGCGTTGTCGGTGCAACTCCCGACAGAGCAGGTGTCCACGTACCAGAACTACCTTCGGCGTGGCGCGACTCAGCTCAATGTGACGATGCGTATCAAGACAGCTCTACACGTCATGAAAGATGACCAGGGTAACGAGACTCCCGACCCGGACATCACCGTACTGACGTTCTGGGCCGTTGACCGGATCGAGCGGAAGCGTAAGGACAAGACCCCGGTAACCACCGGCGAGGCGACCGGCGAGGCGACCGGTGAGGCGACCGGCGAGGCAACCGGGGAACCCAAGGCTGAGAACACCGGCGATGAGGCTCCTGCAAGCGGTTTGGTGAACCAGTAGAAGCATTCCGCCCCGGTGAGGTAGACCCTGGTTATTTTCTTTGACAGGGTTGAATAGCTAGGGTCTACCTCCCACCTACGATAGAGCCATCTTCCCACCGTATTGGGGAGGTGGCTCTATTGCATTTTCAGCCGAACTACGCATTGTGTCGAACAACCGGCAGGGGTAGTATCGAGGTAACCCATTGCTCAGGGAAGGATACACAGTGAAATGGAGACGCCAGCGACCGACCGAAGATGAGGAAGTCAACCAACTAAGACCCCCGGTGCGAAGCACCCCCGGTGCCCCGGTACTCGGAAGCGCGGGAGAGCTGCACGCAGAAATCAGCAGGCTATTCGAACGTATCCGATGCATTGAAGAAAACGTAGCGGAAACGCGTGGATGGCTGTTTCAAGGAACCCTGTCGAATGACGTTGTTGCAGTGCATCCTGAATTGGATGCGGATGCGTTGCACCTTCCGCCGTTCCTGTCACCGGAGGAAGTAGAGAGGCTTGGCGTGGATAGGGAATGTCACGACATTGAAGGAGAGGTGTAGTGGATAC